>Ga0123342_1005955_pt1 | contig 17260 bp, 6 predicted proteins | sample Turbeawhitnodule_FD_89960 | JGI IMG/M metagenome (GOLD analysis project Ga0123342, IMG submission 89960) | Root nodule microbial communities of legume samples collected from Mexico - Turtle bean Mexico white nodule | ecosystem: Host-associated > Plants > Roots > Nodule | place: Mexico: Nepantla... | reverse complement strand
TTACCCAATTATTATTTTTCTACATCTTTCAATTCTTTATAAACTTTATAAGATAATTTCTTTAAATAATTTTAAATTAAACACTTAATCAATTTAATAAATTTAATTTAACTAATTTATATCTAAATACTTATTACAATATTATAAATTGAATTAATTAATTTTAAAAAAATTTAAGTATTTTATATAACATTTATAAATTTAATTACATTTTTTCTTTTACTCAATTATTATTTTTTAACATTTTTCAATTCTTTTTAAATTGTTTAAGATAATTTTTTAAAATAATTTAAAAATAAACATGTAATCAATTTAATTTAACTAATATATACCAAAATTATTAAAATTAAAATAAATACAATAAACAAGTAAAAATTATAATATTTATTACCATGTTATACATTAAATAAATATAAAATCAATAAACTCTAACTATGCGTGGGCTATAACCCACGCTTCCTATTATTTGCGTCGGTCGTAGTCCACGCAACTGAAATATTTTTTTTATTTAAATTTATACATGCGTCCATTATGCGTCGGATTGCAAAAAAAAATGTGCGTCGGCTTTGCGTGGGTTTGACCCACGAAAATCACGTCTACACTTAGCTCACTGATACATATGGAAGCTAAATCATTGTTTTCTTGTAGTGATTTATATTTTATGAAAAACTTTTCAATTTCCATATATTCTCTTAGGACGACTTTAGACAAAAAAAAAAAACTCCAATGTTTATATTAAACATTGGTTTTATTCAATTGTTTAAATCATTAACTAAAATTTTCAGTTTTGATAATACTTTATAAATATATTCTCTAGTTTTGTAAGCATGTGTTTAAGATGAATTTTATAAAAAAATCATTTTGTTTTTTAAAGAATGGTGAATTCTAACTAGAACATTTAGTTTTAACAAAAGACATAGAGATTTATGATATATCAATCTTTCATACCCATTAACTAGTCCTACTTAAGTCTTCATTCACTAGTAAATGTCAAAATTATCTTTATAAAACTTTATTCTTACCTTAATTTATCTTAACTATATTCATCTAGTAAATATATAATCATAAGATTCATTCTAAATTGACTCTTATCCAATTAAAATTATCCTTATAAAGACAATGTCTCATATTTCAAGACACAAAAGTAAGAAAGAAATAAGAATAACCATAGAAGACTGGATGAACAAGTATAAAGATACATAAATTTCAATAATAAACATATTTACTTTATCAAAACATATATAATAAAGATGGGGTCAAAATATGGTTTCCTTGCTATCAAGAAAGAAAAGAAGATATGCACAAATAAAATTTCATTATTGAACCATATTAGCCTTGCTTTATTCATGTTACACTATGTGTGTTTTGATGTTGATGGTTTCAATTTACTTTCATAAAATAGTTACTTTAAAAATATTGTAAACATTACTCAAAACTTGCATGGATAACTTATAACATTATTAACTAAGTTTAGTTGCTATAACTTTATTGAAAATAGTTTCATTAAAATTTATAAGATCTTATTTGTATTCAGACACAAGAAAAAGATATATTTAAATATGTTATCAATGAAATATGTTATGAATACCTAAATTTCATTATTAATTTTGCATGGCATAAAATGAAAAATTAAATAATTTTTTAAAATACATATTCTTTATTATTCACCAAAATCTACACAAAATATCTCATATTTTATTTTTTAATTATTTTTAAAGATAAAATAATTTTGACATTTCCAAAAAATTAAAACTTAATTGCAACAATCACATCACACTCAAACTTTAATAAACATTTTCTACAAATCTACTTTATATACATTAATCTAAACAACCTAATATTTTTTCCACTTTATATGCATTGTTATCAAAAACTAATTTCAAGATCACAAAAGTAGATTAATTTTATTTGAACAAATTGCATTTCTTTACTTTTTGTTGTTTAATAAAAATGGTCATGTATGTGACTAGAACAGATATATTATTTTAAATGAATGGTTTTCAATGGTTATAACTGTTTCCATAATAGCTTGATTATAATTAAAGACCAATCTTTGTTTTTTTTTATGGACAATATAAAAAAAAAAAAATCACTCCAAAGATGGTTCAACCCTTATACATAAAGAGCAAAACACCTTACCTCCTACGAAACATCTACCTGGTTAACTAAGGAACAACCAAACTAACCACAATAAAACATTAAACAACCATCCTCATACAATCCATTAAGTTCAAAACCTAATTAGAGTATCAGAAAGAAGCACAACGAGACTTTGCATAAATCAACGACCAAACTTTTACCTGTATCAAGATGAATACTTCAAGCACATCTACCACCCCTATCGAAGGACACGCGGTTCCTATAATTTCAAATACCACTCACAACTCCAATATAAGAGTTGTTTGATCCTCAAATGAATGAAAAGACATTGTCATCTAAATTCGAATTAAGCAATTAGGTAAACACGACATAATTAATTTATTGCAACAAAATATCAGAACTTGGACAACGGGAAAATTCATGAACTTGTTGTCTTTATATTTAGCTAACACTATTACTTGTGCGAATTCCCTTCCTCTTGGACTTGCGTGTCTCGTATTTTTTATAAAATATTACCTTTGATATTTTTTTAAAAATTAAGAAAAAAACCACTCTTATCATAAGAAATCCTTATTTATTATTTGAAAAATATGTTAACTTACAGATCTACATTGATAAAAAATAATGATATTTTATAATATATAGATGGATTAAAAGTCATTTACGGAACCATTTTATAAAATTAATTAAAATGAAAATTTATTTATAAATATATAATTAGAGAATCTTAAAAAAAAACTGTATATTGAAGAATCTACACCAATTACAAATAATTATGTATTTATATGTATAAATCAAAACTGTATATATAATAAACTCCTATTTATTATTTTATCGTAGTCAACAAAGTATTACTAATACAGAATATTAAGTTGTTATGATTGACAGGGTATAATCTTTAGTTCAAAGAAACTGAAAATCGTGAACCGTATCACGGAGAGCGAAGGTTGGAGTACATGTAAACGTATATTATACGATATATAGCAGTACTGAGTTTCATGTATATATCCAAATTTTGCTTCCTAATTCTCTACGTTTCCGCATCCTTCTTTTAATCACCGTATCCGTTTTAATTTGCGTTTAGACAAAGGGATAAGCAATGTACATATTCTTCTAAGAAAAATGAAAAGAAGAAGAAAAACCAAAATACTAGAGTATTTATTAAAGATTGAGTTTAAACCTATTTTTTTTACACAAAAATTATAAGATAAAGATTATTTTCAACACATCACTTTTATGGTTATTTTTCAGACTAAATATTAGTAAATAATCGAATAAAGTAACATAGCAAATCTTATTAAAATTATTTTTAATATCATATTAATTAACAAGTTTAAATTTAATTAATTCTCACAAAATTATTTATAAAGTAAAAATTATCTCAGTTAGGGGTATCTTGATCTTGCTACTTGTGGAAGTATTTTTCGTGTAAGTACAAGGGAGTTTATTGGTGTTTTCTCTGCGTTTTTTGAAATTCAGACGGTTATAGTTGCTGAGTTTTATATAGTTATACATGTTATGAAGGAAGCTCAAAAGATGAGGTTTAATAATGTTTGTGATTCTGCACTGTTTTGTCTGTGTTTACTGGTAGGATTAATCTTCCATGAATGTTTCAATGAAATACTTACTCAATTTTTCCCTGCAGAGGATGCGCGTGCTGATAAGTTGACTAATTTATGATTTATTCATAGAGAATAATTTCATTGGTATAATAAGCTTTCATTTAGTATATTCTTATAATTCTTTATGAATATGTATAGTCTATCCATGTATCGTTTTTGTTAATATATGAATTTTGGTTTAGTTCTCCCATATTTTTGTATTTTTTTTAATAATATTTTTTTCATGTGATGAGAGATGATTGTTGTTACTTATCATCTTAACTAACATGTCAAGTTTCATAGTGATGCTTAAAAAAAAAATTTATTAAAAAAAATTGATGATAAAAATGTGATATTTTGAATAGAGTTGAGTGTAAATTAATGTTTTCTCTTATTTCCATATAGGTAAAACTGAAACTGGTAGAGGTGTGGCTATTTTTGACATAACATGAAGCAGATATTAACAGTCTATATTTATAACTTCCGAAGTAAGAGGTAGCAGTAAGTTGCGTTGGTTGTGTAGTTGGTCGAGCAGGTAGCAGAGTTCAAATTTTCGGGTATCAAAGAATTCAGTTATATTTTTCACATACATGACAGATTAAACTATTGCCTCTCCAACTCTGTATTTATTTATATGAGATAGTCATGGAAATGTTGATTGTAGAATATATTTGGAAAATTTATTTAGGATTTTATGGAAGAGAAGTAGAAATCTAAAGAAAGGAAAGGGAGTACAAAATATAGTAGTTGTTTGAGTTTTGGAATGAAAATAGAAAAAGTATTGTAATTGATTTGATTCATATAATAAACTATTTTTGTATTAATATATTCTAAAATTATTTTTTTTAAAAAAATATTTTAAATGAAATTTAAATTAAAATAAAATTAAAAATTAAAAATTAAAAAGTACATTCTAAAATAATAATATATTAAAATAAATTACTTTATAAATTATTTTAATTTAGATTAATCAATTTTATTTATTAGTTAAATATTTTTCATTTCAATTAATTATCTGAAAAAACTAATTATTAATAAAATATTAAGTATATAATCAATTATGATTTTACTCGTAATCATTATATATCTATCTTTTCCTATCAATCTTCTAAATTTTATGTAAATTTTTACAAACGGTATTGTTTTTATTTTGCAATTATTCCATCATAATGTGTGTTTTCTTTTTAATTCTTTATTAACAGTAAACTCACTCTTTTCCGATTGCAAAAACAAACACCTTTGGAGGATATAAGTATTTTTGAAACAAACATATAAAAAAATAAAATAAAAATTATTCATTACATAAAATTTTACTAATTTTGTTTATTGCTGATAAAAAAAATAATTTTTTTTATTAATTTCTCTAAAGTTTTACTTGTAATTTATGCATAAGTTATAATCTTAACTTATGAAAAATAATTTTATTTTTTACTTTTACTTTCTCTTATATAATTATATATTGAGAATTTTCATTCATGTAAAAAACTTACTTTTATAACAATTTATACAATTCAGATATTAAAAAAAGAGAAACGTGTAAAGTAATGAAAATAAATAAAGATGAGAAGGATGATATACATAAATTGTTCTACATCGATCATATTTAGGAAATTATAAGTATTGTTAATCCAACTTGTTTTTGTTTATGGTTGAATTAAGAATTAAGAATCCAAGTATTACAGATCAAATGAAAATGAGAGAGTTGAATGATATACAACAAATACTTATAAATTGGTTAGTTAAGATTTGGTGAATCCCTCGTACACATTCATTTCTTTTGTTGAAGATTGCGTGAATCTCTTATATGTTAGGCATCTTCCATGTCTTCAGATTGCGTCATAATTTATGTTGGTAATAGATGGATTAGTTAAGAAATAAGGTTGAAACTATTTTTTTTTATCGATAATAAAAAATCAATAAATGAGAATCACTTTTAGGGTGGTCCAACCCTTATACATAAATAATATTGTCATTCTCCTAGCTAGAACCGTCTACTAGAATGCAAACAAATATTAACGGATCATCCTCATACAGTCCAAAGGATATAAAATCCAATTTGAGTAAGGAAATAGATCACAACTAGACTTTGCGTAAATCCAAGACTGAACCTTTACTTGCGCTAAAGCAAACACTTCTACCGCATCTGCCACTCCCCTATTGAAGATGACAGAGTTCCCTAAGTTTCCAAATTTCGCTCACTACACTGACCCAAATTGTACCCAAACAACGTCCTCCGAAGTAGAAGCCGGAAACATCTCCTTTTGAAGGTTGAAAGTGTAATATTGAAGATCACACATCGATAAGAGTTTAAGATATTTTATAATTTATATGTAAGATAAACTTTCACCTTATAAACCGATTTTATAATGTTGAGTTAGACATTTATTCATGTAGTATCAGACTTGCTATCGGATAGTAACATCTCTTAATAGTAGAAGCATATTAGAGTTGAGGAGAGTAAAAAACGTAAGAGCAAAGGAGACAAGAACTGAAAGAGCGAGCAGAAGGAGCATCAGAATGTGAGAAAAAGTTCCTTTCACTTGTTCTGCATAATTCATTGAAACGAGAGCAAGTGCTGTGATGGGAAAGGAGTAAGCCCACCATGTAACGTTGAACCTTTTCATTGATCTCCTGAAAAGGGTTGGCCTGCAAATCTGCTCAACACCAGTAAATATGTTTCATCCAATCAAATCATCGCTGTTGAAAATTCAAATTCACTATAGATGTTGAATATGACCAATTATAATAGTACTGCGAAAATTTGTTTAATTCTAAACAATTATAATAGTATAGCCCTGTATATGTTTTTCATTTTAGTGAAGGGAAAGACTATTGCATAGATGAAAACAACTAGAGTTTAAATTTTACATAATGTCTTTGTTCTCCTCTGTTCAAACCAGCTTTCCAAGACAAAAATTTAGAAATAAGGGAATGCTGAATTGGCATACATTTTAAAACAGCTGAAATCAAACACACACTGTAATAAATATACCAACTTCATGATCTATTGCTAAATAAATTTCCAGGCTTTTGTAATTTTATAATCCTGTGCTATTAAATTAAAAAATGGGTGTAAAGATGTTCGAGATGTTTATTAAATAAATTATAGCTTTGGAATTTTTATTTTATCGAGTTTATATGAACAGTTCGTAACACATATGTTTTGTTTCTTTCAAATGTATAAAAGGTAAGAAAAGAGAGAAGCACTAAAATAAAAAGACACATTTTATTTTATTTATAGTTTTAAACAATTTAACAAAGTAGTATAAGATGATACACACCAAGACACAAAAATTACATTTATAAGATTTTCTAGAATAGTGTAATTTGTGCTGAATTCTTTGCTCGATCGTCTCTGAATTATAATATTTCCTTTGTTTAGGAGCTGATTTTGGAAAAGAGTTAGAACACTCTAAATATTTTTATTTAATATATTTTTATTGTTTTAAAAAACTATAGAATAAAATCAATCAAATTAAGCGTAAAATTCTTTTATTATACAGTCATCCAATCATTATGAAATGGGATAGTTACTTTTATGCTAATAACGGTTTAAAAAAATTCAAATATATTTGAATATAAGAATAATATAACAACTTATATTTTTTATATAACTACATTATAATTTTCAAAATTATTATTATAATATTTTTTATATCATTTAATTATAAATTTACTTTTTATTATATATTTATATATAAATTTATCATATCAAAAGTTAAAAGTTGTATATACTATGTAATGTTGTCAAATTATCATTTATCTAAAATTTATATGGTAAATGTATTACTACGAATGTTTATTACCAAATTTTAGGTGACAATCTTTTTTAAAGGCAAGCTCGGAGAGAAGTTAATCTTACCAGTGAGGCGAAGAGGAAGAGGGAGAGAAAGAAGAGCATCTTGGAAGCAGTATCAAAGGTTCCAACAATGGATTCCCAAGCCAAGCTTGCGACGCTGGGCGCTGCAAAGAACAAGAACAAAACTGGCCTTAACAAAACGGGAACCCCATCTCTACCCGATAATCGCTGATAAAGCGTAACAAACAGCACCGCGTAATGCACCATCCCCACCGAAAACAACCACACCGCACACTCTTTCCACCCCATGTGCGCAGCAGCATGTGCCCCCACCAAGTTCCCTATCACCGACATCTGGCTCGTGGGGTTCCCCGCCGCAGAGGATAAAACCCTCTTCCCCTTCGTCAACCACTGCCCGTAGATCTTCACGTCAAGCACCACCATCGGCACCGCAAACACCCACCACAGAACTAAGTAGAGGGTTGTTTTCGGCGCCACGAACGGCGCTGATTGAAGCAATAGAAGCCACGAAATCCAGGGCGCAAAGAGGTAGTTAACCCCTACAGGGTGCAAGAACTCGGCCTTCACCATCTCAAAGAAAAAAAAACACCTTAGGAGGTAGAGAAGGGAGAGTAAGACGAGAGTGAAAAGAGAGAGAGACCAGAGTGCACAGACAGCCGCGGAAGGAAGCGTGGAAAGCACGCGCGGTAGAGTGGTTGTGTCGTGTGTTGATGTGATTATTATCCTCCACAGTAAAGCTTGGCTTCCCAGGGAGAGGCTTATTCTGAAGTAGCCTGCATGGAATTTGGTTAGAACAGAGATTAGGAGCGTTGTGAAAGAGGTTGAATGTTGGTGGTTGCTGAAACTGTCGGTGTGGCTATAAGCGTTTGAGGTGGCCGTGGTCGTGGTCGTGGTCGTGTCCACCACAAGTTCAATCTCGGATCGCGAATCTTGCGTTGCCATGCCCATTCTCCAACCCTCTCGTAGAAGAACAATTGTTGTTGTGATGAGGGCATTCCTCATGCAATGCAAGGGTTTTGTAGGGGAAGTTTAGACTCGAGCATAAACGGTAGGAATGTGCAAGTGGCCGTATAAAAATAAATTGAAAAATATTTTATTAACACCCTCTTCTCTCACTAACACATACTTGACACCGCTTGCGTGATATTAATTGACACTGCAGAACATTTGGTGAGGACGTGACATTGACTCTATATTATAATATATGACTCGTAGCACGCGCAAAACTGGTTATCCGTGTGTGTCTGTAACTGGTTACTTATGTGATGTTTATGACCACCCACTATTCATGAAAAAAAATTCAATTTTTTTTAATAAGAACCATATATTACATCGGTTAAATGACTTAACCGGTGTAATAACCCTACCACAACTACCCAACCATAAGTTCCTCCACATATACTGGTTACCCATGTGTCTTACCTATGTGACGTTTATAACCCACCCACTCTTTATAAAAAAAATTCAACTGTTTTAATATGGATCATATATTACATCGGTTAGATCACTTAACCGATGTAATATGGCTCATTCTAAGTTAGAAAAAAAATATTACACCGATTGTTTTGTAATATATTTTTTTTATCCTATTTTGAAGTTTGCGTTGCTCATTCGCGCGCAATCTCACTCTGTCACGTTATTGTCACGTCTACAACGTCAAATGTGTGTCATGTGCAGAGGGTGTCAACGTATCGGGAGTGAAATAAATTATACAAGGTTTGTTTTTGTTTATTTTAATTCAAGGTCATCTTTTTAGTTGCTTTGTCACGTTATAGCTGGATAATGATATAGTATATGCTGGATAATGATATAGTATATGCGTGTGTGTATATTTTTAATATAATTTTGTGTTCCTACTATTGTTCCACGAGGCATAAATGCACGGGTGTGTAATGATTCATGAATCAAGCAATTGCAAGAACACTTTAGGGCTCCAAAGTCTAACATATATATTTTTGTTTCAACTCGACGAGAGTGATTTGTTGTGTATTGACCTTCGTTTCTAGAGGAGAATATTCTTAGTGTCTTGAGTTCTAGATAGAGTTTCGAATTTGATAGAGAGAACATGCACTCACTTCAACCTAATCTTAAAATAATTTCTTCATTAATTATTACGTTAAAAAAAGTCTCAATTCCAAAACAGTGAGCGTTAATGTGGATTTGATCAATTATAACACTTCAATTAATTTCGAAATATTTTTTAAAATTGTACTAGTTTTTGAAATATTTTAAATTGTAAAGTAATTTTTAAATATTTTATATTAACTATAAATTTTCATTAATTAATTTTTAATATTTGTAACTTAAATGTGAGGTTGGGGTCTAATCCCACTTGGTTTACCCCAGTCTAACTTAAGTTCACCTCACTTTAGTCCGATCTTACATGATTTGGACATGACTTACTAAACCTTTATTGACTTGAATTGATTTGGTCGAACACAACTTTTTCTGATCTTAGCGTGGGCCAACTAAGTCCGACCTTGACCTGAACCAACTCGGTCCCACAAAATGACAAAAGCTTAGTCGAACCCAACAAAGTCCAATTCAATCCAATCATGGCATAGGCCAGATCCAACCTAGTTCAATTTAAGCTAAGCCCAACCTATAATACTTTGAGTTTGACCCAATCCAACTTACTTGGGCCTATCTCGACCTAAATTGATTTAGACTCAAGCCAATAACCTTGCATGACTTGCGCTCAACTTGACCTGTCATTTCCTAACTATGGCCCAACCTGTCCTGAGCCTAATCCAACCGACTTGACTTTGACCTAATTTGTCTTTGTTTGATATGGACCTGACTCGACTTGGCCTAACCTGGATCCAACTTGACTTGGATCCATCTCGAATAGTTTCTTCACATGGTCACAACCTGACTTAACTTCACCTATCCTTAACCCGATCCTACCCATTTTGTCTCAAGTTTAGATTTATATCAAGTAAATATTTTCATGTATATAAAATCTTTTTCCATGAATGTTTGTTTTTCCATTTCTCTTTTTAAATAAAAATTTTACTTTAAAAAGTGGGTCATGGGTTGGGTAAGTCTTAGTGACCCATGAAAATTTCTTGAATATTTGGTTTTAGTGACTTTTTCTTATGTGAGCTTTTTATGTCTTTAACCCATATGAATCAAGGACAAGTTCTATACATTGAACCGAATTGGTTGGTCTAATTCTAATTAGTTTGCATATGTTGTGATAGTTGTTTGATGTTTTGAATGAAATGATTACATCTAAATTGTAGAAATTAGAACAATTTTAAAGTTTTATGTATGCCTAAAATCGGATTTTTCATATTCTAAGATAAGGATTAAAATAAACATTGTAATTGATTACTTGAATTTTTTTTTTTAAAAAAAGGTATATAAATTATACAAAATCGGTAAAAAAAATGTTAAGAAACTTCAAATGGAAAATACTCATGAGTTGTTTAGAATTATTTGAGACAACTACAAATATTATATGACGCTATATGAGTTAGGGACAAGTTCTATATACATTGAAACGAATTGATTGGTCTAGTTCTAATTCGTTTACATTAATATTTATATATGTTGTGATAGCTGTTTGATGTTTTGAATTAAATGATTACATATAAATTGCAGAAATTAAAACAATTTTAAAATTTTATGTATGAGTAAAATCGAATTTTAATATATCATGAAATATAAATATATGTTTCATATTCTAAGATAAGGATTAAAATAAACATAGTAATTTATTACTTGATTTTTTTTAAAGATATATAAATTACACAAAATGTTAAGAGATTATAAGTTGCTTAATTTTTTTAATGATTTTTATTAGAACAAAATTGAAGATAAATTAAGTACAAAATACATTTTTTTAATGTACAGAATAACGCATGTGAATTTCTTAGTCATATCCTAACAAAAAAACAATAAATTATAGGAAAAAAATTAGTCACCGAAAAAATTACAGTAACAACATGTTTAAAATAAGTTTTATAAATATAATCTAAGTAATTGTAAAAATATATTCAAATAATATTTATTTAATTTAATTTTAAATCCTAAATAATAATATTTTAATTGTTTTCAACCCAATTCTTTTAAAAATTACACCAACTATAATTTATGATAATTAATGTTATTCTTACCATAATAAGCAAACGGCAATAATTTAAGTTTATACAATTCGGACAATATTATTTTTTTATTAAGAAATAAATTTAAATTTAATTCAAACTGATTTGATTTATAATTTGATGTTTGTCTCATTTATATATATATATATATATATATATATTAAATTTACATTATCTTATGGGATTTCTAATATTTGTGAAATATGAACCTCTTTTAAAACGTAATTTTTAGTAACATTAAAAATATTCACGTGTAATATTTGTAGCATGAAAATGCAACCTGGTAACATACTTTTGACGAACACAATATTGCAATAACTTACCGACGAAAAATGTAACTAACGATATTACTTAGAACATTCACAATATCATGTTGTGGAAAACACATTGCTAATATAAAAATTGTAAAGTTTGATGGGAAATAATTAATTTAATATTCAAAAGGAAGTTCTGATAAAATTTGATTATTTTTTAATAGATAAAAAAAATATGTAAAAGTGTAGATAATAGCGGAGATGATGTGTAATACAGGTGGTAAACAATAAGTTTTAAAATGAACATAAAAAGAAAAAAAAATTGCACCATTTTATGCAAAAATATATACTTTTAGTAATTAAAATTGTATAAAAAAGAAAAGAAGATATACTTAATAAATTGGAAAATGTAAATAGAAATAACCATATATAAATTTCCCAACCTTTGATCATTGGTGGCTTCATCAAAGTGTTTTATTCCATTTTACATTGCTGCTTCTTGCGGACACACTTTTCATATTGTTAAAAAAAACCTTAATGAAGTTGGATCCATTTTCAGAACTCTAAGGTTAAAGAAAAAGCATTTTCTTCCTCCACCTCCATCATATATCTTTTAATTCTAAAACTACCTTTGACAAAAAGTACACGTTTTTTTTTCATTTTTGAATTGTATAACTGAGAGTTTTTGAATTTTAAAATTTAGAATATATTTTGTATTCTAAATTTTAGAGTTCTAAAAGTATTTTTAATCCCAGAAAAATATTCTGAATTCTCAAATTTTAGAATTCAAAATATATTTTCACAAAATTATATTCAAAATTTTAGAATTCAAAATGTATTTTCGTAGTAATGAAAAATATGAAAATAAGATAAAATTATAATTTCACATATTTTATAGAAGTGCTGGAAGAAAGCATGGGGTGGAGGGAGAATTTGTCTAAAGAAAAAATAAGCCCAAAGATGGATTTAAGATAGGACCCAAATAGTCAACCAGGTCACTGAAAAGTGGCTGTTTCTTCCTACACTTCCATACTTTCTTGTGTCATCGTCATAAATTTTTCGTATTCCAAAAATACTTTTTTCAATATTTTGGATTACATAATTCAGAAGTTTTTTTCTAGATTTAGAATTAGCTTTTGGATTATGTAATCCGGAAGTCTTTTGTGATTAGCTTTCAGATTACATAATCCGAACGTCTTTTCTATACATAATATTAGTTTTTGGATTACATAATCCGGAAGGCTTTTTTTCAGATGTGTTATTAGCTTATGGATTACATAATTCGGAAGTCTTTTCTAAATATGAAACTGACTTCTGGATTATGTAATCCGGAATATATCCGGATTACATAATTCATATGCTTATTATTTCAAATCCAAGGGGTGAAAAAAAAAGGATAAAATGATATTTTCACATTTAGTATGAGAGTGGCACAAGAAGGTAAGGAGGTGTAGGAAGAAAGAGTCTTGAAAAGTTTGATGACTAGAGCCCAACAAGATCCGGAACTTCTATCCCCAAGTATATCACACACAAAGTCAGTTTTTTTTTTATAAAATATTTGTTTCCATACTTATAGCATTTAATTTTTTTTAATGTGTGAAATTTAGGGTTTAGGATTTAATGTGTGAATTTTTTTTTTCATCTAATATTTATTTTAATATAGACAAATTATATTTTTTTTCAAATTTCAAGATTTCTTTGAGGTGATAAATTAATAATGTCATTTTTAGAAGAAATAGACTAAAGTTAAAAAGAATTTGTAAGCAAATCATTATAGGATAGTGATTATCCTCAAATGACCGTCTAATAGTTTGTTTTAAAATTATTTTCATAAATATTTGTAAAGCACAACCAAGACTAAATATAATTCAATATTCAAAATTTTATTCTAATTCACCAAAACATTGTACTACATTCAATTTTTTTTTTTACAACGTATAAAAAGTTTCACCAGTCTAAACTTTATTAGACATATTATTATTGTAAATTTAGAAGTAAATTTATTAGACATATTATTAGACATAAGTAAGTAAATTTATTCATCATTATCAATATTTTTTTTACATTAAGTCATTCTTTTAAGTTTTTATACAAAAGAAAAAAAAAACTATTCTACTTACACAAATTATAGGGGAGAGTCTTTGCCTGCAACCTTTGTTTCACTCCTATTTATCATTCTTTCCTCAGCCAACTCCCTCTCTCGGTCACTCATATTTCTTGAATTATCTCTCGGTCATTCGGTATGGGGTGCGTACCTATAGAAATTCTTTGAAGTTTAAGTGAGTGTTTTTGTCTTAATCATTCATTTAAAATCTAACTACTGAATTTTAATGTGCTATCTATTTATATTACTCACTAATGGACCTATGGAACTTGTCAATTCAGATTAAAACTTTTGTTTATCTTTTCTTAATTAATTTTTTACTTTGTAACTGATGGAAATGTGTTGATGTGCCTTCATGACCGAATTCTTTTCTTGGATTTTGGAGAGGATTGGCGGAAGCTTCAATGGAAGAGATGAACAAGGATGACTCATATAGAGCTATGGATTCCTTGAAGGTGCATGATAGGTAGGGAGAGTGATTGGTTGGACCATATCACTTGAGCTATGTGAAAAAGAAGATTAAAGTGTTTATCCTAAAGAGGCAAGATAAGGGAGTGAGAAAGGCTAGCAACTTTGGCAGCAATTTCACTCATTCATTAATCTTAGAAAAATGAGAGTCAAGCACCTCAATTTATAGGAGAGAGGGCTGAACATTTTGGAGCCAAAATTTGAAAATTCAAAATAAAACTCTCCAATGAGAAGGTGCCATGTTGAGTCATGCTTTCCATGTTTAGCTCACACCTTCCATACTAAATCTTTTCCACTCCTAGGCTGCCATATGGATGTCCATGTGCTCCATGCCAAGGTAATTTTCTTCCTCCAATATACCCTAGACGTTTTAGGGTTACATTGGGCTCAAAGAAGCTCAATTGTTACCTCAATTAGTCGCTTTTAACCGTAACTAGACCTATTTTACTATTGGCCTAAATACAAGCCCAAAAACTTATGCTACTTGGCCCAAATATTTGGTCCAATTATTTTATGCTACTAGGCCCAATACATGGCCTATGAAATCCTAAACAACTTTATACAGTTTATTTAAGCTAGAGCTTGGCCCACAAATAATGTTGACTAGTAAGCAGAAACTTAGTCTTCTTGTGTTCTTCTAACCAAAGCTCTAGTTTATGTTTTAATGAGTTGGAGGTCTTCTTGGATGTATTTGTACATTTCTTCACCCTAGAGTTGTCCTCTTGATTGGGCCTACAAAAATAAACAAAAGCCCAATTAGACCCATATTTGCAAATAAATCAATAAACAGCCTTTGAGTCTTCATCCTCCTTATTATGTGGTTGTGTGTGGCTGGGGGCTCTGCCATCATCCCCTCCTTCTTGAGAGGATCTGTCCTCAGATTTGCAGGGTTGATCTCAAACAACAACCTTATTCCTGCATTGAAAACTATGTTCGTCCTCCAAGATCAAATGTCCATCTATTGAAGTCATCAAACAAATTAGACGAGTTAGTTCCAACAATTGTATAAAAAATAGTCTTATTAAGTTGACATTCCTCTTGTTTTTCTATTGTTTTTGGCAACTTTTCACAAGATTTCTTTAGAAAGGAGTACATAATTTTCTTTTCTAAGTTTTTTCCTCCCTTGTTCTAGATTTTTATTACTAGACTCTTTAGACATTACCTTTTGTTCTAGAAGAGCTAGTGATTATTCAATTTTTATTTTTTGTTTTAATCTTATTTGGCCATCTAACACCTGAGAAGGTGTTAAAGGATAAAAAAATATTTTTTTTTTCATGTGTGAAGGTAATCTCGTTGATACGACTATTATGCATTGAGTTTTAGCAAATTGTCATGGTCGTCTCAATAAGACATGACAAGTTTCCATAAGCACTACGTCACATAAAATTTTATCTTTATAGATGCCTAGAGATGACTCGACCTTCACTTGTTGGTGATATCTTAGCATATAGTCAAAATAAATTACTACATATTTACCTATGCAATTCCTAAGGACATGATTCATAAGCCTCATGAAAGTGTTAGGTGCATTAGTGAGTCCAAAAGGCATCACTAACCACTCATATAGTCCAAACTTAGTTCTAAAAGCAATTTTCCACTCATGACCCTCTTTAATTCTTATTTGGTGATATCCGCTTTTAAGATCAATCTTGGAAAATATAGTGGACCCATGAAATTCTTCAAGTATATCATCAAGTCTAGGAATTGGATGCCTATATTTGATGGTGATGTTATTGATGACTCTACAATCACAACACATTATCCACTTGTCATCTTTCTTAGGCATCAACAAAATAAGTGCAACACGAGGACTTAGACTCTTTTGAACCGAGTCATTCTCCAACAATTCCTGAACTTGTGATTCTATCTCCTTAGTCTCCTCATGATTAATTCTATAAGCTGGTCTATTTGGTAGACTAGCTCCTGAAACTAAATCTATTTGGTGTTCTATACCCCTAAAAGGTGGAAGTCCAATGGGTCCTTCCTTAGGGAATACATCACCAAATTCTTTTAAAAGTATTTTGACTTGAGGAGGTAGCTCACAAATTTCAGAAAGTGTGGCAGTGCATGTAAGTGCTCCTTTACAAAAAAGGAGGCCTGGAGGTTGTTCAGATAGAATATCTTTTCAACTTTATTATTTTTTTCAAATTTTTCTTCCACTCGAATGACCTTGTGGGAAAGAGCACTCTTCTCCCATGCCTCAGCATTGTCCCTAAGGACTTTCTCTTGATTTTCTAATAATTTTTTCTTTTTCTCATTTTCTATTTTTTGTTTCATTTGTACTTAGTCCTTTACCACTTGTGAGGGTGTTAAAGGATAAAGTACAAACTTCTTTTCCCTATGGGTAAAAGTAATCTCGTTGGTAAAATCATTATGGATGGTTTTCTTATCAAATTGTCACAGACTTCCATGGGTACTACATCACATAAAATTTCAACTTTATAATTCCTCATAGAAAGACTGACTTTTACTCGCTTATCTACAGTTAATTCCCCATCTTCATTTATCCATTGAAGTTTGTAAGGTTTTGTATGAGGTATTACTTGTAGAACAAGCTATTCAACCATCCTAGTGCTACAACAATTGTAGCAATATCCACTATCCACAACAAGAGAACAAATGTTTTCTAAAAATTTACATCTTGTGTGAAAGATGTTCTCTCTTTGTGTTTCATGGTTCACACTAGGTTGATTGTTGAGGGTTCTTCTAATCATCATTAATTCCCCCTCATAAGGATATGCTCCCTCACTTTTCTCTTTTTTCTCTTTCCCGCTAGACTCATCCTCTTGGCTACTATATTCATC
>Ga0123342_1005954_pt1 | contig 17261 bp, 5 predicted proteins | sample Turbeawhitnodule_FD_89960 | JGI IMG/M metagenome (GOLD analysis project Ga0123342, IMG submission 89960) | Root nodule microbial communities of legume samples collected from Mexico - Turtle bean Mexico white nodule | ecosystem: Host-associated > Plants > Roots > Nodule | place: Mexico: Nepantla... | reverse complement strand
TAATAACTAATATATAAATGGAAGATTTTATTTAACTATATTTTTTTTACATTGATTTATAATATTTTATAAAATAATAAACAAACTTAAAACTTCTTTAAAATTTATTATGATTTGTTTCTTATATATATATATTTTAAACATTGTACAATAAATTTTTTAAAATACTAATACATTTAAATGAGGGTAAATTTGAAAATAAAGGATGCTGACATGGTTTTCCCTCTACATCTCTTCATTTTGAGGGGAGAGAATATTTACTGTTCACAGGTATATCCTCTCCTTCACTTCCCTGCACATCCCTTGATCCAAACCATAGATATCCACTCACATCCTTTCTCTTGAACAGTACATCCATGGAAGCAAACAGAGGTAAGAGAGACTATTAAAAGATTAAATGTTTTATTGGAAATCTAGGTTAGAATTATTTTTTTTATTATTCACGTGATTAAACATATTATACTACTTTTTTTTCTTAATAGAGATTTTTCTAAATTCATTAATAGGATTAATCCGTACCCAAATAGATTTTTTTTATAAAAAAAATCCTTTATGAAAAGTAATATATTAAGTAAACTAATTTTTAATCCTTAGACCTAACTACCCTAATTACTTACAACAAACAAATTCAATCACTTTTAACCACTTAAGTTAATCTTATGACATAACTCTAATCTTAATCTGAAGGGTCCAATATGTGATATTTTCATCATAAACTCAAGTCAAGCGTTGAAATCGTAAGCTTTGTTGGATATATAACAACAAACATATATGCCACAGATTAAACAATAAAAACATCACTATTTTTAACTTAATTAAATCGAATTATTCCATAACACAATCCCGTCAATAAATTAAAGCACTAATACAAAATTATATGCAATAAAGTTTTAAAACTAAACAAGACAAATACAACGAGATTATTAATTATTAAGAGTTTATTTGGATTTTCGTGTATTATTTTAGTTTTAAAATACTCCCATGTCTACTATTATAAAATATTATGTTTACATTTTCAACTTTAAGATTATATATTGTGATTAAAAATTCATCATTGAAATTCAATATTTACGTAATATTCTTTAACGTGATTATGAGATATCACGTACTCATTATGTGAGGCAAATACATGTACTATAGTTAAAAGAAGATAAAAATAGCATTACGCAATAAACAAAAGCACAATTAACACGTGGAAAATTGGAAGTAATAATCATATATGATTTCAAAACGCCAAAATTTTGAAAAAAAAATGGTTTTGGGTGACAAAAGCACATTAATTTCCGCTTATCGAAATTCGCAGTGCAAAGAATAAAATCAAAATTAAATTTAAATTACTTTGTACTATTAGTTAATTTAGTCTATAAGTATTCGTATTTTGCATTAAGAAGTTGAGAAGGTTTATTTTTTACATTTAATTTGTGTTTCAGAAAATAACATTTTAAAAAAACATATTTTTCAGGAAGTTTCTAGTTACATTTATCATAAAATTGTTTTTATTGAACTATGATAATACAAGTTTCTTGATTTAAAAAATATTTTACTATAAATAAAATAAAATTGTTTCTTGAATTAAAAAATATTTTACTATAAAAAAAAATTCGTTAGAGCATGAGAATCCAAGTTTCTTGAATTAAAAACGAGATTTTAAATAAAATTACCATATTACTCTCATTAAATCCTTTTATATGATAAATAATTATTCTTAACCTTTTTAAAAAGATATCGTATTACTCTTTCATTTTTAAGAAATATTTACGATAAAGCAAACATATTTGAGCCATTTTTATATATCATAATGATTTATATTCATGTGAAGTGGAATTTTAAATATGAAAACTATTCCACTGAAAAAAAGAAAAATCTCAAAGAACAACATCCCCATCCCTGTACTATTTTTTTCTGAACAACGTGAAAGGCAAAGGAAAAGTGAATGAAAACATGAAACCAATGCTATGATAATAAAAAAAGTGTCCTATGTTTTATTAATGAAATAATGAGAGAAAAGTTTAAATGATTCTTCATTATTCATTTTTGGAATGATCCAAAGACAAGAAAAATCTGAAAGAGAGTCACCACCATGATACCCCTCTGGAAGTGGATAACAAGAAAAACATCTCTCAACACAGAAAACAGAGCAATGGAAAAGCTTTGGAAGTTAAGTTATGAATTTTAACTACTTTTCTTACGCAGTGTCTCACCAGAAAACTTTTGTTTCGGACATGCATGCTCCTCTGCAAAAACATGTCACATGTGATCTTGCTTCCTCAAAGAATAAAAAGTTGTCTCTATTTCTTTTCTTTTTTTCTTTTCATCTTTGTGTTCAAAGCAAAGCCAGCAGGGAGAAACATACGCAGGTCAACACCAACAAAGAGAAAAACCATGAATACAAAAATATTCACAAAACAATAACAACAGTGAAAAGAAAAGTTAACTTTCACTCACGTGCTCTACAGTTCATCATCTTCTTGCTCTTCCCTCGCACCCATTACTCTCTTCTCTCTCTCCTTTTTTTTCTTTAATTTAACTGCATAGATAAATAAAAAATAATAATAGTTCAGACTTTATATTTTGAGTTATAGAATTTTGCTGAATAGTGCTTTCCAAGTATGTGTAACTACCAGCTTGGCCTTTAGTCTTTTTGGATAATAAATAAATCATGTTATCCATTATCCATAAATTAGATACTCCAAAAGGGGTTTGTATAATTAACATAACTTTTCTTCTATTGCTAGAGACCACAAACTAACTTCCATGGCTTCAGGCTGCAGGTTTCGTTTGCGAAGGAAAAGGTAATAAAAATATATAAAATCCATGTTTTTTTTTTAATAATGATGGATCATGAAATGAGGTCTCTCAATTCTCTAGAACCTTCTTCATCCGTATCCATGGATGATAGCCAATGATTCATCCACCATGAGTTGAAGACTGAGGAATAAAAAACTTTCTACTTTATAATATTTGTAGAGAATGAAAACAACCCATAAAATAGAGAAAGTGGATGCGTAGATCCAATCACCAGAACTTGGTTTCCTCATATACCCACCCACCAAACCAAACCAAACACAACCACTTAACGCTCTTAACCAAATAAAACCCAAAATCTTAAAATTAACATCAATAAATGTGTTCGACTCATTGAACGTTGTTGAGACTGGTGCCTATTTGCACTGTTGCACGTCGTCCTCTAACAACAGAAAAAAAAAAAAAAAAAAAAGTTATTCCACCCGATCTTCGGAACCAAACCCTAGTAACGAATGATTTTCAAAGGTGATGTTCTGCTCCAAGACCTATCGTCTACGAGCACAACAAAAATAAATTTGACGAAATGCAAATTGCACCCATCCAAAAAACATTGCGACCTCCCCACCGGAGAATACCACAAAACTTGCTATAAATAAGACGACCCATGAAACAATTTATTTAGCACTCTATTGTGGCAGTGCAATTGCGAAACCCCAAAGCCTTAGCCGAAAATGGACAACAACTAAAAAAGCCGTAGCAAATCATAAAAACAAAACCAACAACATAAAAAACGTGTTTCCATAGACATAGACATAGTGACATGTTGTGGCTCCAAAATTGTTGGAAGAAAGAATGGGAAATTTGGTGATCCAGTTCCCTCTGCTAACAAGAATGAGTGGTATTGACCAAAAATGGTACACATGAAAGGCAAGCAGAGTGTGATGACGAAGCTCATGGCTAGGAAGAAGAAATTAAGCGCTCCTAACACGCAAAGCGCAAGTTAGCATCTGGCCCATCAAGTAAACTACATAACAACATATGAACACACTCAAGATAACGCCGCGACTTCTTCTCTCTCTTCTCTCTAGTGCTACTCTGCCACCCCCTTCCTTGTTCCTCTCTCTAAAAATTTCCTAAATTAAACACAACACCGTCCTATGTAACAATTTTTATTTGTCCAGTCCCACATAATACAAATTACATTGCAAATTGTCTAACAAAAAAAGTGTTTGCCTTCCTCTTCTCTTCTGAACTTCTCTCTCTCTCTCTCCCCCACTCAGAGATCCCTCTTTTCTTCTTCTTTGCTCATTCGATCTTCTCGATCAGCTTCTCCGACATTCTCGCACTCAATTTTTTCACTTTCTATTACCCTCCTCGCGTCTCTATCCGCGGAATTCGGCTTTCCTTCGCGCTTCACTGGTTGCTCTGTTTCTTGGAATTCAATTCGGGATTAGGGTTTATGGGGTGCCTCTCGCGTTTGGCCTTGCCACTGAAATTTTCCTTTCTGAGGTTCTAGAAGTTGGGATTTTGACATCGTTCGTGGCTTCAATTTAATGCGGGCGTCGTGATTTCTTCCCGCAGCGAGAGCCATGATTATCAAGCGGAACTTGAAATCCCAAATGCCGAATCTGAAACGGGTCAAACTCGGTGACTCGGTGGGCGAGGACGACGATTGTTCCTACGCTCGAAAGAAGAGAAAGACCAACGGTTACTACCCTCTGAACCTTCTTGGCGACGTGATTCCGGTGAGTCTTCACGGACTGTTAGGCGCCAGCGTGTCGGAGAAGGGGTTCTCTGCGACGTGGTGCACGCAGGTTTCGTGCAACGGAGTGGAATCGAACGCGAAAAACAACGTCGTTGTGGAAGCGAAGAAGAAGAGCGAGGTTCAGCGGCCACCTCTGGTTAGGACTTCGAGGGGGCGAGTTCAGGTTCTGCCTTCGCGGTTCAACGACTCTGTTATTGATAATTGGAGGAAAGAGAGCAAGAGTAGTAGCGGCTTGCGTGATGGTGATTACGATGATGAGTTTGAATGCAAGAAGGACAAGCTTGGCTTCAGGGCACCCAAGGTTTGCAGTAATCAGAAGAAGGGGAAAAACGAGGAGAAAACGGGTTCCAAGACTCGTAAGTACTCCGCATTGTGCAAGAGTTATGAGAGGAGCAAGTGTTCGAGTTTGCCTGGTGGTGGGGCATTGGCCTTGGGGCATGGTGGGATGGTGGTTGAAGAAGATGAGAGGGGAAGGTTTTTGGAGGTGGAAGGAATTGGTTTGATGGGTTTGAAGGAGAATAATGGGGAGCGGAGAAATGGGTTGTTTGGGCCAGAAGATTTTTATGCAGGTGATATAGTGTGGGCCAAAGCTGGGAGAAAGGAACCTTTTTGGCCTGCCATTGTTATTGATCCTACGACTCAGGCACCTGAGTTGGTTCTTAGGTCTTGTATAGCTGATGCAGCTTGTGTCATGTTTCTTGGGTACGCGGGGAATGAGAATCAAAGGGTATGTATTATGCAATGTGTAACTGCGTATGAATAACTATTTCCTGTATGGAGAAACTTGTTGAGTATTTATTGTGTTTTTGGTGATTTGGGCAGGACTATGCATGGGTGAAGGATGGGATGATTTTTCCATTTGTGGATTATGTGGACAGGTGTGGAGTTACTGTTGGTTATTTTTGTTTGCTTGTTTAAGTTAGCCACTTTTCTTTGTGGAAGGGCTTTTGGTTACTAGGCGTGATGTTTCTTGGTTTAGGTTTCAGGGGCAGTCTGAGTTGAGTTTCTATAACCCTTCTGACTTCCAAATGGCAATAGAGGAGGCATTTTTGGCGGAGAGGGGTTTCACAGAGAAGTTGATAGCAGATATAAATACAGCAGCTACTACCAATGGTTATGATGATTCTATTCTGAAAGCCTTTCAGGAGGTCACTCGTTCAAACCATTATGCAGGATATCGTTTTTTGAACCAGGTAAGTCAACTACAGGGCTTCTTCTTCTTTTTCCACCAATTTAGGAACTGCATGGCTGATTGGCTGTTAAACACATGCTGCATTCTATTTAGGACACTTGAGGAAAGCTAATGCCATCTCCATCCCTATAAGAATTAAGAAAGTTGGTTAATGTAGTTAAAAAAGCTTTAAATTGCTTAACAATTTGTATTCTTTTTTCAAATTTTCACCAAGATTATTCGTCTTATCATTTCACCCTTTCTACTTAATTGTCTTGAACTTAATTAATTAATGCACACTAGTCATTTTGTCTATCTTCACAATAGAGAGGAAGAGTTTATTTTAATTATTACTTGCAACATCATCTCCCTCCACTTTTCTTATCTCTATTTTAAGGTTTTTATGTAGAAAGATTCATAATCTTAATAAAATAGTATGAAGTTTTTTATTTTACCCTTTTTTTTTCATTTTTACAACACATTAGGTGGATAAATCAAATTAATTAAAAAACATAAATGTTAAGTAAGGGCATAATTGACAATGAGTAATTAATATTATCTTAAATAAATTTTGAAAATAATAGAAAATAGAAACAAAAGTTTTTGTATAATCTGGTAGTTAGGTGAGAAGGAATATTGTTTACAGCTGAGTACAGACATTGTAAAGTAATTAGGGGTGTTTTGATGAATAAAAATATAATTAATGCATGAAACAATTTTAAGAAGAACGTAAAAATAAAGTACAAGAAAAATTTCAAGAGTCTGTATATACAGGAATAGAGGTAATAAATGATAATATATCTCCCCATGTCCCATAGTAAGTGTCTACTAAGAAGAAAAGATAAGTCTTAAACTAATTACATTATCATTTTGGTTTTGCAATGTAATACGGAGTATCAATTACAGTACTTTTTTCAATTATACCACTAATAATGTTTTTTAGAATATTGTTGTGCTGCCACATTGATTTCCGTAAAACGGATTAATAATGAGGTTAATTTTGTGAAATTTCTACACTCTTTCATCTACAGTAATATTTATTTGCAGTTTTGGTCTGTGTAAAAAAACTTAGGATGACTCATTTGCACTCATTATGGGGGATACCGAGTACTTAGTTTGGCTCTGGAAATTGACTCTGGCACTGTTAGTTTTTTGTCATTTGTACGCCCAAAACTGACTTGGCATGCTTTTTCTGTAAGCTTTGATTGTGTAATTAGTACTCTGTATAAGTGACGAATTCTGCCAAGTTCAATGGTACATTGATTTGAATTCCATTGCAGGATTTATTTGATAAGAAAGAGACACGGCCCTGTGAAGCCTGTGGGTTGAGCCTTCCTTACAAGATGTTAAAGAAAACAAGGGATTCAAGGCCCGGTGGCCAATTCCTATGTAGAACATGTGCTAGGGTTTGTATATTTTCTATTTTCTTCCAACAGATTGTATTTAGGTCTGGAACAAAAACATCATAATTGAAGTTCTGGACTTGTTTAGCATTTTTTTCAGTCTTTTTAATCACCTTCTTCTGCAGTTAACAAAATCAAAGCATTATTGTGGCATATGCAAGAAGGTCTGGAATCATTCAGATAGTGGAAGTTGGGTAAATAGCTAAATCCTGTTAACTAATTAAGGTTACTCTTTTCTGCTCAAAAGACTATATTGCTTAGTATTAACCTTGTCCTTTACCTTTGCGAATATCCCCTCCAAATTAGGTGCGCTGTGATGGATGCAAAGTGTGGGTGCATGCAGAATGTGACAAAATTTCTAGCAACCTTTTCAAGGTTTACCCATTACTTGATATCTTGATATTGCCACTTGTCAGCATTTGAAGCTCATAGAGACATTTTGGTTTTTGCTGATTGGTTTATTCTCTTTTTTTTTCCGTAGAATCTTGAAGGCACCGATTATTACTGCCCTACTTGCAAAGCCAAGTTTGATTTTGAGTTATCTGATTCAGAAAAACCACATCCAAAAGTCAAGTAAGACTATACTTGTCCTCTTATTTATGTCCTCCAACCCTGGCTTTGTGACATAATCTTAACTACTTCATTTAAAGCTCTCATGAAGCCTATCCGTTGTTATTCAAGTTCATATACCAATTTAGAATATTTGTATTTGGTAAGAGGAGTGACACTTTTTTCTATTGGGTAAAATTTATGTGAGGCCCATTAAATCATTGCCTATTTAGTGGGACTGGAATGAAATTTCCCTATAAGGAGTGTCTCCAGGAAATTGTTGTAGCACTTCAGAAAAAAATGTTTTAGATTATTTGTATTGTATCGTTTCTAACTGTAGTGGATGCTCTGATGCAGGTGGAACAAAAACAACGGGCAGCTAGTGCTTCCAAATAGGGTCACTGTTCTCTGCAATGGTGTGGAAGGTGTATATTTTCCAAGCCTTCATTCGTAAGCACGAAGTCCTTCAGAAGAATTTGGCATTTTTTTATCTGTCCTCTGTTGTGACAATCATAGTTTTACTAATTTATTGATTTTTAAAACTTCTTTAATCATTTTTCACTAGTAATTAGTTATAATTAAAGGATGTTGTAAGTAGTAATATAGTATTGCCTCTTTCAAGCAATTAATACCTATCTGATATAAACTCATTTTGTGATTTTGCTTTAGAGGGAAAATGCAGCTTTAGTTTGCGAGTGAAATTGTTTTCTGCTAAAAAGGAATGACAGTGGTTGGAACTTATACGAATATTCTTGCTTATGTTCTTCTATTGTAGTTCTTTAAGAGTTGATACTCTTATAAAAAATTATGTCAAAGAATATTCTTATTTTCACTCATAACCCTTGGAAGAATTCCAACTTTTCATCCATTTGTACACTGATCAAATTTCCACCAACATTTGTGCTAGATAACAATACTAGATGTAGTTAGTTTTAGTCATGCTTAAGGCGCTAGCACAGCTTTTGTAAAATATAAAGTAGCTTTTCGTTCAAACATCTTATATTGACATTACAATGTTCCAAATTCACCACTGCCAATTTTGAATGTCTGTTGTTATTAATTCTAGATTGGAAAATGATTAATTTCTTCTCTTCATTTTTTTGGTTATGATGTGTGTTTGTCTCTTTCAGAGTTGTGTGCAAGTGTGGGTTTTGTGGGGCAGAAAAGCAAGCACTTAGTGAATGGGAACGACACACAGGTTCTAAATCAAGAAATTGGAGAACAAGCATTAGGGTAAAAGACTCCATGCTACCTCTGGAACAATGGGTTTGTATACGACTATTATTTAATTTTAATAATATTCCCTTGTCTCTTTGTGCTGAAAATATACTAATTAGTGGTCATTTTAGTCCATTAAGATTGTTCAAGTTTCAACCACCCTCTTTTATATATTTAATATACTTAGGGGCTTATTATATGTAAGTAGACCACGGTATTCTTGTTCCAATTATTACCAATGAAGTTTTTTCCATCTTATGAATTAGTTCTTATTTGATTTTGTATTCTTTAGTGTTAAAATGCTAATGAAGTAATAATGCTCTATAGAAATTGAGAATCTGAGAACACATAATATTGGTTTGTGTTTTTCTTGGGGAGGAGGGGAGGTGAAGGTCTTTGTTCTTAAAGACATAATGTGCGGAACTAATACAATGCTGTTTGACTTCTCAGATGCTGCAGTTGGCAGAATTTCATGCTATTGCTCAAGTTCCTGCCAAACCTAAGAAACCTTCTCTAAAAGAAAGAAAGCAGAAGTTGCTTACCTTCTTGCAAGGTGACCTTTTACTCATTCTGTTTGCATACAACTTTTCATTTTGATGAGTTTGCCATATGAAATTCTCATAGTGATAATTGTACTGCAAACTATTTCTTTAACAGAGAAGTATGAACCTGTTTATGCTAAGTGGACTACAGAACGCTGTGCTGTTTGTAGATGGGTTGAAGACTGGGACTATAACAAAATTATCATTTGCAACAGGTAATGTAACAGTTTCAGTTCTTCTTTTTTTCATTTGGTCAATATTCAACCCATGAAGTGATAGGGATTCAAGATGCTGCATCTATCTACAGATATTATAGCCAATAATGATTTAACTCAGATTTAATTTTCTCTGTATTATAAAATATCATAAAGCAAAAATATCAATATTCTCCTCACTTCATGATTTCAATTATATGTACAGCAGCTTAACATTCTGAGTAATCATTGTTACAGCCTTGTCATTGATGTATATAGGTCTGGCCTGCCAGTGAAACTATTTTTTCCATAAAACCAAACATCTTTTTCTTATGGTTGCTTAAATTGTGAAGCAAGAATTTTTCGTTACACTATGTCCACTATATGTATGCATGATGAATTCCATTGCGATTAAACACAAATAAATTATATATTTTGCAGATGTCAAATAGCTGTTCATCAAGAATGCTATGGAGCAAGAAATGTGCAAGATTTTACATCTTGGGTTTGTAAGGCTTGCGAAACGCCTCACATCAAGCGGGAGTGTTGTCTTTGTCCTGTAAAAGGTATGTCTTTGACAATGTTTCAAATGTCCTTCGTGATATTTGGAAGTGTCCTGCCTAATTTTTTTTAACCTCGTGTGTTCATATAAATCAACTTGGTCTTATCTAAGAATACCTTTTACCTTTTACCCTTTACCATGAGTTTACATTATCACCCATTGATGTAAGCTCTATTTTTGGAATTATGCAACTTGATTCTTTTAACCTATATACACCTGTCATCAATTTTACTTATCATGGCTGAGAATTGCCCCTCATTTGACTATTTAATTGTTTTGGCACAACATAAATATTTATGCAACCAGAAGCTCTGCCGATATGTTTTTATCTTTGTTTTGATGACAAGAATTTTATGCTCTTAAACTATTTTTGGACTTCCAGGTGGTGCTCTGAAGCCAACTGATGTTGATACATTATGGGTTCATGTAACTTGTGCTTGGTTTCGACCTGAAGTCTCTTTTGCTAGTGATGAGAAGATGGAGCCTGCTTTGGGTATTCTAAGTATTCCATCAAATTCTTTTGTGAAGGTGGGTATATGATAATATGATACAAAAACTTTCCCCTGATAATGTTAGTCATCAGTTGAAGTGGATTTATTCTTTTGCATATCCCACAAAGTGAAAATTTCTTCTCACCACTTTGAAAAACTGGAAGAGTGTCTATTTGATTTGACTATTTTATCATTGCGTGTGGTATAAAGAAAATGGTCTAGTCTTTGAGTTACTTTATATTTTATAATTTAGATATCTCTTGTTGAGAATGAACCTTGGCACAACTTTAAGGTTGCTTCAGTGTGACCTTGGAATCCTAGAAAGTCTATATTCGCTTGCAAAAGTAAGCCTATGTGTAACTAGCCTCCAAACTCCATTTGGTGGGAGCCTCTTGCATTGGGTTTCCTTTTGATGTCTCTTTGTCCTCTCTTACAAATGTACTCTAAAGTCTGCGTTACTTGCATTTTCAGATTTGTGTTATTTGCAAGCAAATTCATGGCTCGTGTACACAATGTTGCAAGTGTTCTACTTATTTCCATGCCATGTGTGCATCAAGGGCCGGTTATCGAATGGAGGTGAGAGTTCGCTCAATTGAATAGGCTTGCTTATCTTGTAATTTGAATCTTTCTTTTAATTTTAAGCAAGTTCAATACCAAATTTCAATTTACTTCCCTGTTTTAATTAAACCTATATGACTTAAGCTTTGAGCGTATGAGTTGATAACTCATTACCATTACTGACCAGTCTCCTTCTGAAAAAAAAACAGTCTCCTTCTTAGAACATGCATTTTCAGATTGGACTATACTAAGAATAAAAGACACCAATTTCATATTACAAGAAGAATTACAAGGATATATTATTGATTTGGTCCATTGGCATCAATTAATCCATGTAGCTGAACCATATCTAGTGAGATAAGACTTGATTGTTGTTATACTGTTAGACCTCAGAAGGAGGAGAGGACATGGAAAGTGTACATTAAGGATAAATGAAAACAGTTGGGGTTGTTACAACAGTTGCATGCTCAGTAATTGTGAAATAATTTTATCAGAGAACTCAGTTGGGAAGGGTCAATCCTTGTAAAGGAGAATTACCCTTGTTCATTTATTGTTCTGATAACAGAATCATTTACTATCTTCTCTTCTGTTTTTTTTTTTTTTAATTTTCTATTCTGCATTCTATTTAGATTGTTGGGTTATAGAGCCCTAACACATTCTGAGTGTTTAATCTGGGACACTTTTATTAAACTTCTCTCCATTAAATGCAGTTGCATTGTTTAGAGAAAAATGGCAGGCAGACAACAAAAATGGTCTCTTATTGTGCTTACCATAGGTATGTGATCCTCAATTATGACTAAGAAAGATTAATCATCCTCCTTTGCCCCTTGCCCCTTGCCACCATGTTCTTTGTAGGCTTTGCTATTCCACAACAATTGTCTTTTTTAATTACAAAGTATAGGGTTATCTGAAATCTTCTTATCTTAGTTTCAGCCTTTCATCTTAATCATGTCTATTTTTTTTGCAGGGCTCCCAATCCAGATACTGTTTTGATTATGCAAACCCCTCTCGGGGTCATTTCAACCAAAAGCCTTCTCCAAACTAAGAAAAAAACTGGTTCAAGGTTAATCTCGTCTAACAGAAGAAAGCAAGATGTCACTCCCATTGATAACGCCGAGCATGAGCCATTTTCTGCTGCTAGGTGCCGTATCTTTCAAAGAACAAACCATACAAAAAAGGTAGATTGGAGAAAATTGTAGTTCATGTTGTTGAATGTTTGTAAGATAGTACTTAAACATCAAACAGGGTCTCTAATATTTATTATATGTTAATTGTCATGTTTCTGTTTCTAGTGAAGGTGTTTTTGTGTTTAAACATTAAAGATATGTTTGCTTTTAATATACCAATATCGAATGTATTTTTCTGACAATTAATACTGCTTCACCAAAATGTACGGGGAGCTGGTGCTAGCATGGATGCAAAGTTGTATGTGGAGTGGAGCGTATTATGAAATATCATGGCTACTGCTTTTCTTGCGTTGATTTCATTCTTTCCATGTTCATCTTTTGGACTCAGTTATCTGCTGTTGCCTCTAAAATTTTCTTTGCAACTTTATAAAATAAAATACTCCGCTTCTAATTTTTATTTCTTCTTGTTATTAGAGAGCTGCGGATGAGGCTGTTTCTCATCAAGTGAGGGGTCACTATCACCATCCTTTAGATGCAATACAGAGTTTAAATACACCCAGAGTAATCCTTTTTACCTTTTGAAATTATATTGGAATTCTTTATGATAAGAGACTTTCTAACTCGTTCTTTTAACTCTAATTTAAGATTTGAACTGTCTCTCCCTCCTTTGTTTCCCTCACGTATTTTTCCTCACCTCTTCCATCAAACAGGTGGTGCTTGAACCCCAGGCATTTTCTTCATTCAGAGAACGCCTTTACTACTTGCAGGTTTTTCTCTTTCTAAGGTGGATTATTTGCTTCAGTAGTCAATTTTCTGACTGTTTTATGGGTACTCTTGTATGATTGCAGAGAACCGAAAATGAACGGGTTTGCTTTGGTAGATCGGGTATACATGGATGGGGCCTCTTTGCACGTAGAAATATTCAAGAAGGAGAAATGGTATGAATGTCATGCTCGAGTATGATAACATTACATAGAACCATAACCTGTTTGCTTGTGTTTATCAATCAACAATTATATTTTTTTTTTTAGTATTATGAAGAAGATCCATAAGGTCTTGGACTACTTTAGCACTTGGAAGTAGCAGAAGTGATATATTCTATTCTATTTTTTGCATGAAACTTTGAAGCACATAAACGGGTACCCTTTCGAAAACCATCATTACTACCTAATAGAGTTATAGAATTAAACCTCTGATTGTGGGACTAAACTCAACAATATGTAACAGAATTAGCCACTTTGTTAATGTGGCAAATGTCACTCAGTTTTACCAAAACTGAGGTTTTACTCTATTGCAACCAAGTCCTGTCCTGCAAAGAATACCCATTTCCAAAGCCGCTTTCTTTGGATTTGTCAACCAGTATTGACATGTAGTGAAGAATATAGTATCTTAGGCGCCTGTTTGATTGTAGGAAACATTCTATTTCATAAGTAAATAGAAAAGTTCCCCTTTGTTTTTTCTATTTTCATAAATTTGTACAAAATATGGTGGTAATGCTGACATTTTCGCAATTATTTTTAAAAAACGAGAAATGCAAACAGAAAGTGTTGGCTAATACTAACGAACCCTTTACAAGCTTTGGTTTTCTTGAGTATTTAAAAAGCATTTAATTACCATCTCTTTTGCCTTTTTTTTCCCCTTGTGGTTTTGGTTCTGAGATTCTTCTGAGCTGGTTCCTGCTTCAGATGTTTGCAAAATATATCATTCATTGCTTTCATTATGATTCTAACATTAGCAGATACATAAAATGATTCCCCTTGGATCCTTTATGTTTTCTGAGCTTTCCATGTGCAACCTTTATCTCTTGCAATAGTGAGCATGATTTTAATCTTAAGCAGGTTCTTGAATATCGTGGTGAACAAGTAAGACGTAGCATTGCAGATTTGAGGGAGGCACGCTATAGATTAGAAGGCAAAGATTGTTATGTGAGTTAATTCTCCTATGTCCTCCTATTAATACAATCACATTGATCATCATATTATTTGTATGTTGTGTTATTAAACTAAAATGCCCTACTCTTGTATTGGCAGCTGTTTAAGATAAGTGAAGAAGTGGTAGTAGATGCCACTGATAAAGGGAATATAGCACGGCTGATTAATCATTCTGTGAGTCAACTTATCTTGAATTGACATTTTATGTACATCATTTTTCTCTGATTCTCAATACTGGATAGTCATCTGATCTGTTCTCTTGTTCATGTTCTTACAGTGCATGCCAAATTGCTATGCAAGAATCATGAGTGTCGGTGATGATGAGAGCCGGATTGTTCTCATTGCTAAGACTATAGTGTCTTCCGGCGACGAGTTAACGTATGTCTCGTCCCCTTTATGCGTGTGTGCATGTGTGTATGCGTGAATGTTATAGGGTGCATGTGCATGTTCTTTATAGTTGATGCTGATTGTTTTGGTTTGAACAGGTATGACTACTTGTTTGATCCCGATGAGCCAGATGAATTCAAAGTCCCCTGCCTTTGTAAAGCTCCAAACTGCCGGAAATTCATGAATTAGGAAGGATTATACATATGAAATGAACATCAGATGACAAGTATTGTTTCTTCTCCGCAAGGAGCACTAACCACATCCCCTATTGTGCAGGGAATCTCACAGTTACACCAAAGCTGTAATTTTTATCAAACCAAAAAGAGAAAAAAAAACACAGGGAGAAAAAAAGGCATAGTTCAGTGTTTTCCTTTTACTCTTTTGCTTTTCTTTGGACATTCATGGAATTCTAATAAAAGCTAGATTTAATAGCTTTTGGCTCTTGGTATCTCTGTAAATGTATAACCCTTTATTACTCTTATTTTTTTTCTCAATTCAATGTTAACCATTTTTTTTTCCTTCATGTACATTTTTTTTTATGTTTTACCAATATAATTGTATCGAAAAATGCTAATAAAAACGTGGGGTGCCTCAAGATGATGTACAATTGATTTAAAAGAAAAATGTGTTTTCCTTCTATGATGTTCTCCTTATAAAAATTAGTATTTTATATGAAATAAAAGTGTATAATTTAAATGTATAAAATGTATCTCATACTCTTTATTTAGTAATTTAGAAATGTAAGTAAAGGACTTAAATTCAATTTAAAAACTTTAAATTCTTGGATAGGTTAGTGCAAATCTTTGAATAAATTTTGTCCATGCCTTTGAAAGCCTTTTTCCTAAGTGATTTCTGAACTAAAAAAATTGAAATTAAAATAAGTTTATTAATTGTAATAAATCGTAATATTCATTAAGGAGTTATTTATATAAATTTATTAATTTAAGCATTATTTAAGAGAGAAGAGAATAGTTAAGAGGGTGAAATTAACAGTTTTTTCTAAACATTTTTTCCATTTTTACTTATATTGATTTTTATTTAAATGGCTCATCTAAACATTACTTTCGGATAAAATAACTTATAGAAAAAGTTGTCCGATGTAAGTGCTCACGATAATATACCATTTTCATTAACGTAATAATACTCTCTTTATACATACCTAAAAACAACAATAAATATACTATACTATTTTAGTAAAATATGTAATATTTTAATGAATACATTGTTTTTATTGAAGCAATGAGTAATATGTGAAAACTGAGAACACGATTAAATTGAAATTTTAAACAAAAAATTGCAATCATTTAGGATAAAGCAAATAATTATCTATTCAGATTAAAGTGAATAAATACATAAAAGATAGGATGATTACAAATTATAATCTAACTTTAAGGAGTTTTTGTTTTTCATTATTATTATGGTCTTGTAGAACCCTAGATATTGTAAAGGCCGTGAATGAGCATCAATTAACAAGTTTGTTTGGTAAGGCTTATTCGACACGATCATGAGGTAAAGCCTTGTAGCAATCAATTGTTAAAGATAGGAACTTGTTAATTCAAAAGAAACAAAGAACAACATGAACATAGATTTGGTCAGTTCGAAGAAACTACCTGGTTAATAATGTTTCTGCACTGATAGATCTGTCTTAGGAGGACCACACTGATAGATCTGTCTCATTCAACTACCACAATTCACTTTACTGTGCTCTGTGTCCCATGTTTACTTCCTAACCAATTTTTCTACTTTGTTTTCTTCTGACTTTTCTATTACTTATCATAGATGATTCATACTTTTTGTTTTATACATCTTTGTACAAGGCATCTTATACATCTTTCCCTTATCTCTTTTATGACAGGTATTTAATTCATGTGATAGGAAAGAAACACTAATCAAAATCTGAAAAACTAGCATTTATGTATTGGTTATCATACCCATACATTGATCTTGAACCTTTGCAAATATCTCCTCCTCGTTTACCTTATCATTATTAAAGATTTGCAAATATCTCCTCCTCGTTTACCTTATCATTATTAAAGATGATGTGATGCTGATCAAAAAAAAAATTAAAGATGATGTGATTACTATGCTCCCAAATATGTCAAATTATTGGAATTCACATTGTTTTCCATATCTGATTGTCCTTTTTATTTAAACAGAGGCCAGAAACTGTTGAAGATGGTGTCAAGAATAAATGGGAGACAGTTTATTCTACTTCATTGCAAATGACACACCTGGAATCAACTACATTAATTCCTATGTGTATTAAATTATCCATAGTTTTCATACTGTTATGAAAGGCTCTCCACTTTACTGATACAACAGATGACTTGGCTTTAATTTTTCATAGCTCTTCAAAAGATTGAGAGATGACCATTTCCTTTAGGCTGCTTCTTCATGCACCTCCATACCTTCTTCTCTCACCTCCATATATTTTCGTAATTCCAAAAATGCCCCTCTGTAATATTCCGGATTACATAATCCGGAAGTCATTTTTTAAATTTGTAATTAGCTTCCGGATTATATAATCCGGAAGTCTTTTTTCATATGCATGATTACTTTCCGGATTACATAATCTGGAAGTCTTTTTTAACTTCCGGATTATGTAATCCGGAAGTCTT
>Ga0123342_1005953_pt1 | contig 17263 bp, 7 predicted proteins | sample Turbeawhitnodule_FD_89960 | JGI IMG/M metagenome (GOLD analysis project Ga0123342, IMG submission 89960) | Root nodule microbial communities of legume samples collected from Mexico - Turtle bean Mexico white nodule | ecosystem: Host-associated > Plants > Roots > Nodule | place: Mexico: Nepantla... | reverse complement strand
TATAAATTAAAAATTATTAATATTTAATACAATTTTTATTATTAATAAATAATTGTTATGTTGGAAATCTCACATCGACTAGAGATTATAATCTTTCATTATATATAAGTGGATGCAATCCTCAATATTCCTATGAGCCGGTTTTATGGGGTTGAGTTAGGCTTAAAGTCCAATTCGTAACATGATATCAAAGTCATTTCGAGCCTATCCTAACAAGTATTTGTTGGGTTTATCAGCACGAGCTGTTGTCACTCTCGGTGTGAGGGGTGTGTTGGAGATCCCATGTCGACTTGAATTAGGTTTAAAATCCACTTTATATTATGTTAAATTAATAAATATCTAATGAGTTAAAAAATCAAATATCTATATATAGGTGACTAGGTGGCGTGTAATTTTACTGATCTTTATTGAAATTGCCAAAATTTTAACCAAATCCTTTTTCTTTTCTCGTCACATCATAGTATCTAAGTACATTTTTTAATTTTTTAAAAGAAAAATAAAAAATGAAAAATGTTATTTTTTGAGTTAAAATTAATTTATATTTAAATTAAAGGTTAAGGGAAAAGAAATTATATGAAATAATTTCTATAAATTAACGTATATATAAAAAGTTATATATTTTTATTCTTTAAATTTATACAGATAAATCTTAATTTTAATTTTTAATAGTAAAAAATATATAAAGTGGAGGCAACAGTGAAATTCATATGCACGCCACAATCGATATCACTAAAAGAAAGTTGTCTAAAACCCACATTAGAGCCAGTGAGAATTTTCCATAAACAATGCAAGGGGCAGTGTTAAATAGCACCAACGATTAATGCACCAGTTTTGTAAAAGGAAAAAAACACATCCACTGAGGAATAGTTTTTGCTTTGACAGCAACATTATAGTATAAAATGTGTGATTTAAGTTGTGTTTGTATTTGGTTGAATACTATTTATAGATATAGATGTAAAAGATTGTGGGTAGTTTGAATCTATTTATTAGCAAAGAAATGGTAACAATATATGTGTGAAAAGTGTGGAGAGACTTGTGAGCAAAGAAAGATAGAAAAAGTCAATTGAACTTATGTGATAAGACGACGTTGTCTTTCACTTTATAATGCATGTAAAAAATTCATGAATTCTAATAAGAATCATTTGACCATTATGGACTTTTTTTATCAACAAGAAAAAAATAAATAAATAAAAATCATTTCAGGGGTGGTCAAATCCTTATACATCTTAAATACCTAACATTCAACTCAACATAACAAAAGACAACATCCCCTCACAAACAACAAAACAAACACCTGACCAACCTAAAACAAATAACTTGTTTTTAATCGAAAATATACATAGCATGAGATCAAGACATCAATCTAAAAAGAAAAAACAAGTTATGAATAAGTGTAGATTGTTTGAATTTATACATTAGCGAAAAAATGATAACACATATATGGGAGAAAAATGTGAAAAGACTTGTGAGTGAAGAAAAACACGAAAAGTCAATTGAATTCATGTAATAAGACAAAATTGTATTTCACTTTACAAATCATAATAGTATTAGTAGATGACAAACTATCAACTTTAATAACCACTATTAGGAAAGTTTTCATAAAAAAATAGACTAATTTCAATAAACAAAAGTTATAGATTTTATATACAACCTTTTCAAATATTTTCAACTTATCTGTTTTTACACCATGAAAAAAAGAAAACCCCATGCAAAACTTTCCCTTGAACTTTAAAAGAAAAAGATAGCCATAATACAATTTAATCAAACCTTGTGGAAAGATTAAGGTTCTGCTTTCATTTTCTTTACTTTTAATTATAAATTTATTACATGGTTCATTCTGTCTTCAAAAAACTGTATATAGTGTTGAGAAAATAAAAATCTGTTTTTACTATTTCCTGCACAAATATTTTAAAATATAATATAAATATTTTTCTTTTACATTTTTGTAACTATAATTAAAAACAAAAATAAAAATAAAAGATAGTTTTTCCAAAGCAAATGGTCCGTAATGCTTTCTTTGTATTTATTCTTAAAATGCGTTTAATATTTAAAAAAAATTATACATAAAAAACTCGTTTTATCCAAGTAAATTTTAGAAAAAGTAAAGAAATACCTTTTTTTCCAGTTTTTAAAATAAGAACCTAAAACATTGAGTTGTTCCACTTTCATTTTTTTTTCTATTCATGATGGTATTTTGTAGTATCTCATCTTATTTCCCTTATTCTTATTATTTTGGAAAAAAATATTTTTATAAAATAGTTTTAATAAATTCAAAAAAATAATCATATACATCCTAAATACAAAAATAAAAATATTCATTAAAAATTAATCCTCACCATTTTAGTTATCTTTTTACTAAAGTCTCACCTCTGAGAAAAATATTCTTTTTTTATCAGTAAATAATAAATAAAATAAAATGAGACACTTCAGGGGTGTTCCAACCCTTATACAGACACTTTAGGAGTGTCTCAGCTGTTATACAATAATTGGCCAAAGCCAACCAGCTTAGCACCTGACCAACATACAATCTACAGGCTCTACAAACTTCTAAACCAAACCTCAATTGAAAGGAATGACAAACCACACTAAAAGAAAAACCCTACTACCCTATCTGGTTCTTTCAACCAGTCTTTATTCAAAATAATACATACAAAATAAATCATACTATAACCAAAAGTCTACAATCACGTTTACAAATACAAAACAAAATATCTTGTCACGTCCAGACTCACAAAATCATGTTAAAACACTACGAGAAAAACACTAATTATATACGGATTCTATTCTGTATGTAAATAGATATTACATACGGATTTTTTCCATATGTAATTTTGGCGTCATGAATGAAGCGAGAATTAACTTTGACACCATAAAATAAATTTTGCAATAGATGGAATTCAAACCCAGATTCTTTCAGTAACCAAAGGAAAATTTAACCACTACAACAAACAAATTATTTAGTATTATTATGATTTTTATTATACTTATTATTATTAATAATACTAATAATACTAATAATATTAATAATACTAATTATACTAATAATATTTTATAATACTAATAATATAAACAATATTATTAATAACATTAAAAATATTATTAATAATATTAATAATATGAATAAATATTAATAATATGAATGAATATTAATAATATGAATATAATTTATATTATTATTATTAATATAATAATAATTATTAATAATAATAATATGTATAAATTATATTAATAATAATATGTATAAATTGTATTAATAATAATAAGTATAATAAAAAACTTGTCTAATTTAGTGGTGAAAATTTAGTGGTGGAAGCTTTCTTTATCTCTGATGCTGCAGTTTGCTTCCAACAATCAACAACAAATCCCTTTGTTGATCAAAATCAACATTGGCAGTACCAAACCAAAAATCTATAACTGTTAATGCCTTAAGTATGCATTCCATAACAAAATTGAGTATTTTATTTTTCACTTCAGTAATGAGATAGAGGGACAATTTTATAAGCAAAAACTAATTGACTTCAATATTTTAATCCCAATAAAAAGTATTCGTTTTAAAAGTTATCTTAGTGAGAACCCAAAATGACATCTTGTTTTTTTGTGAGATCACATCGTTAATTTTTTTTTATAATAACTAAAATTAAAAAATGTAACCAATAAAAGATAGATGTGTAAAAAAAGTAAAGTAAATGGAAAAGCAAATTAGACCAGAAAATAAAGGGAAAAGAAAAAAGTAAAAGAAAATACATAATTTATGTTCTGTTGTAAAATCCGAAAGAGATGGAAGGAAAGTTTTGGCTAAGACAGAAAAGTACAGGTGTTTTTGTATAATTTCTGAAAATAGTTGCCCACAAAAATGTAGAAACAGCCTTAAAAAATGGTAGAATAATAACTGAAGCCACATCATTTTGTCAAAAAGATGCCATACATTATGCCATCCTTCCTCAAAACACGCTTCGTGTCTTTTCAAATCCATTTTCCCTACTTCACTTTACACCATAAATACAATAATTCTCACCATAAATTTCTTTTTCCTCCATCTCTTAATCACTTCTCCTTAATTCTGTTACTCATCATTTCAACTTTCAACTTCTCATTTGTATCACTCTACTTACAAAACTTTGTCCCTAGTCACATATCAATGTTTCCTAATTTAAGAACTTAAGATCACTGGATACACCTCCATGTATAATCAAAGGTTCAAGTCATTAATCCAAAATAACGTCTTTATATTGAAAACTCATAAATAGCCTTGATTTGTATTTAGGACAAGATAATCTTTCTTTATGTCTTAATCATTGAGTTATATGAATTAAGTACATTTTCCTTATCTTTAAGGGTGTGTTTGTCTTGAAGATTTTGTGTCATCATTTCTTTGGTTGAGGGATCGATGTGATTAAGGATTGATTTGCAGTAATTTGGAGACAAGCTGAATGAAAGAGTAGATTTTAATAGAAAATTTATTCATAATTTATTTGACTGAAATAATGAAAATTGATGGCTCATTTTTTAAAGTATAATATCAAAATTGTCCTTAAATATATTTTTTAAAATATAATTTTTTTGATTAAATAATTAGTTGATTAAATGAAAATAAATTATTTCTTAAAAATATTATTTATTAATTTTTAATAATAATTATAAAAAAAATCAAATAAATAGAATCATTTAAAAAAATTAAATAATACATATAAGAATAAATTAATAATTTACCAAACAATTTCCATAAATTTATACTTTTTCCTCATCTCACACTTCATTTTCTCTTTCCAAAGGATCAGAAATTACCTTAATCAAATTCATACAATCATCACCTATCAATCCCCCACAAATATGAAATAATGTATACCAAAACAAACAATATTGCATTAGGAATTGTGGCAATGCTGATAATTAGTGGGATGTAATCCAGACAGAAAATGCATTAGGTATTCATTTATCATTCATACTTCATGCTGACGACACAGTGCTGATAGCTAACCCTAATGTTATAAACTGCAAATTATAGAGTGTTTTGGTGATATTTTTTGGTTTGAGAACATTGATAAGTCTGGAATGTATAGTTGGGTGGAAAGAAAATGTTCCATGTCATGAGTTAAGGAATGGCAAAGTGAGATTCTTGGTGTTGATCATTGGGGAAGCATAGGGAAACACTTGGGGTGTGTGATATGAGACTAAACATGCTTTAGGGATTTTGAGAGTATTGTGGACAAAGTAGAGAGACTCAAAGGAATGGAGGGAATATTTTTGCAGTGGAAGGATGAGTCTCATTAATTGTTGCCTTTGTGTCATCCCTTCTTACCACATGCCTTTTTATTTTTAATTTTGCCAAGAGAATAAGTGACTTCTTTGATAGAATAGAAACTTCTTTCACAAGAGACCAAATGATTCCCATAAACTTTCTTTGGGGGGACTTGGGAACTTGCCATTTATCTAGATTGGAGTGTCCTTAACAACCAGAGGTGCCTTAGGGTACAAACTCATTCTATGTAACACTATCCCACATAAGGGAATAAATGTGGCCATTATGGATTGCTCTCTTTATTTGAGTTGTGCTTGCAACTTCTTTCAAATTGTAAAGTAGGTATTGAATATATAGGAGATTCGTGATAGACTAGATTTTGATGAAAGAAGTCTACGTGTTTTACTTTACTTAATATGTATTGTTAAATCTTTGAAGGAAGAAGTTATGTGTTTCTGCAGATTAGTTGTAAGCAGTCTGTCTCTTTAGCTGGAGTAAGAAGATTATGTAATAAGAATATTTGCTTCTTACATTAGAATAAAAAGATTCTTTAGAGGAGTAAATGTGTTGTGCAAAAGTTATGTACGTTGTTGTTGTATTCGCGTATTTTAAGGTGTTGTGCTTTTTGTAAAGGGAATTTTAAAAAAGAGTTGATATACTTTTTGAGGTTAATGTTTTGTGAGCTGGTTATGTCTCTGTGTATTTCGGTCTTTGATGTGATGTTATGCTATGTTGCTAAGGACAAACTTTTTTTGTTGTTTTTGGAATAAAGAATTGGTGGTAGATTTTGTTAGGAGTTTGTGATAGGTTTTGGGAGTGAGACCCTATCTTATTTTTTTTTTCTTTTTTTTTATAAGGATTGGGTCACCCCTTTAAATGATTCATATTTATTTATTATTTCTTGCTGATAAAAAAAATGTATACATGTTTTGATGATTTCTGGTTTTATTGGACTATGTATATAAATAATTTGTTTCATTGTAAAACATTCCTAAAATGTCTTATATTTTTTCATGCTTTCTTTTATGATAAAAAAAATCAAATCCTCAATTTAGATTTTATACATTAAAACTTATTACATCAGTTTTCCATAATGTAAGCATTATTCATTTAGTTTTTTTTTCCCTATATTAATCATTAAGAGACAGAGGGTAAAAAAGGGGATTGTGTCAGTTTTTGTTGTAATTAATTAACATAAAGCACTCTTCTACACATTCTTGATTTTAGTTTTTATATGTCTTAACTATATTTCCTACATGTAAAAAGAGATTATATTAATAATATGGACTAAATTAAAAATATGTTATTTATATATCAAATTAAGATGTATAGAATTATTAATAGTTGTATGGACTAAACCAGTATTATTTATATGTGAAGAAACCGATATAACAATTTTAGTGTGGAAATCACATTAAGATTTTGTGACCTATGAGAGAAATATTTAATTTCTTTCTGGTTGGTTGGTTTGCCATCTGAATTGGTTAAGTCTAGATTTAGGAGATTTATTGAAGATTTTTTTTATCAGCAATAAACAATAAATAAATAAGAACTATTTTAGGGTGGTTCAATCCTTATACAAAATTACACAAAAACCAACTTCTAACTAGAATCGCCAACCTAACTAACAAAAGCATTAACCAAACTAAAAACCTAAAAAACTTAAAAAAAATCATCATGCACGTCAAAGGTTCCAAACACCAATTAGAATAGGAAACGAAGCAAAAACGAGATTTTTTACTTGCATTATTGCAAACACTGCTGACACATTAGTCACACCCGTTTTGAAAACGATAAAATTTCTGTGATTCCAGATTTCACTCACAACCCAAATCCAAATTGTACTCCACATAACCTTAACCAAGTCTGAAGACTGGCTCATCTGAACTGGCTCATTCGAGACTATCTTATCATTAAATTAATACACATGGGGTGATTAATGTTATATTAAATATTGATAAAAATAGAAATAAACCTTCACCTGAGACTTTACTTTTTTTTGAGATTTCTGTTTTTGGTTGAAAGATGCATGACGAATTGTACCTAGGGTTGGGCTAAGCCCAATTTCGTTTCTCAATGATTTTTTGCAATTGCTTCCTGCACCAAATGATTTTAAACCTGATGCGAAATGATCAAAATATATTCTTTAGTTTTTAAATAAGAGTAAGGATGTAGAGCAAAATGTGTTCTAGATTTGGATTTTTAGAATACCTTTATTGATTAGACTTTCTGGAACAACTTTTCAAAATAGTCTTTCCATAATATATTTCTGGATTTTTTTTTTTTAAATTTTTTTTTTTTGGAATATGTTTCTGGATTTTGTTTTCTAAAATCTTTTTTTTTGGAATATATTATTTGTATTTTGGATTTGACTTTTCATAATGAGATTTTAGTTTTTTAATTCTATTCTGTAATTTCTTTTCCACCCAAAAAATCTATTCCAGATTTCCCTTTTAAAATGTATTTTTCAATTTTAGATTTTCAATATCAGAATGAAGGATAATTCTGAAATTTTAAAGTCATTGGATGTAGGTTCTAAATCATTGGTTGCAGAAAGCAATTGCCATGTTTTTAGCTTGCTTGTGCTACACTAGTTAAAAATACCATGATTAGCATTGTAGCATATTTAGAAGGCTATTTCTTTCTCCACCTCTGTATTTACTTCTCACACTCCCACATTACGAAAAAATAATCCACATGTATTGTTATAATATATCTGAAATATAATTTTAAATTGTATAATTTCAAATATTATGAAAAGAAGAAATTACGAGGTGAAAGAAGAAAAAGCTTTAAAACAACATTTATATTCTTAAACTCATTCAAAACGCAAAAGAGAAAAAGTTTAAATAGTGAAAAATAATGACATGCACAAATTGAGAAAAGGAGAAAAAAAAAGTGAAAAATAAACACATTTGAGTTCAAAGTTTAAATATTCTCAAACTAAAACATACAAGTTGAGTCATCTTGTTCATAATAACTCATGTATTCATAAGTCTCGATAAAAGAAATTTCTATCAAAATGCTAAAGGAGAAGTAAAGGAAGAGATTCTTTAGATTTTGTTGATTGAAGATTTGGTTATTCATGACTCAAATGGATATGAATCATGACGGTACTATCTTGTAGAGGCAGAAATATTTTTACCTTGTCCCATGATGGATGTCAATGACATCAAGGTAACCATAACATAGAAGTTGTGTCCTCTTGTTCATTAGGATGTATTTAGAAGTCCTTATCAGTTATCAATTATCTTCTAAATCTTAAGTAATATCATTTAATCTTTAACATTCTCCTCAATTGTAAGTACCACGAAGAGATATAGTGTTATCTCTTATCTTCTAATTCAACTTATATTATTTAACTCTTAAAATTCTTTTCAAATGATTTCAAGTACCACAAAAATATATAATATTATCTCTTATCTTCTAAATCTTAATTAATAATATCATTTAATTTTTAAATTTTTCTTCAACTGATTTCAAATACCACAAAAAGATATTCTTTTATTTTTTTGTTAAGATTCTAGTTAATAACAAACTCTTTAGATAAATTGTTTTTCCTTTTAATAGGAGATAACAATATAGAGTCCATCAAACCTAAAGTCGAGTAGAGAAGACTAATATGACTAATAATTAATAGACTCTATAAGTGACTTTAAATAAGTTACACCCCTATTAATACAATGCATTTCTTAAAAATTCATTTGACAACAAGATAAAATTATACTTTTCAAAATAAGTTAAGATTTATATTGGATTTTATTGTAATTATAGAATTCAAATATGAAACACTTTGATTAATTTGAATCTAACTTCAAAACATTAGATCACTTCAAAACATTACGGATCTGGTTAATAATGGATCCATAATAATCATATAAATAATTACAAGTTTCGATAAGAATATTTGTTACTATCGTGCATTAATTGTACCAAACACTAAATATTGAACACTTACTCGATTGTCAGAACACCTTTTGCAAGTGTCCTATCAATTGAGAGTTTGACTGAATTAAAAAAACGAGAGTTGACTAGAAGGAAATGGAGTTGTTGATCTTTGTGGAAGGAAGAAGAGTGACCAACCGATCATAGCAGGCACAAGTTCTTTCCGTCACTTTTTATAAGAGAACAGTTTTAGTATTTGTGATTGAGTAATGAGTTCTTGAGATGTAGTAGTTGTAATTGAGTAATGGCTACAATATCTGGATTTTGCGCTTAAACAGTTGGCATGGCATCCTGGGTTGATGGGATTTAAGCCAACTGTGCATCTGAAGATGATGCAGTCACTGAGGTCTTTGATATATGAAAAAAGAATGCCTGAAAAAGATCTTTAGATTAGAGATGTTAAACACTCTGTTCTCTAGTTTCTGGGTTGCTTTTGTCATTATGTTGATATTGATCTTCAAAATTCTCATATTCTCCTCCAACTCCTAAGTGTCATCCATTTAAGATGTAAATATCCTGTTAAAAAAATATAAATAATGTCATATTATCAATATATAAAAAATTATTAAATAAAAATAAATAGTATTTAAATATTTGACTGTCCAAATTATATAACTCTAGGATATCTTTCTACTTTTGCTGCAAATCCTTCCCCCAAGATCGTGCTAATGTTATTTAAAAAAGGAAAATGTTAAAAAGAGTCTTATTAAAATATTAATATTATAAATTGTTAAAAGGATGTCTTTGGTTTTATAGATGTGAAAATATCACCCTTCTTCAGACAATATCTTTCTTGGCTTTACCTTTTAGTCAATTGCTTCCTGCACCCGATTTAGTCAATCGCTTCCTGCACCCGATCAATTGTGACTGGCACCCAACAAATTTTTTAAAATTCCATCATGCCCTTGTCTTCTTCACTTTAAAAAATATTGTATGGTAAGATAGAGGAAGTTCATTGTTGTGTGAAGCTTTGCTTTGAGCTGCAAAAGAGGAGATTACATTCATTGTTGTGCACAGACATTCAATGTAAGCTTCGTTTGCCAAGTTAATGAGGTAAGTAATCAATTTTTTGTCGTTTCTAGTTTTTGTTCGAGCTGATCCCGGATATCAAAATCCGAAGGTCTATTTTTTTCACTACGGATATTAATATCCAGAAGTCAAATTTTCCAATACGAATAAAATGTATTACAGATGAAAATATCCGCAAGTCAAAAGTGTATTATGGATAAAAATATCCGCAAGTCAAAACTCCATTACGAATAAAAATATCTGAAAGCCACTAATCACCTACGGATAAAAATATCCAGAATGCAATAATGAATTACGGAAAAATTTATGCAGAACGCAATAGCGAATTACGGATAAAAATATCCGGTAGGCATGTCGTACCTTGATGGTTCCTTCGATGATGGTTCCTTCTCCGACTTCAAAAGCTCTCCATCGCGGCTGCCTGCGATAATGAAGGTCACGGTGGTTGCAAACAAATGGAAAAGAAGGTGGCTCAAGGTGGCTTCAAACGAATGGAGAAGGAGGTGGCTCATAGTGGCTGCGGGAGCTGCTTCACGCACAAAGGAAGAAGAAGTGCATATCACACTTCAAGTATTCTGAAATTCATTAAGGATAATTTTGTCTTTTTCTTATATGTGATTGGGTGTCAGTTAAAATGAGTTGGGCGCAGGAGAATCAGCCTACCTTTTATTGTATTGGTTAGGTAAGTAGTGGCTAAAAGAAGCTGCCCTATTTTTGGGCCAATGTGAGACCTTATGAAAAGGCTAATTCTTTTTGTAAAAAAAATGTCTATTTTATTCTTATTTTTTCAAATATTTATATATGCAATACAAGTAAGACAGTTTTGGATATACAAATTCAGAACTAAGATGTGTCTTGTATTTCATATGCTAAAATCATGAAAAAAAAATTATTCTGAATGTAAAAATCGAGAAAAGATAACAAGGACAATTTTGGGTTTAAAAATAAATGATGGGTAATAAATGATCTGCTGGGAGAATTAGCCTTATGGAAATGGTGACTTTTGGGTGGCTATTGTAGAAGGAGTGCCCTCTACCCAAAAATAAGAATGAGTAATCATAACTTGAGACTCTCATTTTTCTTAGCTTCATAAATTATTATTTTATTATAATATTTTATTTTATTTATTATTATTATTAAATATTTTATTATGGAAAGCATTGTGAAGTGAATGTATATGTAGATAAAAAAAAGGTGGTGTAAAAGAAAACTGTTCCAATAAGAAAACTTATACTCAAGCTACCTACACCAATAAGGATTCCATACATGTTTCAAATTGGAGGAAGGTTCCATGGGGTAGTTACCAAGTATAGCCCGGAAGGTAAACTTCTGCATATATTAATATATAAATACTATAAACTTTAGATGGGAAGTGCTCTTATGCCTTTTATGGCAGTTCATAACTTGACATGATAAAAAAACATTGCATTCTTTCAACAGAAGTCACTCAGGGCGAATCACAGTTTACCGAGAATTCTGTTTAAGAAATCACATTTTTTCATTTCCAACTTTTTCCTTTATTATATTACAATCTCATAGAAGTATATTTATAAAAATAGTAGCGGTTAAGCTGTTTGTTCAGCTTTTCTGGGAGCAAATAAAGAGTTTTGAATCCCTTTTAAGACTTGGACGAATCACTTTTAGTCTTTTGGTTAGCTGTTATTTAGCACGAGGATATAACTCCCATATTGATTAAGAATGTGCAGAGATATATCGTGGTCTCCCACACAGATAGAAAAGGAAGAAAGTGAGAACAGAAAAATATCAGTTGCCAGGCAAGGAATGTCATATTACAGTAAAGAAAGAATCATTTTATTGTTGTATTTCCATTTCTTCCGTGGAATTACTTATTGAAAGGGCGCATGTCTAACAGGGATTCCCTAATTAGTTACACAAAACTTTGTCATCCAAGCAACACAACAAACCAACTATGAAATTGAAGTAGCTGCATCTAAGTACATATATGCACTATATGGTATGAAGACGTCTAGGACCCAAATGCACAAAAGAAAATAGTGAACAAAAAAGAGCAAAACAAAAATGTGGGAAAATCACACCCAAAGCAGCTGGCAACATCCCATTCAAGCAAAACATGGCCTTCCTTTTTGACTTTTTACATTGAAGAGATTTCCACTGGATCTGCATCAAAGCATGTGCAAGCAGTGTGTAAATAGACATATGCAGAAAGAAAACTAAAATGTCAGCACAATTGTGATTAGGGAAATAATAAAGAGAAACAAATAATTTGTCCAATTATATATGCTATCACCATTCCAACAAATGGGGTTCTATTGAAAAGATAATTTATCTAGTGAGATAATAAGTTGTAATCTCACATAATTCTTTTCAGGATTCGGGAAAGCCAGAAAAAAGTGGGCTTCTTCATTGACAAGTGGTGAATCTAGAATGTTTTCCAAAGGCTCCGAGCATCCAGCATGCTGCTTCCAGTAATTTTCCTGCAAGTGACATTTCACGAAATCAGTTACAAGGTATGACCGACAAAAATAATAACCAAACCTTAGATAAACAGTTGCTTTATTCAGATTAGCATGTGAAAAGAGATGTATAAATAACATACCCTCAGAAAAACAAAAGAATCATTTGACAACAGAATTTACATTTTGATATATTAAGGATGTAGGTCGAGCTCAGAGTCACAAGCATTTTTTTTCTTAAAAGGAAAGATAGGAAAATGTACACGGTCACAGCACATGGCCATTGATTTGACTGGAAAGATGCCAAAGCTACGCAAGCCAATTTTATCAACATTCCACATTTTCCTTTACACCTTCATCAGCACCAGCTACGTTTTACTCCACTCCAAAAAGTCACATCAAAGGCAATTCAGAAAACTCTAATACATTCACTAACCCCGCCACTGGGTTTCTCAACCCTTTTTCTTATTTAAAGTCAAGACAAAAAAAAACCTTAATTTCTTTTAAGAATTTCCATTTCACCTTTCGGAAACTTCACCTCACACATGTAAACATACAATATAGCAAACGGCAAAAGTAAAAAAAGTTTAGCATGGCATGAAATGTAACAACTAGAAAATAATACAGTTCTCCCATCATAACGTGAAGTAGTTCCAATTCCCAATCCCTGCATTTGTCTAACAAGAATCAAACAATTTGGGAGTGTGTGCAAAATAGATTTTTAATATAATTGATTTTGATAGGATGTGATTTATTTATGGATATTTTCATTCTAATAATAAATTAGTAGTAAAACTCGGTTATTTTTATGTTACACCAAAGTTCCTTAAAGTTGCTTTAACTTAAAATCAATTCTATATCCAAAATTATGTCTCTGTTGCCATTCAAACTGTTGCATGCCTTCTAACAACACAGTTAACTTTTGAGCCTCCTGAATGCTACTAACTCGAGCAGGCGTTAAAATTTGAAGATGGAACCAAACAAATAATCAGTTACCTAAAAGCATATTAGCTGGAATTAAACCGTGATTCTAAGTGACATATAAAGTGAATTAAATCATATTGGCTGGAACCAAACATATAATCACTAACCCGACACCAAATGCCCAATTGAAAATATCCTAGACAGACATGTCTTCATTTTGTTTTCTACCCCAAAAGAAACCAACCTCATACTGAACACATTTCAACTCTTCCAGCCCCACCTAGAACGCACAAGGCCAAAACTAAACCCAAGTCATAATTTCAACAGGGTTGTCGAATTCAATTATACAGCAAAAGCTAGCAAAAACAACGACGTGAGCCAATCAAAAACAGAGTTAACCAAAAGCAAGGCACTTAATAAAAGAAAACCCTTTAAAAAGAAAAAGGAAAAATAATGAAATTCAGCCAGCCAAAGACATCGCTATCACCTCTACCCTTTTTCCTAATAAGGAGAAAAGCACAAGAAAAAGCAACAAAGGCAACAGTAGACCGTACCTCTCCTGTGCATGACAACTTTTGCAGCGGGTTGACCCGACCGGGTAGCGGGTTTAACCCGCTCCGCCTCCTCCTCCTCATCAATCGGAAACAAAACCCCATCAATCCCCTGAACCGAGATCCGACCATCCGTGTATATGTCCGGGTCGAACAAATACGCCGACCCGTCCCCGTGCCCGAATTTAACGGACCCATCAGCCTCCTGTGCAACCACCTTATGCGGCAACCGTAGAGTATCGTAACGAACCTTCCCGAACCTTCGAACCGCATTGTACATGCTCTCTTCCGTCTGGTACTCCGGTATTATGTGATAGTACATTATCCGCTCCGGCGCACCCGGTTCACTCAACTGTTCCGTCGTTAACTTCGCCATGGCTTCGTCGTTCGGAGCCAAAACGGTGAGAATGTAACCCTCAGACACTAAATGACCCATTTCAACGGCTAACGACGTTAGATTCACGAGAATGTCTGCCATCTCGTTGTATCCACCGTAGTGGAGAAGTGTGTGGATGAAATCCTTCACCTGTTTCTCGCCATTGAAATGGTGGTGCGGTCCACCAGGCCCCGGCGCCGGCGCCGGAGCAAGGGATGGTCCCGGAGACAAGGCATCGTATATCGAAAGAGCCGGAGGGGAGCCAGGCTTCGCAGGCGGAGGAGGTTTTTTGAGACGATGGGTTCTCGGGTCGACCTCCGGGGCTCCCTCGGGTTTGACGGCGGAGATGGAGCGAAGGGTGCGGCGGCGGTTGAAGTCGTGCTCGACAGAGCGAGGGAGGAGGAGGCGGTCGATGGCGTGTATGACGCCGTCGGGTCGGGTGAGGACATCCGGGTGTGTAACGCGGGCCTGGTCGACGGCGGTGAGGTTTGCGGAGAGATGGATTTGGTGGTTGGAGAGAGTGGTGACGTGGCGGATTAGGGTTTGGGATCCGATTTGCGTGGGGATGATGTGAGAGAGGAGAAGCGTTTGGAGGGAGTGAAGGTTCGCGGGTTGGAGAAGGAAGCGCTTGAAATCAGCGTCGAGGTTCCGGTCCAAAGCTTGGTTGGTCGGAGCGAAAATTGTTATGTTGTGTGTAGCCACCGTCTCTTCTAGTTTCTCCAACAGCATTGCTTTTTCCACAAGCTCCGCCAGTTCCGTGTACTGCGAGTCCAGAAGAGCAACTAAGATTGAGTTCGAATTAATCTGAGCCGTCGGTGACGACGGAGAAGACTCTCGCAACGTTAATGCCTGAGGCAAACCATACACCATTAAGACGACGGTGCACAAAATGCGGAGGTCGGAAGCGCCGTAGATGCCGCTACCCATGGCCAGATTGCGGTGGAGAGAAACCCAACCACCACTTCACTGGGAGCACCAACTGTACGATTCCTTTGCTCTTTAATCCCAAGGGAGTGAAATTGGAATTGGGAAGTTGGCGGCAAGTGAATGTGTCGGTTGCATTGGGAAGCGTGTAGACACGTGGCGAGTCTATATTGGTTGAAAAGGGAAAAATCGGACACCATAAGAGTGGGGTCCATTAGGCAGCTGGAACATTGACATTAAACAGTGTTGTTGGAAAATTATACGAGGGAGAAAAAAAAGTACTTGTTGAGTTTTGGTATGTGTTGATATTTAGGAAAAAGCTAAAGAAGATGAAAGTGTTTTCCACTTCCTTCTCTTACCTAATCATTCCCATATATGCTTATTTTTCCCACTAATGTCACACTTTTATCCATGTCTAAATTTCTTCAACATATTTCATCTCTCTTCTGTCTCCACATCAACTCATATTCATAGTAATTTTTTTATAAATCTAAATAAAAAAAAGTGGTGGTTTCTCTTTTATAAAAATCAAATACCATCTTTTGTTGTGTGGTTTGCATCAGCCACAGTTACAACACACTATCTCAATTCTCACATTTTATCCGAAACTGTCGGTGCCACTATGTTCTAAATTATGTCCAAAAGAGAAATGAAGATCATGTTACAAATTATAGATATATCAAATTAAGATTACGTTAAAATATTCATCATTATCTTTAGTCACTTCAACATGAAAAATCTCTAAAACAATCGTTATATAAAGAATTTTTTATAATATCGTTTAATTGAATATCATCGTATAATAAATTCTATGAAAATGATTAATTGTATTTATTTCTTATAATTTTGTCAGTTAAGATTTATGAAATTACATGAAAAGTTCGATATTTGGGAAAAGATAAAAGGTTATTGTTCTTATAAGGTCGGGATCCTATCAGAGTAACTCTTTCTGTTTTCATCTTCCAGTCTTATTGACCTTCAAGTGTGGTGATCTCCAATTGGTTCCTCTCCAAGTCGAATGAGAGGTACATGCGAAGACACTCTCACGATCAAGTCAGTCCAAGTACAATATGCAAGTGAGTTGAGAGTGAAAAATTGCCTTTGGTATTGGATCCCATATTTATACTTTTTGTATGGGCCTCAATTATTGTGGTCTTACACGTGGGTCCAAAAGAATACCCAATTATGTCTTAATCATGGTTTACCATTAAGTAGGCTTAATCACATTTAATTGTAGATTTATGGGTTGCATTCGGATTAGGGGAGTTATTCGACCTTCTCGGCTATTCGATCATGTCAGTCTTCTCGAAAATCTGGTAGTACATTTGCCTCCCAGGCTCGAGTGGAGCGTTTTGAGTGTTAACGTAGAGTCTGTAAAAGAAAAATTGTCTTATCTTTACCCTAGATATTTGATGACTTTTTACGGCAAGTGCACCGCGTTTTTCAGAAGTAATAATTGTCCCTAATGACGGATATCGATCCCACAAGGAACAATAATCGCTAAATATAGAACAAAACAATTAAAAGTGTATTGAAAGTGGTTGTGTTGGCAATGATCAATAAGAAAACAGACAAAGACTTAATTGTTTCAATTGGAAAAATAGGGATTAGGTTTCATCTCTTTCACTCTCATGTATTTTGATTAACATGTCAATATTAAGTTCTTTAATTGAAATTGATGCCTGTATAAAAATCATTTATATCGATTCCTCGCATGTAAAATCCTTAAGAATGTTCCCTAACTATCGATCCCTCGCATAATTATAAGAACAACTTAGAACGAAGCTCAGACGTTTAATAGCAATTAACATTTCAAGTCTATTCCTAGCACTCAAATATG
>Ga0123342_1005952_pt1 | contig 17265 bp, 10 predicted proteins | sample Turbeawhitnodule_FD_89960 | JGI IMG/M metagenome (GOLD analysis project Ga0123342, IMG submission 89960) | Root nodule microbial communities of legume samples collected from Mexico - Turtle bean Mexico white nodule | ecosystem: Host-associated > Plants > Roots > Nodule | place: Mexico: Nepantla... | reverse complement strand
TGTATTTTTTACTTGAAATTAACATGATTACATTATCAATAATAATAAAAATAAATACTAATTTATGTTTATAGATTCAACTTTTATGTTGTTGTAGGGTTTAATTTCTTATTTTTTCATTCTTAAAAAAAATAATTTTAAACTAAATTTTTTAATTTATTACTTTTTTATTTTTATTTTGTAAAAACTCATTTCTTTATTCATTAATTATATTTCTAACTATTTTAAACATTAAAAATACTTATTTTTTAATACATTCAAAATTAAAATTATCAAAAAAAATTAATTTATTATTTATTTATTTATTTTTGAAATGGTGCTAGATAGGGAAATAAAAAAATAAAAGGGTGCTAGATAGGGAAATAAAAACAAAAGGGTGCTAGATAGAGAAATAAAAGCAAAAAGGTGCTAGTTAGGGAAATAAAAATGTAAATGGTGCTAGATAGGGAATTTACCCTATTATTATTTCGCTTTGTTTAGTTTCCACAAAATACCACAAAAAAGAAAAGAAGATCGGAAAAGTGCAGAAGACATATAATCTATATAACACATACACTAAATACGGATATTGATACGACAAAGACATGGAAATACGTATAATCTTTAAACTGTAGATATATGGACACGGATCTATATATTATATAATTATAAATTATAAATTGACAATAAAAAATTAGGTGCACAAGTATGTTTTATATTTTTTTAGCAGAAATATGTTTTTTTATGGCTGATTCAAAAGGATTTGTTCCATATTTTTATAATCATAATAAAAATTTATACAACAAATTTGAGTTTTTAGAAAATTAATGTATTTCTCTTTTTTAAAATTGTGTTAGAATCATGTTAAATTATCATAAATTCAACAAATATTTTTGAATTAGACACTTCATCGATACATGTCATACGAGTGTAGTACGAGTGTCGATGTCCGATACGTATCCAACACAAATATGTTACACAAATATGTTATTTAAAAGGAATGTCCCAATCTCCTAACATACAATTATATGAAAAAAATACATGAATAGAATTGGTGAAATATACATTGGTGTTGTAAGAATAAAGATATTTTTATCAATAATATTTTTTTTTCAGAATAAACAATCTTATAATTCTATTTCTATTTTACTTTTATTTTTTTAAAATTTACCTATTTAATTTTTTTTTTTCATTTCCTCTATTTATATACACAGTGTTACAGACATGACAAAATTCAAATGCCTTGGAGTGTACGGCTTTGAATGTTTACTTTGTAAATGCAATTAATCAATCATTGAATTCTCCTTCTTCTCTTCCTGTATTAGTCAATAAAGTTTCTCACAAAACATCTCTTCAATCCTAAAATATGTGTTACTACTTTTTAAGTTAAATCCTCTTTTTGTTGGAAATGCATATAATCTTTTCTACTTTAATAAATTGACTTCTATAGTACTAACATTTAGTTGAATAAAATTAAATTATAAATAAAGTCTCAAATAATAACCAAAGCCATAATTAAAAATAATCAATCACATTAGTAAATATTTTATTATGCTTTGTTTGAACTGGGAAGTCAATTTGAGATGATTTGAAAAAAAAATGTGAACAAAATGAGGTTGTTTAGATTAAGATAAATAAAGTGAAAAGTATAAGGAAAATTTACTAAAATTTGTGAGTGATGTGATAACTGTAAATGAAATTTTAATTTTTAAATTGATAAAGATGCAAGTTTATAAACTCGGCCTTGTATTTAAAAATTGTTAAAAATTTAATTTATTAATTTATTCATTGATTATAATTGATTTTAATTAAAACGATTTCCGATATTGTGTTAAAGCTAATTTTAGAAAAAATATGAATTATATAAATTTTTTGAAAGATAAATATGATTGTCAGAAACTTTATTTTAAAAAAAATTGTCAGAAACTTTATTTTAAAAAAAATTATAATTGTGATTTTTTTTATAAAATTTTTTAAATTAGACATCAGTATGCAACAAAAATTTTAAAAGTTACTTTTTTATAAAAGCCAAATTTCGATCCTAGTTATGAGCCACCATGCTTCAACTGCTGCACCATCTAATATTGTGAATTATTTATTTGTAAATTATAGTTGTTTGAAATTAAAAAAATTATGTCAAGTATTCTCCTGGAGCTAAAATTGTGTAAAGGTAAAAAATGTAAGTTAAAAATTTGGAAATGCATTAAATTATAGTGTATTCAAGCAAAATTTATGGATAAAGTCTGTGCATAAAAATTATTAAACATTGTAAATTACAAATGTATGTGTAAAAAAGCATGAAATAACTAATAATAATAATAAATAAATAATGGACAATCGATTATTATTGACAACAAACGGAATAGAAAATTGATTATATGAGAAAAAAAATAATCAACATCGATTCCCGCAATGGAACATCGCTTCTTTGAAAAAAAAAATAATCAATATCAATTCTCTGACAAAAAAAATAATCAACCGATTATGGCAAGTGAAATATCAACATTCACTCTAATAATCTTAAACAATATGATATTGTGAGTGTTGATTTGTGAAAAAGTAAGGATATTACAGAAAATAAAATAGACATGTGTCATAGTCTTTTATATGATTTATCTGCACTTGAAAAAAGAACTACTAAGTATTAATTAACAAAAAAACCATTCCATTCCATGTACATAAGCAATGTAATTGCAATAAACAAACACTGCCTTAAAGTATGATAAAAGAAATAGAGCATATGATTGAGAATGAAATAATTGTGTGGGGTTTGTTCATGGTCTATGATAGAGCGGTCTACACGGAATGTATGAAAGATTGCAAAAGTGCATAACAACTTAATTTTGCATATTTTTTTTACTTATTTATACACATTATACACTAATATATTTTTTGAATAAAAGTTTTATATAAAAAATTGTTTTCTACAAACTAATATAACAAATTACACTGGTTGCATAATAATATGGAAATGTCATGACGTTGTTGATTCTTTCTTTTGTGGCACTCCCTTTCTGCCCTAGTCATTTAATCTGCTTTCTATTCCTCGTTTATACATTTATACAGAAGAAAACTCTCTAATGGTTATTTGGATTTTATAACAAGTCACCATCTTATTATATATATGCAATGCAATATGCAGTATTACTCAAAAACACTTTAATGTAATGATTAAGGGATTGATGAAGAGAAAAGATAAGTGACTTGGTGGAACGTTGACATCCTTCAATTTTATTTTGTTAGTGGGGATCGGTATCAACAAGTTGAACTTCCTCACTTCTCTGTCGACTCCAGTTTGTGCTTATTTGTGCTGTTCTTCAAAACAAGCCAAACCCCAAAATGACAAATAAACCTAATCAACTTTCACTTTGCTCTTTCAACAAACCAAACAAATCACTATTTGCTTTATCATCCTTTCTAAAAAGAAGTCTTAAGACTAAATTTCTTTTCTTTTCTTTTCAGGTTTTGCAACTTTCATTTTTTTGTCGGTCTTGTCTCATAATTACTTCAATTATACAAGTGTTATTTTGTCCACACACACATTTATGTTATATATTAAAACTAAGAAAAAACTCAATTTTTCATCTAAACAATGTAATTTTTCAAATTCTCTAAAGGTGAAAATGATCATGTAGTTTTAGTAGAACAAGTTACAAGGTGAAACTCATCTAGGACTAGCTAAATAACTATTTAAAGAATTCTAACTATCTTCCTTACCCTTCTGCCTCTGCTTTCAGATTTTAGCTCCTGATTGGATCTGCACTGTATATAAAGAATCTGCAGTATAGATGTTTTAGCTTTTCAACTATTTAAAGAATCATAATTGAATAAGCATTTTCACCCCCAACAGATTCTGCACTATAGAGAAATATATGATATTAGCCCTTTTCATTACGATAAGTAATACCATTGTTATCTTTTATATTGGCCAAATTTGTGCCTACACCTTTACCCCTCCAACTAGATTTCAACCTCAGCAATTCCTGCTCCTTAACACTCAACACTGTGTCATCTGTATCAGTATAACTCAGCTTTCTCAATCTTCAAATTAACACTTCTATATTATACAAACTAATTTATTCACACCACCCTTGTATCACACTTTAAAGCAAAACCATTTGTAGCCTCTTTACACTCTGCGTGACATAAAACCTTTCAGTCCAATCCATTGCCTACCACCAACGTGATGATTGTGTGCTCAAAATATTGCCAAGATCAAGCCTTGTATATTTCCATCCATTAGCCTTAATATACTAATCACGCTTACCACTTCCTATCGGCTTCCTAGTTGGTGCCATCGAAGAAACCATTTGCTCCACTTCCCTTCTTAAGCATAACAACGAGCCTGATTTAAGCATATAAAAACTCTGTTGGAACCTGTGGAGTAGACACTGCTGATTATAGAGCAGACTAAGTGTTTGTCATCAACCTAATTGATCTATGATTTGCACACCACCAAAGTGAAATCTCCTATTCTTCAAACACGTCATCTATTGAATGTACCTCTCATGTAACAATCTAAATCGAGTAAATCAACTGAGTTTTGTTAATGTACACATTCTCAATATAGGTGATCCACAAGTCTACTATATTACAAAATGAACTTTTAAACCTAATTCAACCCATAAAATCAATTCATAAAATAAGTTTACACTCATTTATATACAATGAATTGTCTTAATCTTGTGGGATCTATATTAATAATTACTCTTTGTATAGAATGAATTTTCTTAATATTGTGGGATCTGTATTTAATAATTACTCTTTATATTGGGACTATTAAAACACTATTATAGAACTTTAAGGATTATTTTCAATCTTAAAAATACCTATAAAATGTATTACAAAATGTAAGAAAAAAAAATCCTAGAGATCTTTTTGCAATCATGATGTAATGTTTCAAATCAATTGATTGAATAAAGATATTCTCTTATTCACATTAATTATTATTTTCTAGTTGGTATCAGAGTTTCAAATCTTGGGACTCTACTTTCACATTTTTTTTATTGTCTTAGTTACGATTTTTTTTAAGTTGTGTGAAATGCACATATTTTCTTTGATTATTGGGTTGCGTGAAGTACACCTAACCTATGTGTTTCTATCGATGTTGTTTTAGATGATAAATATGTTGTAATTACATCTTTATTTACCAGTTATAACTACTATATTTTTATTAATCAGATAATTGTTACATGCCTATTCAGATTAATGAGTACTTTGTATATAGAGCACATAAAAAATAATAAAAATAAAAGAAAAGATGCAGTTACAATTAATATAACAATTAACAATTGATAAAAGATAATATATGTAGTTACAATAGAATAATTATAATTGAAAAATTAAAATATTTATATGAGATTATATTTATCACCTAATATGATATTAGAAATTTGAAAACCGAGGAGAATAAAGCTTCAAGAATGAAGTGAGATATGCATATTTGTCCGTTATAGTTTAGGGTTTAAGCATTATAAATTTTACAACTTTAAGACAATAAAAATGGCAATTAGTGGAGATGTTATGTTTTATGAGAAGGTTCTTGGAATTGACTAACCCCAAATACACCAAGTTACTCACCATCATCAAATCCTTCATGTTCCAAGCTCAATTCCTGAAGAAAAAAAAAGGAGTTTGAGTAATATTTATACAATGTATAATTATTATGTTGTAGAACCAAGAAACTTTAAGGAGGAAATTAAAGTAGAAGTTTGGAGGAAGGTTATGCAATAAGAATTTGAAAAAAAAAACATGAGAGCTAAGTTAGAAGTCATGTTTAGTGCGTTGCATGTTTGGTGTTGCATTACCAATCGTCACTTGAAGTAATACAGTGTTAAATACCATCCTCCTGATAAAAACCATAATAATATCGATTAATTATAAATTCAACAAAATTAAAAAATAACAACAATTATAAAGAAGAAAGAATAAATTCAATCACTACAAGAAAATCATTAAATAAAAATTAATTTTAGAGACAAAAAATAATTAGGTGGTATAATGACTAAATTAGAGACCATTTTAGAGACAAAAAAATTATTGGTTTATAAATTAGTTTTTATTATTGATAAACAGTTTCTAAATTGGTGTCTAATTACTATCATTTATTTAAATTCTAAATTTGGTAGCAAAAACTTTGGTAACTTATTAGACACCAATTTAAAAACTATTTATAAATAATATAAACTAATTTAGAAACCAATAATTTTTTTAGTCTCTAAAATGATCTTCAATTTAGTCACTATGACAACTAATTATTTTTTATCTCTGAATTAGTTTATATTTAATGATTTTCTTATAGTAAATTCTTTTAAGAGCATTAAAGGATTGATTTCATACTCTCTTTTATATGTTCCTATCCTTGTGTTAATGCAAGTACCCATTATACCCTGAGTTAACTTGAAGTTCTTTAGTTTTAATTCCTTAGGGAATAATACGGTTCATTGAACCATAAATCTCTAATTCTTTAGGTAATTTAGAAAATTCAATAGCACTTTCAAAAGCAATAACAATGTTAAAGGAAAACTAATCAAATGACCATTTTTTTAATTGATACAAAACTTAATTTATTCTATCTTTAATCAAAACAATCCTCAATTTTTAGTGAAAAAATGTTTAAAGATGAATAAACAAGTATATTATAGATCAAATAGCAGGATAATTGATAGTTTGAAACCTCCATGGATTGACTTGGTTCTTGACTTGAAGTAGTGAATGATGAAAGCAATGGAGAACGGAGGACAAAGAGAAGCTGCAACGAGCTCTTAGATCCAAGGAGTGCCTTGAGGAGTGTGGAGAGTGATAAGTTATGCCACTTGGAGAAAGTGAGAGAGATCTCAAACAAAGTATCTACCCTAGAGAAAGGAGACAATGAGAGTTTGTCTAGCAAATTCGGCAGCATAACTTAATGATATTTGATCTGAATTCTACCATGTCTTGCACCTTAATTTATAGGTATTTTTGGCCGGCCAAGTTACAAGCAAAAAAGAGTGAGAATTTTGAAAAGAAAAACATTCAAACTTGACACCTATTCTATGTCACAAGGTAAGTGTGATGGTGTGTGAACCATGTGACTTCTTTATGTGTAATGACTGACGTAGGATTTAATGTGGGTTGTAATTAAGCCCAATTATATCCTAGGTAGGTTTTAGAAACCTAACCCTAACCCTAACCCTAACCATAATTTACTAAAGGTCAAAATATAAGCCAAAATTATATACTAGTTTTAAGGAAGAAATTTAAATCCTATTATAGGTTGTGTCACTAGGTTATGACTCCTTCAAACATGTATAAAATAATGCCTTTGCTTGGAGCAACAGAGTCCCACTCTTAGATTCTTTTGGCCATTGTCCTAGTGATTGGTGCTTTGTTAAGGACTCTGCCATCAATAATTGGAATAACTTGACATAACAACACAAGCTCAGAACATATAAGTCAAAATACAACATCAATTTTCTAACTAACTAGAGAATATCTACTCACTCATACTTTAAAAGATGAAACCCAATAATGGTGAAATAATTGGCTACATGAAAGTAACCTCAATCTCTCTCAACTGACCTCCTTATTTGATGTCTAATTTTTTCTAAACTTAAATTCTTCACTTCTCTTCCTTATTCTCTTCCTTTTAAATATTCTCTCATACATTGGATCATACCTACATTAAAAATAAATGTCCTTCATACTTGTGGTTTTCATTGTCTGTATGATAGTAACTATTTATAAGATCATTACATTTAATATTTATTAAAGATTTTTAAAAGTATTACTAAAAGAAAATATTATATAGAAACTAATTTAAAAAAAATTAATTACTATGTTAACTAAATTAGATATTAATTTAAAATTTAAAAAATTATTAATATCTAAAGTAATTTTTATTATTAATAAAATTTATAAACTAATTTTTAAATTAGTATCTAATTAATTATCATATTTTAGTTATCTAACTATTTTATATATATGTAGATGATATGGGGATGAATTAAAATCCTAGTATTACAACTACGAGTGAGATCACAACTAAAATATTGTGTAAAGCATCTCACACCAAAGAAACATGAATAATTAAGTATGCAACTTTTTGTGTGGTGCCCTTTAGAATTTAATTTGATGTATTATGAGCATACTTACACGTATGTTTAGTTTTCTTGCTTCAGATACATTGTATACCACTAATATATCATATATCTTTAGTTTTACTTGGAAGATCTTCATTGAGGTTAACTACCAAAGCTTAGGAAAGGCAAAACAACAAACTATATTATGAGATTCGGGAACCGCCAAAAGCCACACTTTTTCCTTTGAGAAGGGAACAAATACTCTTCACTTCATATCCTTTTGTTGATGTCTTATGTTGTGATGATAGATTCCAACATTTTCCTTCTCTTATCAATTGGCTTTATTTATAGTTAGGTTTACAGCACTAACATGCCTCAGAGATTAATTACTTTATATGACGCTTCCACTAAAATTCCTTATCGATTCTTTATTTTATTATGCGTGCGTCATAAACAAATATTAAAACTGTAGCCTAATACCTTTGTTTAAACCTGTGGATTTTGACACCTCAGGCTATACTGATTAACAATTGGTTATAATCAAAGGAAAGGTGTGAGTGACATGAAGGCATCAAGTTTTGGTATGCTCCCACTTTGCATTAAATAATCAACTAATTTGCATATGCGGGATTCATTTCGAAGTGGTTTTGTTTAGAGGAATCTCAGATTTAAAGAAAATAATTTGTTCTCTAACAGACTTGAAATAAAGAGAATAATTCAAACATTTTTTTATCGGTAGATCAGATTGTATTTTACTCTTTTTATTTTTCAGCTAAACTCTCACACTTTTCTCTCACTCCTTCTTCTTGTTAGCTCCGAACTTGGATGATACCTGCAAAATGTACTATGACGATCAAGTCAGACTTCAACACTCGGCATTCAGTATTTAGGATTAGATGATTGCGTACCTGATCTTTTGGGATCTGTGCTAATTTATACAATTATTGTGGCCCAATTGTCATTAATGGATCTAATAAAAGTAGATTAACAACATTGAGTCATTAATCAGTCTCATTGTCGTAATGTCAATCGATTTAAACCGGGTGTCGAGTCATAGTCTCATTCGTGCAGGTCCTAGTACACTTGCCCCCAAGCTCAAGGATGGTTAATCCGAAGAGTCTTTATCCGAGGTTGTAGTGACGGTTGGGCTTCCCAAGGTGGGATGTGACGTTGGCGGCGCCAAACGCTTGACGTGACGCGTAATGATGACGAGGTTTTTTTATGCCATTTGACGTTAACCGTTGGATCAAGGAAGATCCAATGGTTGAGATGAGAGTGACGCTCAGTCTTTCTCTCTCCTCGAAGGCTATAAATGATGGTCCCCCACTGTTTTGAGTCACTACTTCCCTGCTCCGACATCCAAAACTGAAACCTATTAGTTCTGGCACGCTGCTTTCCTTACACTCCGAGAGGTTAGTCATGTCTTCTTCGTCTTCTTCCTCGTCCTCTTCTCCCTCTTCGTCTTTGTCTTCCTCTTCTTTTGACTCCTTCACGACCGAGCCCTTGTCGATCAGGGCAATTTAGACGTTGCCCCCTGTGGAGGATTCTGTAATGGTTGATGACCCGGAAGATGTTGTCGATCGGTCAGATCCCCTTGAACAATCGTCCCATCTCGGGGTTTGACTGGTTAGACCCTAAGGTGACTGATTTTACCTATGTATACTTGGATAGGCCTTCCATCTCCTCCTTCATAGGAAATCATACCATTTTGAAGTCGGATGCCAGTGATTGTATCTTGGTTATTGGCTATTGTTGATCAACAGATACCATATGTATGGGTCGGTTTCCCTCACAGGGTCATTTCTTCTTTGTTTATTCCTTCCTTTTACCTGACTTACATGTCGCCATTCCTTTTGATGATTTCACCATGGGTGTCCTCCGGACGCTCAATGTGCCCCTCTCTCAACTTCACCCAAACAATTGGGCTTCTCTCCAAACTTTTCGCCTTATTTGCGACATGTTTCGCCTCTCTCCAATTCCTTTCACTTTCTTGAGTTATTATACTTCGCACCCGACCGACCTCGTTAGCTGGTTGTTACTTATCAATCGTTGGGTAATATTTTGTTTAGCCCTTACACCACCTCTTACAAAAATTTCGAAAAAAAGTTCTTCAAACTTTTTGTTCAGCCCGAGGGTACGGGTTTTTTCTTTGACGAAGCAAGTCAGTCCAATTTGCCTCTATATTGGACTAAGAACCCCACTCGATTCAAGAAATGGCTTCATTCGGTTCCGAGTGCCAAGGAACTAGAGATTTATTCTCTTTTTGACAACCTCCCTCGAAGGCTACCCACATGGAAATTGTTAACCGTGTCCAAGTCTTCTCAACGGTGGACAAACTTTTATGGTATGTTTACATTTTTTTATGTCTCGGTCAGTCTGAGATTTCTAACTTATATGTTTTTTTACTTGTGCAGATATCATGACAAAAGAGGCTTCTCGTTCGGGCAGTGTCATGGCTACCTTCGCACAGAAGGCCCTTGAGAAGGGTAAAGACAAAGGTAACCTAGAAACGGTTACGATCGGCAACCCTGTCGGGGCATCTGGCCCTCAACTGTTGTCGACAGAAGCAAAAAAAGAAAAAGAAGGGATGCTGTCAACATTGCTACGACCACCCGAGATGTCCACCACCTCCCTCTCCAATTGGATTGGAGTCCTCCTCACCCGAAGCAGGTCGATTCAGACGTTCTTTCTCCTTCTCTTTCCCTTTATCACCTTCTGCCTCAGCCCTGGGCTAATTCCTGAACTCCCTCCCTCAGCTTTTCCATATACATGAACTTAGCGGTTCTCTGCCTAAGCTCATCCATGTTGGCAGCTGGCTCCATGCACAAACTATCACACTACAAGAAAAACGCGAATTATATACGAATATTTACATACGAATCAAAATCCGTATGTAAACGACAAATAATTACGAAGCGGAAAATAAAATAAATTTTGCAGGAGATGGGATTCGAAACCGAGTTCCTTCAATGACCAAAGAAACTTTAACCACTATACTTGATCCTTTGGGATTTATGCTAATTTATACAATTATTATGGACTCATTGTCATTAATGGATCCAATAAAAGGAAATTAACAAACGTTGAGTCATTAATTTGTCTCATTGTCGTCATGTCAATCGGTTTAAACCAGGTGTCGAATCATATTCTCAGTTCTGCGAGCCTTATCGGTCATAATTAATCACCTCATGAGATACATTGTCTTTGATTAGTTTATAAGAAGTTATGTCTCATGTATGATTCGTTAGTTTCTAGAACCCCTGGTATGAGGTTGAGGAGTTTGTAGTATCAAGGTTGGATCCAATCATTTATAAGTTTTTGTGAATAGAAATAAAAACTATTTGAAAACAATCTTAACTAAAAATAAATGTTTAATACAATAAATATCATTATTTTCTATTCATATTACTATAATAACTTAAATAAAAAAATTGGTTTTAAACATAAAAAATTAATATTTAATATTTAATATTAAAGAAAAACTAAAAGCAAGATTAAATATAAAAAAAGAAACATACAAAAACATAAAAGAAACGCATACAATTATAATACAAAATTAAAACTCAACTTAAAAATTATTGTGTTCATAATTAAAGTAAATTAAATGCTCTAATTCAACCTTTCTAACTATATCAGTTCCATTCAAAATCATAATTTTTTTATAACAAGATAAAATGATAAATAATTATTTTTATTTTTTTCTTATTGTATCATAATGATTGTGCGGTGTCTTATCCAAATGTACTAGTATTTATCTAGTTTTGGCTAGTATTTATCAAGTTTTGGGATATTTTTTTTTTCAAGTTTTTAATTAATATTGTATTTTTTTTTCTTAAAAGTTTAAGGCATTGTTTGTTTCTCACGATGGAAAGGCGAAGATTTAACCGGCAGCGCAGAAAGTTGAAAAACCAAGATTTTTTTTTGAAAAACACAAAAGTCGAGACAAGTTTTACCTTCAAAACTTTCTTCGCAAATATGCTAAGAAAGTTGTCTACATATATATTTATTTAATTAATTTATTTTATTTAACTTTTTTACCTTTTTATTTATATTTAAATTATCATTATTTTATTTAAAATAAAATTACAATTTAAATATTAAAAATATAAACAAAATTATAAAAAATAATTATTATAAAATAAAAATAATTAATTATATTTTATATATAATAAATTATAAATATTAAAAATAAATATATTTTTTAATAATAAAAAAATAAATTTATATAATAATTATATTAATTACAAAATAGTAAAGATAAAATAATAATATTATTTAATAGAAAAATAAGTTTTTATTAAATATTTATAATTATAAATATTTAAATAATATTTAATTAAAAATTTCTAAATATAAGGATAAATTAATAAATTTACATTTTTATTAATTAAAAAAAATATAATTTCAATCACATCCATCACATCACTCACAAACTTTCATAAACTTTTCTCACACTTTCCACTCTATTTACCTTAATCCAAACATCCTAACTTTCTTTACATTTTCTCTTCAAATCATCTCAAATTCACTCCCTCATTTCCACTCTCTCATCCGAACACACCCTTAGAACACATTTTTGTAAAATATATATATGACGTACTGTTTTTTGAATAATTGAAAAACTAGTGGAGAGAAGAAAAAAAAATCATGTGTACTCTTGTTTTTATTACTATTATACTGTGCGAAAAGAAGTAAGACTAAATGAAAAAGCACTTAAAGTGTATGGTGTTTGAGTTAAAATGATACCAAAAAGCTTGAAAAGTGACAACACGCGTGATTATCCTTTATTTGTTGTAACGGGTATTGAAACTAATTTAGGGGTAGAGGGTGAAACTGATTAGAAAAAAAACCGACGTCGTTTAATCTGATCCTGAACAGAGAAAATGGAAAGCTGTAAAGCATATTTACTTTGTATGTTTGTGATTTCCATTGTTAAGCAGCTTTCAAGATTTTTGAGTAAGGTTTGACTCCTTTATCATCTTTAGGTCCATTCTATACCGTGCTATGATTGTGCACAAGTCCATTTCAATTGACAAAAGTTGGCTTCATCATTTCAGATTTGAACATTTGCACGTCTTAAACTCCCTTATCTATTTAAATGCAACTAATTGAATGCAATTGGATCTTTTCGTGTTTGAAGTTTGCATTGAAAGTTTTGGATAAAGTTCTCTAACTACAGCCACCAACTTTGCCCTCCCGTCATTTTCCACTTAAAGCCTGCTTTTTAACTATTTACCAAATACTTATAGAAGAATAGATTTTAAAAAAAAAAATGTAATAATCCACGTAGTTGCTGTGATTTCAATCTATAATTAATAAGTTCGGTAAACATTATTCTCCACCCTACTTGTTTTAAATTACTATATGATCATTAATAGTATATTAATTACAAAATTTTTACTTTCATGGCATGTTATGCTAGCAAAAAAATTGCTTGCATAATTGTTTAATTAATTTTGATATATGCGGATCAATAATAACATCAAATATTAAAAATTGTACTTTAAAACTAATTTAACATTATAATATTCACTTATAATATAAGATTTATATTCATGTGTATACTTGTGCATGAGACTATATATTTATGGATAATCTAATAATAGTTTGATGACAAATGACTTGATAAGGTTAACAAACTCTTGTTAGGATAAACTTTAAATGACATTGATAATATATTAAAAAATGAACTTGAAGTCTAACTCAACTTTACAAAATCAACTTATTTATACCACTTATACTATGAAATGTTCTAATATCTAATTGATGTGTGATTTTTAACATGTATAATTTATTAAATAATGAAAATAAAAACATATTAAAAAATAAGATATTTTTATATAAATAATTTATAAATTTTAAGTTTGTTAAAATAGAAGTCACGAGTAATCCTTTAACTTGTTGAAAGTTCAAACATATTAAAATTGAATTATAACTGTTATTTAGTAAAATCAAGTTTTCATAGTTGAATTGATAATTAATAGTAGAAACAACAATCTAGATTGGATCAAGTTTAATCTAGTTTTTTTATTTAATTCAATGGATTGAGTTTATATTTTCTTATTTAGCAACTTAACTCAATTAGGGTTGAGTCTTGGTAGTAATTTAAAAAAAAAATTGTATTCGCTCAAGAAATGTCTCAAAATAAATTATTTGAATGTTTCTTAATAATTATAAGGTAATAAGATATCAATAATATATTTATAAATAATATTTATATTATAAAAAGTTAAATTAAATTTTATAATAAAGTCGTGTTGGGTTAAATTAAATTCAAGGTATTTTATTGAGTTGGTTTGGTAAATTCTTGACTTAACTACAATCTATTTGCATTATATAAATTAATTTTACAAAATTAAAATCAAGGTATTTTATTAATAATCATTTGATAGATACAAGAAAGCTTGTAATGCTAACTTTGAGGTTAACATGAGATATTGCTTCTCTAACAAGGAAATGATTATAATATTTGATAGATACAAGAAGACGTGTAATAGTATAATATGATTTATGTGTGAGTAAATTTTTTCATTTTATATAAGATAATATCTCACAATTTTGCAATTTTATCTACAACTAACTTAGAATCTAGTTCAAAAAGATAAAGTGTTTGGTGGAACTTAACAATCCACTATGTTCATCACTTTTACTTCTAACACTTCATACAAGCTATTATATAGTCCTAAACCTTTGTAGTCATTGCTATAAAAAAAAAATCCTAATTATTTAATTTTTTCTTTTTGAAGCTAGAATCCATATTGCATTTTATGAGAGGAGGTAGGGATGCTACTCATTACACAATTATGTGGAGAGTGTTAGCATCGGTTAGGTTATTCAGAGTTTTTGTGACTTTGCTTTTTATTGAATAAAATGTATTATCAATTATGCTAGCAGCTTGTTGGACACTTCTTGTTATTCAACAACTTTTCATCCCTCATTTTTCACAAAAACTAATGGTCACAATAAAGATGTCTATTGTTTGAAGAATTATGATATACTCAGTTTATTTTTTTTTCTACATTTACTTTCCAATTCCCAATACTATTATTTTAATTATTTTTTACATTATTTAATTACAAAAAATATTTTTTATTATGTATTTTTTTTTAAAAAAACTAGGGAGTTGTGAAAGTATAACTTTTCCTACTTGAAACAATGTCTAGACTTTAAATATAACCTCTTCAATATTGAGGAACACTGGTTTCTATAAAGGAGAAATAAATTTCAATTCTACCAACATTCTTAACTCTTCTTAGTTCCAAACCACAATTGAAGCATTCTCCTAGGTCTTTAAACATTGAAAGTACTTAATCCTCTACAAAAGTGTCAAAACACACTTTTGCCTCTAATTTTCAAATCAAAAACCAATTATCATTTATTTACATGTGAAATGAATGCTTTTATGGAGAACTTCATCATTGAAAGTGAAATGCAAAGTAAAGGAAAATTGATTTCTTATTTAGAAATTAAAAGGGTCATAAGAGTAAAAGATTTTATTTCAGTGCATTTGTAGGTTAGTTATATATCCCTAACGTGATAGTTGAGAATTAAGGTAGTAAATTATCCATCCTTGTACTTTCAATGTTTAAAAAGATCAAGAATGTTTGACAAGTGATTTTAGGTGTAAGAAAAGTCATGGATATTGGTAGGAATAAAAATTCACCTTTGTTGCAACTATTTGAGATTTGTGGAAAGTGAAGAATGAAAAGTTGTGAGGGAGAAAAAAACAACCCAACAAAGCTCCTAATATAATGGACAATATCTTTTATTCAAGAATGGAGACAAGTCACAGAAGTTTTGAACACTCCAAGAAATGCTTCACTTCCCATTCCCCACGTAATTGTGCAATGGTTAACAACCCCACCTCCTTTCACAAAATGCAACGTAGACACTAGCTTTCATACCACAAAATAAATCAGGTAAAGATGACTATGAAATGTATATACCATGTCATGAAGTGTTAGAAGGGGAAGTCACGGGTCAAAAAGTTATATGATGGATGATTGAGTTTGACCAAACACATGTGACATTTTAACTAAATTCTAAGTTGGTTGTAAATAAAATTAACAAATCAAACACAAATGGTATACATAGTTAATTATGAACTAATATCTTATAATGTCAAAATTTATCCATTTATAAATCAAACTATATTATTAGATTTGTTAAGATAGAAATAGATACTACGACTCACTCCCTTTTTATATAAGCAATATTCTGTATATGGTAATCTCAAAATTTATGATAACATACCATTTTTATATTTGTTAAACTATTATCCGTGTCTTGATTTTGATTGTATAAAAAACCATCTTTGCATTTTTTTTTCTTTTGCTTTAGTAATATGTAAAATCATGTCAAGTAGCGAAGATACTATTGCAGACCACAACAAGAAATTATATTTTTGCTAAACTGAACTGAAAAAAATTCTGTTTGTACTTACTTTAAAATACTTTAATAGAAATTGATTTAAAATTATTTTTATGGACAGCTGAGTAATTTTTTTTTCTAAATTATTGAAAGATACATATCCATAGAAGAAATATTGATAAATTTAATGAATTCTAACAAGTAAATAATAAATGAGCTAGTTAAAAGAATATGTGTATTAAAACAAATATTCACAAGATATATCATCAAATAATAAACAAATTTGAATTCTGTTAAATTTAACTTGTTTTTATCTTGTTTAAAATTAGAGTGACGTTTAAAATAAATTATTGTAGTAATACAGAAGGTTGTAGGTTCACAACCGAGCACTTTTATTAATTTGTCTTTAAATAAGAATTGAGTATATATATATATATATATATATATAAAAATATTGTTTTTACTGAAAATGTATTCGGAAAATGTGTTAGTGAAAATGTTTTATGAAGATATACTTTTAGTTTATCTTCATACAGAGAAAAAAAAGTCTATTTGAAAAAGATTCTTCTACTTAAATAAGTAAGAAAAAAAAATACAATATGTGCACGCTTTAAGTATGAATGTATATAAATTGAATACGACAAAATGTATTACTCAGATAAATTGTATTTATATATCTTTAATGGTCCTTAAACTGACTTATGATAGTAATTATGATTCTTAAATAGCCGTTCAAAATGATAATTAGAATACTAAAAGTCTAAGCTATAAACATTTATGTTTTTATGACGGGTATATATATATATATATATATATATATATATATATATATATATATATATATTATAAATCATTT
>Ga0123342_1005950_pt1 | contig 17267 bp, 7 predicted proteins | sample Turbeawhitnodule_FD_89960 | JGI IMG/M metagenome (GOLD analysis project Ga0123342, IMG submission 89960) | Root nodule microbial communities of legume samples collected from Mexico - Turtle bean Mexico white nodule | ecosystem: Host-associated > Plants > Roots > Nodule | place: Mexico: Nepantla... | reverse complement strand
CAGTGTAAGTATACATGTCAATGAACTGCATGCTTAGCTTTGAAGATTCCCATAATTATCAATGCTTACTTCATTTCAGTGTCATTTTCAACACACTATTTGGCCTTAGCAAAAGTTTTTGGACGGCTATTCTTACGAGATTTCTTCTGGGAAGTTTCAATGGTTTTCTAGGACCAGTGAGGGTATCATATCTTTAACTCCTACTATTTCACACTTTCTTGTTTTTTCCACCAGTACTTTGAAGGTATTCTGTATTTTAAAGTATTTTGAAGGTATTCTGTATTAATATAGGTTTTATCTATTGATATATCAGTAGAGGGGTAGGAGATTTGGAGTCCTTAAAGTTCTATGCTGACTTGTGTACATATCTCATCTGATTGATTACTTAGACTTTCAGATAATTGAATAGCAGTTGGTATAAGTTTAATTTCCTGCATCTTAAAGGAGGGAGGAGATTTACATATTTTTTTAGCATGAACCATTTATTCCTAAAATATGAGTAGTGGCAATATGATTTAATGAGATCGTGGTGAATGCCAAAGTTTTAAAATGTTGACAAAAAAATATCAAATAAGTTTTTCAATGAAAGTATTTTGATCACCCCATTTGATAATTTAGACCATAACTATCATTTAGTTATTTTTTTTGGATTTATTATAACGTCTAACACCTTATCAGATTAGATGTTTAGACGGTCTAATACATCCTGTAACAGTATAGATCACGGTTAAACTGAATAAATATTTTTATTTGGTTTTGTTGTTCTCAAAACATAAACTTATAATTTTCAGATCAAGAGATCATGTAATGGATCTTATTGTATAATAAATACATCTGATAAAAGTTACGACTCAATCTTGTAAGATTTTTTAAGCTTATTTTTTTATTTGTTTAAACTTGTCTAACTTCTAATTGATTAACTTTTAATCAAATTCAAAGTTTCAACAAGGATTTCTATGTATTAAATCTAAACGTATAAGAAGAGTCTTTTTCGAAACGTGAATGATTAGTTCCACCGTGGAGCTTATAAATAGAAGAGAATTGTTTGAACAAATATTATTCCAACAAATTATCCTCTTTAAAATATTTATTTAATTTTCATGAAGTTGCTCAAATTCATTTCTTTTTCATCACTTTCCACAATAAACTTTCCATTTGTTTTATAAAAAAAATAAATCATATAATATGTTACAAATTCTTAATATATGATCAATTTAGAAGATTAAATGATTTTGTCATTAATCTTATACTTAATAAGTTAAAGATTTTAGTTTTCTATTATCTTTTGTCAATTTATTGTTCACATAATTTAAGCTATTATATTAGTTTTCTGTAATCATCTACATTAAAGTATTTTGTTACTAATATCAATATGACATGTGACCATACACTATAAAAAATATCTATTATTATGAAAAAAATATTAAAGAATAAAAAAAACTTAAAAGAAATAAATATAAATTAGTATTTATTTAAGGACGCAAACAAAAGAAATTTAACTTATTATACACTCAATTTGAAAAAGAAAACACTGTTGAACACTAACAAAAATGGTATTTAAAATTTATTCAAGCGTATAGGAACAGAAAATCTTACAATGATATTTCCTCTGTTCGATTCACACTCTATTACGAGATATTGTGTTAAAAGTAATAAGTGAGTTGTGTCTTTATTCACAGAGTAAGACACCAAATAGAGTAGAAAATAGTGTGAAAGCACATGGTGCTGTCGGCAATAATCTTCAACCGCTACTACTTCCTGCCCATCACTCCTTTATTGAACAAAATCCTCAGTCCTTCATTCACGTCACTCAGCTTCACTTCCAATTTTCAGAACCCTTTCTTCTCTTTCATTTCCCCACTTCCTTTCTAACCATGCCACTCCTTGAAACTCTTGGAGGTGCTCTTTTTGGAGCTGTTCTCCAGGTCCTATTTCACAAGCTCGATTCTCATCAAGTTTTGGACTACTTTCGTGGGAAAAAGCTGGATGAGAAGCTGCTGAAAAATTTGAGGAGGAAGTTGGTGTCCATCAATGCTGTGGTTGATGATGCAGAACTCAAGCAGTTCACAAATCCATATGTTAAAGCATGGCTTGATGATGTCAGAGACGTGTTGCTGGACACAGAGGATCTGCTGGATGAAATAGACTATGAATTCTCCAAAACTCAGTCACAACTTCAATACCAAACTAGTTCTAGCCAGGTACGCATTTTTGAAGCTGAAAGAAATCCTAGATGACCTTGAATCTCTTTTAAACCAAAAGGATGATCTAGGTCTCAAAAATGGTGGTGTGGGATCGGAATTGGGTAATAAAGTGTTAGAGAAAAGAAATGAATCTTCATCGTTGGTGGCTCAAGAGGTTATTTATGGCAGAGATGAGGATAAAGAAATCATCCTTGATTGGTTGACATCTGACAGTAATAATCATAATCAAATCTCAATACTTTCTATTGTTGGCATGGGCGGGATGGGTAAGATCACACTTGCTGAACATGTATACAATGACCCAATCATACAGGCAAAGTTTGCTATCAAAGCTTGAACTTGTGCTTCTGATGAATTCGATGTTTTCAAGTTAACCAGAGCAATTCTTGAGGCAATTCATAAGTCAACTGATGATAGCAGAAACCTAGAAATGGTTTAGGGACGATTGAAAGAATCATTGACAGGAAGGAAGTTTCTTCTAGTTCTTGATGATGTTTGGAACGATCACCGAGACCAATGGAAATCATTGCAAACTCCTCTTAAATATGGTGCTAAGGGAAGTAAAGTTCTTGTCACAACACGCATTAACAAAGTTGCTTCTACCATGGAGTCAAACAAGATTCACCAACTAAAGCAATTACGAAAAGATCACAGTTGGCAAGTTTTTGCCACACATGCATTTCAAGATGATAACTCTAAGTCGAATTCTGTGTTGGAGGACATTGGCATGAAGATAGTTGAAAAGTGCCAATTCTGTCTTTTACGGTCAAAGTTATCAGTTTCAGAGTGGGAAGGTTTACTGAGAAGCAACTCATGGGACTTACCAATAGAAGATAGTAAAATCATCCCCGCTTTGTTATTGAGCTATTACCATCTTCCTTCTCATCTCAAGAGATGTTTCGCTTATTGTGCGTTATTCCCCAAAGACCATATGTTTGACAAGGAGAGCTTAATTTTCTCATGGATGACTGAAAATTTTCTACAGTGCTCTCGACAGAGTAAGTCTCCAGAAGAAGTAGGTGAACAATATTTTAATGACATGTTATCAAGGTCATTCTTTCAAAAGTCAATTATACAAGATATAATGTACAACAAAACACGTTTTGTGATGCATGACCTTCTAAATGATTTAGCAAAATATGTTTCTGGTGAAATGTGCTACAGGTTGGGTGTTGATAGACCAGGAAGCGTACCAAAGACTACCCGTCACTTTTCAACGATAAAGAATCCTGTAGAATGTGATGAGTATAGGAGTTTATGTGATGCTAAAAAGCTACGAACATTTATGTCCATATCCAGGAATTGTGGGATGTCAATACAAGAGTTGGTCTCCAACTTTAAGTGCTTACGACTCTTATCTTTGTTTGATTGTCATAACATAAAAGAGGTGCCTGACACTATAGCCGATCTTATACATCTCTGTTCATTAGACCTTTCAAGCACATGCATAAAAACACTTCCCAACTCAATATGTTCACTCTATAACTTGCAAGTGTTGAAGCTAAACTATTGTTCCCATTTGAAGGAGCTACCCTCGAATTTGCATGAGCTCACTAAGTTGCGTCTCCTTGAACTTATTGGAACTTCATTAAGAAAGGCTCCAGTTATTTTAGGAAAGTTGAAATACCTTCAAGTATGGATGGGTGGGTTTGAGGTTGGCAAAAGCGATGAGTCCAATATTGAACCACTAGGAGAACTTGATGTTCACGGAGAGCTGTCAATTAAAAATCTTGAAAATATGGTGAATCCCTATGGTGCATTGGAAGTGGATTTGAAGACTAAAAAAAATCTTGTGGGGTTACATTTAAAATGGAGTTTGGAGTGGAACAATGACGAATCAATAAAGGAAAGAGAAATACTAGAAAATCTGCAACCATGCAGACATTTGGAGAAGTTGTCAATTGATGGCTATGGTGGAACACAATTTCCCCATTGGTTATCTGACAATTCTCTATTGAATGTGGTGTCCTTAACTTTGATGAACTGTAAACATTGCATGCAGTTGCCTTCCCTTGGAATTTTAACATTTCTCAAGTACTTGAAAATTTACGGCCTTCATCAGATAGTGCGGATAGATGCTAATTTTTACGGGAATAGCTCATCTGCATTTGTATCCTTGGAAACGTTGATCTTTGATGATATGAAGGAATGGGAAGAATGGGAATGCAACACAAGTGCTTTTCCAAGTCTTCAACATCTTTCTATGTGGAATTGTCCCAAATTGAAAGGGCACTTGTCAGAACACCTTTCTCATTTAAAGTATCAAACTATTGATGTTTGCAAACAACTTGAGGCTTCAACTCTAGAAATTGAAGGTGTGAAGATGGAGACATCTTCATTGGATATGCTCTTATCTCATACTCCTATTCAATCCTTAAATATTTTTTGTTGTCCGGGCATGAATATTCTCATAAAACCATTGCTACCATTTTCTTGTAGAATTGCGTATCACTCAATGTTGTGACTCTTTCACTAACTTCCCTCTAGACTTGTTTCCAAAACTCTCTTACCTTCATTTAGACGAATGTCATAACCTGCAGATGATATCACAAGGGCATCCTCACGGTCATTTGAAGAGTCTGACAATTAGAAAATGCTATGAATTTGAATCATTTCCCAGTGAAGGATTATTTGCACCTCAGCTAGAGAGTTTTTGGATTGAAGGATTGGAGAAATTGAAAACAATGCCTAAACGCATGTCTGCCCTCCTTCCATCTCTTATATTTATGTATATATATGATTGTCCAGAAGTGGAGTTGTATGAGGGATGTTTGCCATCAAATCTAAAAGAAATGTATCTCTTGAATTGCTCCAAAGTTGTTGCCTCACTAAAGAAGGGGGTTTGGGAAACCAACCCTTCCATAAAATCCTTGTTTATTCAAAAAGAGGATGCAAAATGTTTCCCGGGTGAAGGTTTGCTCCCAGTCTTCCTTACTCAGCTACACAAAAAAGATTGTCCAAATCTTAAGAAACTGGACTAAAGGGGTCTCTATCACCTCTCCTCTCTTCAAGAGTTGCTGCTCAGTAATTGTCCAATACTCCAATGTTTGCTAGAGGAGGGTCTGCCAGAATCCCTTTCACAACTCAGAATTACACACTGTTCGTTGCTCAAAAAACACTACAAGAAAGAAGAAGTCGTAGACTGGAAAAAGATTGTTCTCATTTAAACTATATGGCTTGGTAGGAAAGCAGTAAACATGTAAGACGAAGCATAAATTGGAAATTCCTAAGGCACCAAATCTCATATGCCTACATTTATCAGGTGCTAATTTTCCACACTATTTTTTAAACATTTCAGATACAATCTTATTTAGTGCAAATACTTTAATATCTAATTCACCACTTTCTTCACTCATGAACTTCTCGTCTTTTTAATGTCATTATCAATATTCTGTTTTGAATGTTTTGAAGTTGAATAACAACGGTTATATTTAGGGAACATGGAAAATGGTGAAAGGGCGAAGTGTAAAAGTTGTGGCTCCAATTTTGTACTGTGTAGTTGGGAGTAGTGACAGTTTGATTCACTTGTTGGATAAAGTTAATCCACTCTCTTTCCTTGATCACACTTATATGATTCTTTTCCAATAATTTATTTTGAAAGCCAATTGGATTCAAATAATTCTTTTGTGGGATTAGATTGAAAGAGGTGTGAAGGAAGAAGTGATTTTGACGGTAAATATAATGTTATTTTCATTTAATTATTTTCATTCTCAAATACCCATATCATGCTTTTTAGGACCTTCAAAGATTAATTTATTAAGAAATAAACTTAAACATGACATGAAATACAATAGATTAAAAATATAAATAAAACGAATTAATAGAAAAACAAAAAAAATATATAAGAGATATTTTATTTACAAATAAAGAAAACATAGAAAAATAAAAATAAAAATATTTTTAAAATCATTTTTTAAGTTGAACAATTGATTTTAAATAAAAACTATTAATCCTTAATAATTGACTTTAGAAACAATTCTTAAACTTAAGTTACACCTATTTTACGTGTAAAAAAACCTCATAACCAACACTTCTCATTAAGTCGATGGTTGTATTTTTTTAGTATATTATCAATAAATAAAATGGAATGAGCTTTCACGAACTATTAGTGTTCAAATTTAAAAAATAGGTTTCTCTAATCATAAAATTCTTTTTCTTTCGAAACTCTATTGAATGATTAGGAAAGAGAAAGCATTCACCCTTTTTTTTCAACTTTCTATTCTTAAAACTGACATGTTTTAAATTTAAATCATTTTTGTAAAATTGTATAAGGCTGACGCGTGTTGTTAACTAAATATGGTGAATATTACCAGAGTTAACTAACTCCTACTCCCAAATGATGTCTTCTCATCAATTTAGACCCAACTTCTTGTAAGTAATAATAGGATAAAATTGGGAAAATTTAACTTTTAATTTTTTTCATAAATATAGAAAATTTATTCTTTGGAAAAATTTATTTTACTGAATTAACAAATTAAAAGCTTTATAAATAATTTTTTAACATATTGATTTACTAAAATTATTAGAAACAACAAATTAATGCAAATATTAAAAGATGAAGGAGATAAAGAAATAAAAAACTTATATTGGTTCACTCATTTACACCTGCAATCCACATAAAAACCAACTGAAATCAAATTAGATGAGCTTCTTGATTAACTTAAAATGATCTCCAAAATTACTAAAGAAAGATCCAAGAACTAAGAATTATAACTCTCTTAAAACCGTTTTTTCTCTATTTTTTCTTAAAATTTCATTCGACTTCAAAATATTTTCAAAGAGAGTTATACCAGGTTTAACAGATTAAAACTTCGAAATAATCTCTTGATTTCACTTACTAATTAAATACACAAATTTCACTTATTAATAATATTTATGTTGTTAATAATATTTATATTTATTGATATTATTATTATAAATATTATTAATATTATTAATATTATAAATATTATAAATATTAACATTACTAATATTAGCGAGTATTTGTTGGGTTTATCATACCACCACCCATAATATGTGAGAGGGGTGTGATGGAGATCCCACATCGACTAGAGATGATGATCTTTCATTGTATATAAGTGGGTGTGATGTAACCATTTTTCTTTAATTTACATTACATATAAATATAATCTGTATGTAACACTTTTTGTTATTTTTTTTAATTAAATTTGAAATAAGTTTACATACAGATTAAATTCGTATGTAACAATTTTTATTTATTATTTTAATTAAATTTCAAATAAATTACATACGTATTATATCTGTATGTAACAAATTTTTTTAATTAAATTTTTAAATACCTTACATGTTTTTTGAATTAATTTTTAAGTATCTTACATACGGATGAAAATCCGTATACAAATATTCGTATGTAAAATTCACTTTACATATAGATTTTCATCCGTATGTAATAATCGATATGTATTTCAATATTTTCTTGTAGTGCGTTAAGACATTGGAGTTCCTTGAGGTTACTCGAACTCCTCATACATAACATGACCTCACACTTTTTGGATTGACCTCAATACCTCTTTGTGTTATCATGAAACCTAAGAACTTTACGCCACCAATCTTTAAGAAGCATTTTTAGGGTTGAGACACATATTGTGTGCTCAAACTTGGTTAGACACTTTCTCTAAGTGAAACAGATGGTCTTTGACTGTGACATATTTAATTACCAAGTCAGCAACGTAAACCTCCACGGTATTACTGACGAGGTCTTTTAACACTTTATGAATTAGCCACTGGTAGGTGGCACAAGCATTTTTATGGCCGACACATGACCTTGTAACAAAAGTTGGACCCTTTTGTCATGAATGCATTCTTTTCTTCATAAGGTGGATACATTCTAATCTAATTGTACCTCGAATAGGAATCAAGAAAGTTGAAAAACTTGAAACCTGAAACATTATCCATGAGCCAATCTATACTTGGAAGGGGATATCTGTCTTTTGGACATGTCTTGTTTAAGTCAGCATAATTGATGCACATTCTCTACTTGTCATTTTCTACTGATCAATCGTTAGTCTTCTCTCCTCTTTGAGCTTGCGTTTCCTTTGGGCCACGAGCTTGCCTGGGGTTGAATGACTAGCTTATGACACATAAAGTCGAGACTATATGTTAGGCATGTATGCTAGAATCCAAGCAAAGGGTCGACGTTGATCATCTTTCGATCCTAGTGAGCTGAGTGGGTAAATGGTCGAGATGTACCGTGATGATGGCCATCAAAGGTAGGTCGACTTTCTCGGAATTCTACCATGGGGTCCAAGCCCATTTCATCTTCTACTAGAGATGTCAGGCTGATCTCCTTGACAATAAGACAAATTTGGATGGTGCCACATTCTTCTGGTAATGTATTTCACAAGAAAAAGTAATTTCCATTGAACATCTATATCTCATTTTGTTGTCATGGATCAAAATCGATTTATGCACTTCTCACTATGAATAGTATTATTTACTAGTATAGTGGCTATAGATTGTGAAATAGTACACTAGGTAAGTTTCTAAGAAAGAGAGGTGAGTCACAAATGGACACACTTAAGTACCAAGTCTTTCCTTGTCAGAATTTTCCTAGACATGCCCTTTTACACTACCACATTTTATATTCAATAACAAGAATAATTCCTTTTTGAAGTGATAGATCATACTAGAGTTAAAATAAAAGAAGAACCCACGGTTGAGAGGTCCATGATGATGATGAAGCCACAATCATGCTTCTATTGAGTACCATAAGACTTGTGGTCTGGGAACAATTTTATCCAGGTCCACGGTGGACACCAAATGTTCTTACCAAAGATGAGCTGAAATCGTTCAAGATGGATGTACAAGCTATAAGGGCAAATTGACCTCTTCGTGGAAGGGTTGCCGAACTTTAATGATAAAAACCGAATGGTGATCCACCTGCAAAAGATTTTCTAAATATTAAGGTGATTAAATATTAAATTGTACTAATTTCTATTCGAACAAATCAGTTTTTAATTTGCAAGTGATTTTTTTACCTAACTATATCAAATGAATATTTTATTATCAATATTTTGATATTGGATAGTACAAAATATATAAACATTAATTTATACACTACAAGAAAATTATGAAATAGAAACCAATTTTTAGAAATAAAAAAATTTGTGGTTTTTAAATTAGTTTCTATTATTGTTAAATAGTTTCTAAATTGGTATCTGATTAGTAATAAAGGTTTTAACTATCAATTATTTCGTTTCTAAATTTGGTAGATAAACCTTAGTTGCTAATTAGATACCAATTTAGAAACTATTTAACAATAATAGAAACTATTTTTAGAAACCAATTTTTGTTTTAGTTTCTTAAAATAGTCTCTAATTTAGTTATTATTGCAACTAATTATTTTGGTCTCTAAACATTCGTCTATTTCATAATTTTCTTATAGTTATAGTTATTGTTATATAACCCAACAATTAAATAATATTAATCACAAAAATTGAACAATGTATTTACTTTTTTGACTAATATGTTGTTACCAGATTTATATGAACAGGAATGAAGGAACATGAAAGAATGATAATCTCTTATCCTTATTCAACATCCCAAACATTAATTTGCATGAAGAAGTATCTTCCTCTTTTGTGGTGTACCCAAGTAAAAATATTTATTTAGTCATTTGACTCTTTTTTAATAAAATAATATTTTAAAAATTAAACTATAAAAAAAAATTAATTTTCAAAATATGGTGAACTGAACATTTAACATGCCAACAATATTTTGTTTGATAAAACATTCTTACAAAAATAATACATTATTTTTAATGTAAAATTGATAAAATAACATATTATTGTTCATAACATTGTTTTACAATTTTAAAAAATAATAAAAATAACCATTGTGTATTTATATACTTTTGAATAAAAATATAAAATAATTGTTAAGTATAAAAGTACACGAAAAATAATTTTAACGAAAGTTTTTTACTAAAATTTAATATAATCTTAATATTAAATATAATTAACGGATTTTTTTTAATATTAATTAAGCTTTATATAATCTCAAGAAAATTATCTAAATTTGTTTTAAATTATATTTTATTTTTAATTCCCATCTAATTTTTATCTCATTTTTCTGCTCTTTCCCCATAAACTCGAATCTCTCATTTTCCTTTTTTCTTCTCCTCTCTCTCACATTTCCGTCTGATATATCAAAATCACTACCAACCTCACCGTCGCTCTTCGTTCCACAGATTTCATTTCAAATGTTGAAAGCAGGTTCTAATAAACATGCACCACTGCAAAAAAGGAATCGTCGTCTCTTAACTTGTTGTTTCTTAACTTTTTTTACATGGAAGAGCTTCCATTTATAGGAGTACAAAAAAAACCATTGTAATCTTTGTATGAATATTGTTAGAGTTTTATCAAAAGTTCACGACTTCATGTTCACATATTTAATTGTTGAATTAAAAGAGATGTGTAAGCTGTGAAGCTCAGATACGGCCAAAATCGAGCCGTTTGCACTTCCGACACGCCGGCGAACGGATACGCGACATGATACGGTGTCGGACGCAGCTATATGGGCCAGATACAGCCTTTTTCCAGGATACGCTGGAGGGACGCGGTCCACTTCTTGAACACGTCGGAGGGACACGGTTCACTCTGTAAACCCTTATTTCACAGAAAATCTTAACTAAAATCTCAAATAAAACTCTTTTTTCACATAAAATCTTAACTAAAATCTCAAATAAAATCATAAAATCTTAAACAAATCATTTAAATAAAAATATATATAAAAATCTTAAGAAAATCCAGAAATAAAAAAAGAAATAATTTATACAAAGCCGTGTCCCGTGTCCTATAATTTTCAATTTAACCGTATTTCCTGTTCGTATCCGTGTCGTATCTGTATCCGTATCCGTGTCTGGGCTTCGTAGTGTGTAAGGTGTATATATATATATATATATATATTTTTTTTTTTTTTTATCTATTGTATCTTTTCTTCAGTTGACAGTATGATATCAAATATACTAATGACAGTATCAAATATCAAATATACTCATTTTTAACAGTATCATATCATATAAAAAGTATCTCCATACTGAATGATGAATCACTAAATATCACCTGATAGAACTAGGAAACAATACTTAATCTCAAAAAAGCAGTTTTGCACATACAAATAATTAGATGTAGAAGCAGTCTCAAACTGTGAATTTCATGAGACTTGAGAAACATGACCAAGATTCAAACCACACATTACTATTTGAAGCTCGAAATGTGATGTGTTGCAGCTGGGTCAGTCGGGCATGTAATATATGTGGACTTAGTATCTGATCCAATTATTTCAAGTGCATTGGATTCAATGTCTTCAACATGAGGTCGTTTAATATTATTACCATTCACAACTATAATCAAAGTCCAAAATAAACCAGTGACATGATACTTACCTTCAACAGGAAAAAAAATTGTTCATATAACTGACAAACGACAAATATATTAAGACAAACAATCAACTACTTGAGACCATTTAATTCATCAAATATATTTGTTGTTACACTCCAAACCATTCTTAATAAGAAATCACTCATGCTAAAAGAATATGGAAAATGGACCCAATTAATAGTGACTTGGGTGTCTTTATTCATAAAGTAAGCCACCGAAATAGACTCATTCACTCAAGTTTGTAGAAAATACTGTGAAACCCACATGCTGCTGTCGGCAATAATCATCAACAGCTACTGCTTCCTGCCCATCACTCCTTTATTGAAGTAACTCCATCTTCAACAAAATTCTCACTCCTTCATTCCAGATTCACTTCCAATTTTCAGAACCCTTTCTTCTCTTTCATTTGGCCACTTCCTTTCCAACCATGCCAGTCCTTGAAACACTTGGTGGTGCTCTTTTTGGAGCTGTTCTCCAGATGCTATTTGACAAGCTCGATTCTCATCAAGTTCTGGACTACTTTCGTGGGAGAAAGCTGGATGAGAAGCTGCTCAAAAATTTGAGGAGGAAGTTGGTGTCCATCAATGCTGTGGTCGATGATGCAGAACTAAAGCAGTTCAGAAATCCATATGTTAAAGCGTGGCTTGATGAGGTCAGAGACGTCTTGCTGGACACAGAGGATCTGCTGGATGAAATAGACTATGAATTCTCCAAAACTCAGTCACAACTTCAATACCAAACCAGTTCTAACAAGGTACGCATTCTTGAATCCAAGCTGAAAGAACTCCTAGATGACCTTGAATCTCTTTTAAACCAAAAGGATGATCTGGGTCTGAAAAATGTTGGTGGTGTGGGATCGGAATTGGGTAATAAAGTGTTAATGAAAAGGAATGAATCTTCATCGTTGGTGGCTGAAGAGGTTATTTATGGCAGAGATGAGGACAAACAAATTATCCTTGACTGGTTGACATCAGACAATGGAAATCATAACCACCTTTCAATACATTCTGTTGTGGGTATGGGCGGGATGGGTAAGACCACACTTGCTCAACATGTGTACAATGACCCAATGATAGAGGCTAATTTTTCTATCAAAGCCTGGGTATGCGTTTCTGATGAATTCGATGTTTTCATGTTAACCAGAGCAATTCTCGAGGCAATTCAAAAGTCAACTGATGATAGTAGAAATCTAGAAATGGTTCAAAGCCGATTGAAAGAATCATTGATAGGAAGGAAGTTTCTTTTGGTTCTTGATGATGTTTGGAATGAACACCGAGACCAATGGAAATCATTGCAAAGTCCTCTTAAATATGGTGATAAGGGAAGTAAAATTCTTGTCACAACACGCATTAACAAAGTTGCTTCTATCATGGAGTCAAACAATATTCACCAGCTAAAGCAATTACAAAAAGATCATAGTTGGCAAGTTTTTGCTAAACATGCATTTCAAGATGATAACTCTAGGTCGAATTCTGGGTTGAAGGAGGTTGGGATGAAGATAGTTGAAAAGTGCCAAGGAATGCCTCTGGCCCTTGAAACGGTAGGAGGTCTTTTACAGTCAAAGTCATCTATTTTAGAGTGGGAAGGTGTACTCAGAAGCAACATATGGCAGTTACCAATAGAAGATAGTAAAATCATCCCCGCTTTGTTATTGAGCTATTACCATCTTCCTTCTCATCTCAAGAGATGCTTCGCTTATTGTGCGTTATTCCCCAAAGACCATGTGTTTGACAAGGAGAACTTAATTCTCTCATGGATGGCCGAAAATTTTCTACAATGCTCTCAACAACAGAGTAAGTCTCCGGAAGAAGTAGGTGAACAGTACTTCAATGATATGTTATCACGGTCATTATTCCAAAAGTCAATTACACAAGAAGGAATAATGTACAAAAGAACAGAATTCGTGATGCATGATCTTCTGAATGATTTAGCAAAATATGTTTCTGGTGAAATGTGCTACAGGTTGGGTGTGGATAGACCAGGAAACGTACCAAAGACTACTCGTTACTTTTCAACGGTAGAGAATCATGTTAAATGTGATGAGTATAGGAGTTTACGTGATGCTAAAAGGCTACGGACATTTGTATCCAGATATTGTGAGATGTCAATACAAGACTTGATCTCCAACTTTAAATTCTTACGCATCTTATCTTTGACTTCTCATTTCATAAGAGAGGTGCCTGACACTATAGCTGATCTTATACATCTCCGTTCATTAAACCTTTCAAGCACAGGGATACATAGACTTCCCGACTCAATTTGTTCACTCTATAACTTGCAAGTGTTGAAGCTGAACTGGTGTGAATCGTTGAAGGAGCTTCCCTCGACTTTGCATGAGCTCAGTAACTTGCGCCGCCTTGAACTTATTAGAACTTCATTAAGAAAGGCTCTAGTTCTTTTAGGAAATTTGAAGAATCTTCAAGTATGGATGAGTGAGTTTGAGGTTGGCAAAAGTAGTAGTGAGTTGAGTATTCAACAACTAGAACAACTTGATGTTCGTGGAGAGTTGTCAATTAAAAATCTTGAAAATATTGTGAATCCCTGTGATGCATTGGCAGCGGATTTGAAGAGGAAAACACATCTTGTGAGATTATATTTACAATGGAATTTGAAGCGAAACAATGAGGATTCAATTAAGGAAAGAGAAATACTAGAGAATCTGCAACCTTATAGACATTTGGAGGAGTTGTCAATCGATGGCTATGGTGGAACACAATTTCCATGTTGGTTATCTGATAATTCTCTATTGAATGTGGTGTCCTTAACTTTGAAGAACTCTAAAAATTGCCTACAGTTGCCTTCCCTTGGACTCTTGACATTTCTCAAGCACTTGAAAATTGAGGGCCTTGATGAGATAGTGAGGATAGATGCTGATTTTTATGGGAATAGCCCTTCTGCTTTTGCATCCTTGGAAACACTGAGTTTTTATGATATGAAGGAATGGGAAGAATGGCAATGCATGACCGGTGCTTTTCCAAGTCTTCGAAGTCTTTATTTGTCGCAATGTCCCAAACTGAAAGGGCACTTGCCAGAGCACCTTCCTCATTTAAAGAATCTAGGTATTCTCAGGTGCGAACAACTCGTGGCTTTGACTCCCAGGTCTGTAGAAATTGAAGGTATGAAGATGGAGAAATCTTCATTTGATATGATAAGGCACCTACTATCTCATACCCCTCTTAAATCGTTTAATATTAGTTCTTGTTCGGGCATGAATATTCCCATAAACCATTGCTATGATTTCCTTGTAGAATTGCATATCAGTGAATGTTGCGACTCTTTCACGAACTTCCCTCTGGACTTATTTCCAAAACTCTGTTTCCTTTCTTTAGAAGAATGTGATAACCTACAGATGATATCACAGGGGCACCCTCATGGTCATTTGAATAGTCTGACAATTAAAAAATGCTCTGAATTTGAATCATTTCCCAATGAAGGATTATTGGCACATGAGCTAAAGAGATTTTGCATTAAAGGATTAGAGAAATTGAAAGCAATGCCTAAACGCATGTCTGCCCTCCTTCCATCTCTTAATAATCTGTACATAAGCGATTGTCCAGGAGTGGAGTTGTCTGACGGATGTCTGCCATTAAATCTAAAACGCATCTCTCTCTTGAATTGCTCCAAACTTGTTGCCTCACTAAATAAGGGGGTTTGGGGAACCAACCCTTCCATACAATCCTTTTGTATTGGAAAAGAGGACGTGGAGTGTCTTCCGGGTGAAGGTTTGCTCCCACTCTCTCTTACTAATTTAGACATAATTGATTGTCCAAATCTAAAGAAACTGGACTACAGGGGTCTCTGTCACCTCTCCTCTCTTAAGACAATGCTTATTGAAAATTGTCCTGTACTCCAATGCTTGCCAGAGGAGGGTCTACCCGAATCCATTTTACTACTCAAAATTAGAGACTGTCCGTTGCTCCAATCGCCGTACAAAGAAAAAGGCGAAAGGAAAAAGAATGCTCAGATGAGAACTATGTGGATGACTAGTGGAAATAAGTAAACATTGAAGACGAAGCAGAAATTGGAAATTCCTAAGGCACCGATTCTCATATGCCTACATTTTCATCAGGTGCCAATTCTTCACACTGTCTTTTAAGCATTTCAGATACAATCTTATTTAGTGCAAATACTTTAATCTCTAGTTCACCACTTTCTTCATGCATCAACTTCTGGTCTTTTTAGTGTCCTATTATCAATATTTTATTTTGAAGTTGAATAACAATGGTTATAATTAGGGAACATGGAAAATTGTTGCGCCAGTTTTGCACTCTGTAATTGGGAGTAGTTTCGGTTTCATTGAGTTGTTTGGGTAAAGTTATTTTCTTACCCACTCTGTTTCCTCCTTCTTTGTTCACTCTTATATGATTTTTTTCCAATAATTTATTTTGGAAGCCAATTGGATTCAATCTTCTCGAGAAAGAATTGTAACTATTATTGAACTGTATGTTTCTGTGGGATTAGATTGAAAATGGTGTGATTGAAGAAGTGGTTTGGACTTTGGAGATGATTCTGTACCATCTCTTTAAATATAATATAATATAATATAATTTTAAGTTGAACAATCGATTTTAAATAAAAACTATTAATAAATTACAAAGTACAGAAGACGTATTTGATAAGTTATTTATTGTCACATAATTTAAACTATTAAACAATGATCGACATTATTGATATGATATGTCACCATATATATTATGAAAAATATTTATTATTATGATAAAAATATTAAAGGATAATTTTGTTTGAAGCAAATAAAGTATAAATAAGTATTTATTTACGGACTCCAACAAAATAAATTTAACTTATTAGATACTCAATTTGAAGAAAAAATTTGTTCAGCACTCAAAACAAAAATTGGTGTTTAAAATTTATATAAGCCTACTAGAAGAGAAAGATGTTACAATAATTATACACTCAAACAAGTTTTTAATTTTTTTTAATAAGAATATGTTAGATTGAAAATATGTGAGGTTGTTCAAGACAAAAAAAAGAAGAAGCAAGACATAAAAATAAATGAAAATAAAATATTGAAAACATCATGTATGTTAAACATCAAAATTTTAATTTTGGATTAATGTTTTTGAAAAATATAACATTATGTGTTGAAATGGCGTTTGACCACCTTCCTCTATCAATATTAATGAGACTATTTGTCACCAAATTTGAGCCTAAAAAATAAATGTAATTATTTTTCTTTCAAATGACCTAGAACAAAAGATTGCCTTTACCCAAAAAGATGACACTAGTTTGTTTAACTTTTAGGTTGGTGAAAAAAAAAAGGTTGGAAAGACAAATAAATAATATTGTTATGCAAATAAAAAAAGTAAAAAATAAATAATAAGAAGAAAATATAAATACAAAAAGGCCTGAAAAATATATGTTTTCTTGTACTGATTATTGATATATCTTTATAGGACAATTTAGTTTAAATTAAGAAAGGATAACAATCATTGGTTTCTCATAGTCAAATTAATTAAGCAAGTTTGATTACCTTGGTACAATACTAGAGATTGATACATCATTAATAGAAATATTCTTGGAAGTTTTTGAAGCAGACATTTCCACTCTTCCAACTGAGAATGCAGGTTTGTTGGGTTTTGGAATGGTCATCACATCACTTGCCAACAATACCATGACAGTGGACATGGTTGGTCTAATTGTT
>Ga0123342_1005949_pt1 | contig 17268 bp, 6 predicted proteins | sample Turbeawhitnodule_FD_89960 | JGI IMG/M metagenome (GOLD analysis project Ga0123342, IMG submission 89960) | Root nodule microbial communities of legume samples collected from Mexico - Turtle bean Mexico white nodule | ecosystem: Host-associated > Plants > Roots > Nodule | place: Mexico: Nepantla... | reverse complement strand
TTTTTTTTTTTTTTTAATTTTTCATTTTTCAGGTGAGGGATTATTCATTTAGTTTGTTATTTTTTTTATATTTTCTCTTTGGGTAAGTTTGTTTTCATTTATAACTTACATATGTAGTAGTTGAATGGTGTATGTGGTTTGAAGCCATGGCATAAAATAAAATTAACTAGACCTTACATCTTGTACATGTATTAGTTATCCTCAATAAGTAGAATGGGAGTGGGTTATAGTAGCTACCTACTTTTGTAGCTATGGATGAAATTGATGTCTATATGTTGTAGTTTTCCAAGATGACTTCTAATATTGGATTTGACCTAAGCAAGGAGAGGTTCTCCAAGGTACTTGGAAAATTTACCTAAACTTTCACCTCCATAGGATCTTGCCTCACTTGGGTAGGAAAACAAATGTTTAATCCAAAAGGGTTCTTAAGTCATGGCTACTTTACATTAACATAAAGACTAAACAAAATGTACTACTACTCAGATGAGTTTAATTGATTCTCTTTCCCATTCAAGCTAAAACAATTTAACTAAATTAAAGTTATGTTGAAATCAAGGTATCACTAGAACACAATTTTGTAGGTGGCATTGAAAAAGTTGCTCCCTCATTAGGATGAACATATTTGAGGGAGAGCTATGAGATGCATGATTGAGCCCTAGCTAGTACCAAATTTTTTTCAAGAATATGTGAGATGAGATCATCATCATCACCTTCCTTATCTTGAGTACATGTGTTTGTGTCTAACACATGTGTTGTGAATCTAGAAACACATAATAAGTAGATAATCATGTTCATGATGGTGAAATTAGCACCAACTCAAACCTACTTGTGGTTAAGGTTTTAAAACCCTCAAAAGTCGATGTCACAACATGACGATTATGACGTTGTTGGAGGAAATTTCTTCGGAAAAAGACATCCAATAATAATAATAATAATAATAATAATAATAATAATGTGCATGCTTACACTAAAAAACCTTGCAAAAGAAAAATAGTAAGAACTTGATTATTTTTAGGTCATTGTTCAATGAATTCATGACCCACATAAGCTATTTTTTTCTTGCCTAATTTGACGATCATACACTGTGTTGTTAAAACTTAATTTTTCCTTTTGCATTGCCATCATGTTCATAAATGGTTGAAATGGATAGCTTGTTTTTCCATTTGTACTACCAATAGTGTTAGTTGATTCCTAATTTCTTTTTCTAGTCAAGTACGGACTTTGAGATTTAAGACTATGCTTCTATTTAGGTTTTATTTTCATTAAAAAGGACCTAGCCATAGTTTGATTACAACCCAAAAACTTTAATTCATGTATACCCACAATGATTTATTAAACATATATTTTTCTTCTGATATTGATTTCAGCAACACTCATAGACCCTTTTTATTTTGTATATTTCTCTCGTTTTTGTTCATATATTGCAATTCATGTGTGTATATATAGGATCGTATTTTATGAGTGATGATTTTTTTTTATACGGGATTTTTTTTTTCTTTAAGTTTGTTAGGTGGAAACCAAATGTGAATTTGAATGTGTCATTAGTGTGGTGTGACTTAGATTTATGTGTGAAAATTGATTTTGATCTAAATTCAGCTTGTGTGAATCAATCATGAACAAGCAAGAAAAGTGAAGAAAAGACTGTAAAAGAAAGAAAATTAACCTCTCTCAAAGACCTCATTATAAAAATAAGTAAATTGAATCAAATAATTGTATTGTTACAGTCTACTGTGATAATTGAAAATCTCGTTCTACGATACTTGGACTATTCACAGACTATGTAGACCTTATGTAAATACACGAAAAAACAACTAACTATTTCTCATCCAAATAGATATAACTCCAACAACATAGATTCTAACTTTGTGATGCTCAACCAACACAGTATACGAGTTCCAAAAAGCTAACGAGTCCAATCAGTGAAAACAAAACCAGAACAGCAACACAAATTCAACAACATATACACTTCCTGACGAAGTGAAAACAAAATCAGAACAACAACCTAGGTTCAACAACATACACACACTCTGAAACCATAGATTTAGAATATGTGTTTGGTGTTGGATTTGGAAGTTGTTGGGAAGGTGTGGGCAAAGGGAAAGAGATTAGAAGTGATATTTGTAGAAGAGAAGGATTGGGTGGTAGATTTTTGAATGTATGTGTTTTGTCAGATATGAGGCATGTGGAACTTGAATCAGTTTGACAAGTGTAATAGTTACACATTAAATGGGATCATTAAGGCTATGTTGGACCATTACAATGCTTAGAGCTGGCAACAATAAAATTTAAGGAGGGTGTCCCCATTGTCCTTCATATGCTTCTTCCACTCTCTTAGATCCATTGAGACTTTTTTCCATGCCACACCACACACATTTATGTTTTCTATTTTAGCCCCTTTTTTTCATCACGGGACCCTTCTTTTGTCTTTTCATGCACCAAATCATTCAAGATACCCCTTGCAACCCTAGAGCCCCCACCTCATAAATTTCCCCCATAATTACCAAAACACCCCTATGTGCTTCTTCTTCCTTCAATCCATTCACCTCCATTATTAAGTGCCAACCTTTTCTGGCACCTCACTTTTCTCTTCTTGCTAATTTCCTAACTTCCAACCTTCAACAAAACCCACTTCGTTTCTTCTCTCTTTTCCCCTTAATGCCACTTTTGGACTTGTGCTTTCAACCATGGATTTCGAGCAAGTTAATCACTTACATTCCTAGATTCCTTCTTTCTTTCTTTTACCCCCTTACACTTTTTTTTTTAAATCTTGTTTGAGTTACTGTTGATCATTAAATATCAATTCCTGTTTAAGAATTCAAACACTTTTTCAACAAAAAAATAAACTAATCTCTCACTAAATTCAATTACACTTTAATAAAGTACTGTTTAGTGTTCATTTCTCATCTTTCAATCAAAATCATTAAATAAAAACCAATTTTATAAACCAAAAATAATATTATATACTATTTTAGAAAAAAATTATTGATATCTAAATTAGTTTCTATTATTTATAAATAATTATATCCATTATTTAAATTTTAAAATGGGTAACTAAAATATTTATAACTAATATTTATAAAAAAAGAATTTAGATATTAATAATTCTTTTAATTTTTAAAATAATATTTAATTTAATTAATATAATAATTCATTTTTTTTTGTTTTTAAAATTAATTTTTATTTAATAATTTTGTTGGAATAGATATGCTTTTGAAATTATTCACATGTTAGATATATTTATTTTTATTTGTTGTAAAAAGTATTATTAAAAAAATAAAAAAAAGTACTATTCTTGATTGTTATAATTACTCTCTTCATTTCAATTTAATAAACCTTCAGGAATTAATTAATTAGTTCCACTATTATTGGAAAATAGTCTTTTTCAGACTTATATATTAAGTTAAAGAGATGGGGTGCAGTTGTAATACTTAGATCATATACCAAAAACAAACATATTATGGTTAGATTTTATTTTTTAAACATGAGATATTAAGTATTGCAAAAATAATTAATGTTTCCTTATTTTTTTTTTCAATTGCCAAACATTTCAAATTTCAAAATAAACCTAAACTTTATTTCAAGGGATAGGTATGTTGAAATCAAAAGAGTATTTATAAGACAATATTAATATACAATACAAACAAATCATTAAATAACAAATAATTATTACTATTAATAAAATGAAATACTATTTTTAAAAACTAAACAAATTATTAAAATTTAAAGTAGTTTTTGTTATTAAAAAAAATTATAAACTAATTTTTAAATTAATATCAAATTAGTTACCAATTTTTTAATGATTGTTTTAGTAATACAGATAAAAGTAACACCTTTATACATTTTTCAGTTCATATTCTCTATTATTAGTTGAATTGATGAACAATCCATGACATGTATGAGTAAAGTGACAGAGGGTTTTTTTATCAGTTAGATATAATCTTTATAGGCATATTTATGAAATATTTGAAGTGTTTTAACCCATACATAATAAAAGTAACATTAAAGCAAAATCAAGGTAAATGATTTCTAATAACTCAAAACCATATTGTTAGAGATCCCACATTGATTAGAGATTAGAAATTTTCATAGTATATAAGTGGGTGCAAACCTCATCTCATTAAGTCGGTTTTATGAGGTTGAGTTAGACTTAAAGTCAACTTCGTAACAGGTAACGAAATATTGCTTACAATTCAGTACGAGTTGGTCATATCTTTAAAAAGATAACGAAATAGGGAGTGAGAGTAAAATAATTTCGTATTTCTGAATAAATTCAGTAATGAACAGATAAGAATGTATTTAAAAATGTATAGGAAAATATACATTAAAAATATTTGTGATCATTTATGTATAAGTTCATAGATATTAGTGCAGTTTGATACTTTTGGATTGTGAGCAGTTATAATTAAACAGAAGCTAAACAGAAATGAGAAACTGAATTAAGGAACTACTCTCATGGTAGGTTGTAGCCGACCTCCAATGGATATATCCAATTTTTAGCAGGAATTCTTGATGGCTATCAAGACTCTATTCTTCAAACATCACTTAGTTCTGACAAGACTATGGTTTCAACTGTTTGGTCAAACTTACGAAAAAGCACAAAAATTAATTAGCATGGCTTAAGAGTTAATCATTTACTTTAGTTATTTCATTAGTCTAATTCAATTTTTTATGTGTTGAACTTAGATAATGTTTTTAACCTGATAAGTTTATATTTTATGTATATATGTATTTGGTTTTTCATATTCTTATTCTTGTGACCTTTTTCAATTAAAAAATATAAATTAAAGAAAAATGTTAGTAAAAAATATTAGTTAGCCTAATCCATCGAATTCAATTATCTTGTGTACCACAATAAGAAATGCTAGAACTAAAGAAAACAATAACTTGACTGTCTTAATAAGTTGAACATCTTTAGGATGGGAATTATTTTGATAAAGTAATAGTTAGAAGGGTTAAATATGTTTTTCGTCTTTATACTATAATATGAAATTGATTTTCTTTTTTGTCTAAATTTTAGACCATCCAGATGATTATAGTATGAAAATGATTGAAATAGGTAATTTTATATGTTAAATTGATTCAATTTGAGGTTCTACTTCATCAACCCATTGAAAGTACGAGTCTGCAATCAAAACAATAACGAATTTTGAAAAAAAACTAACAATCTTTAAAAAAAACTAACAAACATTTTACATACAAAAATACTCATTCCAAACATTTCTATACAAGTATCTAAATGGTCTAAAGGTTAAAAAAAATAAAAATCAATTTCATAATATAAGAAGAAAAAACATATTTAATCCTAATTAAAAATAACCTAGTTAACTTCCTTCAATAAATTTGATAAGGATATTTTGTTGTTGTTGAAGCGCTATGAAAAAAAAAACACTATATTGAATTTAAGTTTTTAAAATGAACCACGCGTCTCAATAAAAGTCTAGATTTTTCAGCTTTTAGAAGCTAGACCAAATTAAGACAACCAAATGAATTAAAAAAACATTTATTTGAATTACCAATTTAAAGTTTACACTATAACTTTTCACCAAATCCATAACAAACTAGTTAGTGTGGACTATTTCATAATTATGAGTGATGTAAAGAGAATAATATACAAGTAGAATAATTGTAAAAAAAGTACTTTCGTTCTGATGATATAGAAAAATAAAAAGTGAAAAGGAAGCATAATAAGATGAATAATTAAAAACTGGCCTTAGCCATGCCATAAATACAGCTAGATGACGTATCACTTAGAAATTATGGCTATAATAACTTGGCATAGCTCATTGCTGTCGATGGCTTCAAAATTCTACCCAAAGTAAATTCATACGAAAAGACAGTGCACTCCCTAGCTTTTCTATCAATCTATTGCATAATATATATATATATATATATATATACCCTCAAATCCAACTAGGAAAAAGAAATGGAATATACTTCCCTATAGAATTTGAGTATGAAGTTGATGAACAAAGGTTAGATATAAATGCATTTTAAAATATTTTGTTATGGTATATATACAATTTTTACATATGATGATTTATAAATACTTTCATTTCTTAACTAGATGGTTATTAGAAGGTTAATTTGGTTAGATAACTTTGTTTCTATAAGGGATAAATGTACTTTAATACCGGTGTAGACCTTGATCCTTGTTATTTTGAGGTTATATCCAGTATTCGGAGTTTGTCTCGATTTGGTACTGTTTTTGCGGCCCACACAAAAATTGTGTTTTATCCTTAAATGTCTAGTCAACTGGTGTGCTTCAACGCATTTCTGGGAGAACTAGCTAGCTCTGGGTTCGAGTGACATTTCACTCTTAACCACAACTCATTCGTTGATTCTTCAACATTGGTCGGTTTGAACCTCCACTTAGTTTCACCTTAGTTTCATCAAAGTAGATTAACTCTTCGCCTTCTTGTTATCAAAAAGTCGATCGAATCGGGATGAACGTCAAATGAAATAGGTAGTCGAGTTTTCTTTTCACAACCCTTCTCTTTTGATATGATAGACCCGACCACTTTCCCCCTATTCCTTGTGTTAAGGAGTGGAATATCATATGCAACTATTAATAATTATTATAGGAAAATCTGTAAGTTGAATTGATTTTTGTTAATTAAAAAAACTGTTCTTTTCTATACAAATTGAAACATCTTAAATAATCCAATTTATTTATTGTCAATAAAAAAATTAACAAGTCTAACTCAATTTAGTCTCTTAGTTTTGATTGTATAATCATCTTTTTCTTATAAAAAAAAGTTGAAATTAAAAATAAAACCCTCATCTCTTAATCAGCCAAACAGTTTCAAATTATACATATATACAGATTATCCTAATAGTAAAAGCATGCTTTATTTTGTCATAGTCTACAGTCCAAAAACAAGTTTTCAGTAAATTTGACAGAGATTGAAAATGAGATTATACACTAAATTAATGAGTTTAGATATTTAGCTACAATGACAATCTTTCACACACAGCAATGATCTAACAATTTTGTTGCTGTTAAATAAATGATTCTTAAATGTGAATATATGGTGTCTAAATCCAAAATGATATGATTATTTGATTAGAAATTTGACATGAGTAACAGAATTAGAGAAAAATAGATGAGTTGGTAGAGAAGGGTAGTCTTGTAAGAAAGTAGTCCACACACATGTACCTCACTGCTAATTTAGTTTAGTTTATTATGCCATTTATGCCGCTGACCTTTCTTCCCTGCCCATCTCTTCATTTATAATCTCTCTCTCTTTCTCTCTCTCACCATAGTTTCTTCTCTTCATTGTGCTATATAAGTAAGAGCAAAAGCTACTACAGTCTTTAGTGCTAGTTTCATCTTGCAAATGGGACGATCACCATGCTGCGACAAGGTAGGTTTAAAGAAAGGACCATGGACTCCAGAAGAAGATCAGAAGCTCTTAGCTTATATTGAAGAACATGGTCATGGAAGCTGGCGTGCCTTGCCAGCAAAAGCTGGTACCTCACACTGTTTTTTGTTGTTGCTTTGGTTGTAATATTGCTTATGTAGTGTACATAGTAACATGTAAAAAGTACATGTTCCGATGTAGTTGATGTTGAAGTGAAACTGCTTGTGCTGTTGTGTGTGTCTGTGTTTAGGACTTCAGAGGTGTGGCAAGAGCTGTAGACTAAGATGGACCAATTATCTTAGGCCTGATATTAAGAGAGGAAAGTTCAGTTTGCAAGAGGAGCAAACCATCATTCAACTCCATGCCCTCTTAGGAAACAGGTTTGTTTTGGCACTTTTCAAATCAACTCTTTTTGCCTCTAGATGCTTAAATTCAATTTTCTTTACCAACAATGTTCTAAACTCAAGACCCATTATGGAGTTTTTTTGAAGATGTGATGCATTGTTTTTCCTTCCATTTCTTTTTGTAAATGAAAGTAAATTAAATGGATCATGTCACTGTTTTTCACACTGACCTCAACTTGTTATTTTATTCCCATACTCTCTCCTCACTAGCTTCATGAATCATTCATTCATTCATTCATTCATTTTGGGTGTGGAGCTATAATTTCTTTTCTGTTCCTGTGCCCTTCCTGTGCAGCAGAATGTCTTAAATGCAGTGACCTCTCAATTTCTTCACCCAACTATTCCAACCCTCCCCCAACAAAAATATTCAGAAACTGTGCTCTGTGCCATTTCCTTAAATTTTTCCCTGACATACAGGTTTATTCGAGGTGAATCTTAATTGCAAAATAATATATATATGTTATACACATCTTCTTCTGCAACAAAAGCAAAAATTCAATGCCATGTATGTGATTATCTAATTCTCTCAACATGGCACCACATATGCATACATACATACATACCCTTCTCATTCTCTCTCAAAAATCAAGTCACATTTTATATATATATATATATATATATGTGTATTAGCATTAAATGGTTAACTAAAATCAAACACAACAATAATCTGGTTTAGTAGTAACTTTTGGAACATTAGGGCTTTATTTAACATTGGCATTTTGTGGTGTGTCTGCACTATGCTTGTGCTGTCGTTGTACTCAGGTGGTGTTTGTAAGGAGTTTAGAAGATAAGAGTCTTAAACACACATTTTGTATAAGGTTGAGATATCCTAAAATACCTTGTTTATTCATTTGTTTTCAGGTGGTCGGCAATAGCAACACACTTGCCAAAGAGAACGGACAACGAGATCAAGAACTACTGGAACACACATCTAAAGAAAAGGTTAACCAAAATGGGAATTGACCCTGTCACACACAAGCCCAAAAATGATGCACTTCTCTCCAGTGATGGCCAAACCAAAACTGCTGCAAACCTCAGCCACATGGCTCAGTGGGAGAGTGCTCGTCTTGAAGCTGAAGCAAGACTAGTGAGAGAATCAAAACTACGTTCACATTCACTTCAGCAACAGATTGGAAGCTCTTCTACATTTGCATCATCATCTTGTGCATCAACTTCAGCTTCAGTTCTCAACAACAACAACAAGCCAGAAGCACCACCTCCGCCGCCGCCGCCGTCGCGATCCTCCCTTGATGTTCTCAAGGCTTGGAACAATGGAGGTTGGTTGAAATCCAGTGAAGGGAGTGGCGCCATTGCAAGCACTGTTGGGGCAAGTGGGGACCTTGAGTCTCCTACTTCCACGTTATCATTCTCTGAGAATGCACCACCAATTATGAACAATGCAATTGGAGGAGAAAGCAACAACAATGAGAACGCAATGCCTATGATTGAGTTTGTGGGAAGTTCAACTACTTCTCTTGTGAAAGAAGAGGGTGAGCATGAGTGGAAAGGTTATGATAGTTCCATCACCACTTTTAGTTCTGGTTTGCATGAGTTCACAATGTCCATGGAGGGCACTTGGGAGCACGAGACTCTGAGGACTAATGCCTCACATGATGACATTGTTGAAGAAGGATTCACCAATCTTCTCCTCAAGACAAACTCAGAAGATCCAAGTTTGTCTTCAGAAGGTGGAGGAGAGTCCAACAATGGTGATGGTGGCAGTGGCAGTGGCAGCCATAGTGATTTTTACGAAGATAACAACAACTATTGGAACAGCATCCTCAATTTAGTGAACTCATCTCCTTCTCATTCTCCTATGTTCTAATGTTAATTAGGTGAGGAAAACGGATCATCTAAGCTTGAGTTTTTACCTAATTTTGTTAAGGTGAAAATTGTGTTTATCTCTTACTTCGTTACAAGTATTTACAAAAATTTTATAGGCCCAAGGTTTTTAATGAGATGAACACATATTCATGTGACAAGGTCTAAGTGAAAATTCTAACACAAGAGTTTGCGTGTTGGAAAGGGTATGTGTTGGAAATGGTATCTGATGAAGAAGTTAAATATACCACTACAAGAAAATCATTAAATAGAAATTGATTTTAGAGGTCAGAATAATTAGTTGTTATATTGACTAATCAGAGAATTTTTAGAGACTAAACAAATTATTGATTTCTAAGTTAGTTTCTATTATCGATAAATAGTTTCAAATTGGTATCAAAATTTGGTGACTAACTAGATACCCATTTAAAAACTATTTATTAATAATATAAATTAATTTAAAAACCAATAATATTTTAGTCTAAAAATGGTATTTAGTTTAGTCAATATAAAAATTAATTATTTTTTATCTTTAAAATTAATTTTTATTTAATGATTTTTTTATAGTGTATATAAGGAGGTGGTGAAAGTCAAATCCAAGTCAGAAATGGTTGATTTTATCACCATAAAATGAAGATGCTCATCACAGAAACATGTGGAGTTGCATAGAGTGGTTTTAGTTGATGCTTTAACAGAGACTATTTTTTATTTTATTTTATATTTTATATTTTTCTTCCATTGGAAGTGTGTTATTGTAATTGTGATGAGATAGGTAGTTTTTGAAAACAGCTCAGAGGTTGGTCGTTTCCAGCATCAAATGTTTATATGAATTTGGGTTTGATTTTGATCTGTTTGAATGGAGAATGTGCAATTGGATCTGTAGTCAAAGTGATTGGAGACAAGAGTGTCTGCGAATTAAATGACTTTTACGCCAAGTAATTAATTTTCCGGTGTTTAAACTCTATACAAAAAATAAAATTCAATAAAGGAAACATTTAGTATGCTCTTTATTGCTGTTGGTTTCATGTCGCATTCGTGCTTTTTAATGTTTATATTTTTTTTAAGGATATTAATTTCCAATTCACCTTATCTTCAAACTAAATATTTATTCACTTCTACAATTATATCACTCTTTTTGTATCGTCTCAATCAATTTTATTTAGTTCCTCAAAAATTTAGAATAAGTTTATTTTGCTTGGTTGTTACATGTATATGTACTTTATAAAGGTGGAACCAAATAAAAAAAAATATTTTGAAAAAAAATTCTCCCTGAACTCGAAATATATATATTGTTTAAGATACTATTTTATGAAATAAGGGTTTCAAATGAATTCTCGATTGGAAAAAGTAAGAGTATTTATTTGGGTTAACTTTAACTTTAAACCGAACCATTTAAAATTGGTGGTTGATTTACCTATCATATTTATGATTCTTAAATTTAAATAAATGTAATATTTTTTTGTAATTTTGTTATAATTTAATTTATATAAGTTAAGTGTAATAGAAGATGTTGTTTAACTTTTTAATGAAAATATTACTTAACAATGTTTTTATTTTTTTTCTCAACAAATAATAAAATTAATAAATGAGATATTTAAGGGATGTCTCGACTCTTATACAGAAAAGCATTATTTGACAGCCAAAATTTTACTTTCATAATTCATGGTAAAATACTACACATATTTTTCGTTTGATCGACAAGGAAAAAAAAATCTCAACCACTTCAGGATGATCAAACCCTTATACCGAATAAAACATAACACAAAATCCTTACGTTTTCCCTTATAACTTGCCAACAACCCTACAAAAAAGCAAGCAACCCAACCAAGTGAAAAGCCCTATAAATACAAACTAACACCTCAAATCCATCATACTCAAACAAAAGGTCTTGTAGTTCAAAGTCACTTAATAAAAAACATACAAATAGGATCAATGCACCAATCAGAATAAGAAAAGCAAGCAGATACAAATTTAGATGTAACACTAGACCATACCTTTAGTTGGACTAAGGTGAATATTTCAGAATGATCAATTACTCCGTCTTTAAAAATGTGTTTGTTCATATGTTTTCAGATTTCACCAACGACTGCAAAAGTTTAAAATGTAACAAATGTGAAGCAGAATCATGATGGTCTAGAGACGCCAACCCCAACCAAGTGTAGCACTGGTTCCAAACTAGCCAAACTCTACATACAAAATACTTCACATATACTCAAGAGTTAGGCTTACAAACCCACATTAGACTATTCCAATAGGCCTTCAAATTCATTCCAGAAGCAACACCACCTGGTGCTCGTCGAATATTGAATGTATCTCGAACTAGTATTTGTCCAAAATGACTTCAAGAGGTATATATTGTTTTCAACACCAAAAGCAATTGATTCCTCTTAGTACAACCTTTGTGTAGTTCTTTCATCGATTGTTTCATATTCAATGCTGCAAAATAATGGATGATAAAACCCCTGAAGAGTAATTTGTAGCACCGTTCAATGTTATTATGCTTTCACTGACAACAAAAAATGCAACAATGTTGGATATAGTATCCTTTATAAATCACCCTAAACCATATTAACCATCTACCTACACCTGTAAAAGGAAAATACCCAACCTCCCAACATCTCATGGTAAGACCGAAGATAAGTATGTACCAAAAAAAACTATTTCGTAGACATAGATAAACTAATTCCATGTGTTTTATAGTCTTTATTCCATGTGTTTTATATAGTCTTTATTTTTTTCTATAGATTTCAAACAAAAAAGATTATTAAAACACCAGTCTGGGTAAGAGAAGTTTGTTGATTTTTGTTTACCAGAAATCCATGACCAAGTTTTCAATTGAGCAAGGAAATTTTTTTTCCAAAGGATCAGACCTAGCATTCCTGAAAATATTATTATTTCTTTGTCTCCGGATTTCTTCAATAATGGTTATCCACATGTATCCCCACACTTTATTTGAAGTTGTATTTAGTCTCAATATTGTGACCTAATTGAGATGATGTATTGGTTTATAGTGCAAAACAATATCCTTTTATATCCAATTGTAGCACAAGTTCTAAACTACCTTAGCTATAATGCAATTAAAAACAAATGGTTTACAATCTCCTCTTTGTTACCGATAAATGTCATTTCATACTAAAAGATATTATGGACTTTAATTGATAAAATAGTTATAATTCATCCTCTAATTTAGGAATTTGAACAGTTTTACATATTTTTTGATTGTGTGATGAATAAGAACGATTTATTCCCAATTTTGTATTATTTTTTAGGAATTTAAGGAGAGATAAAGCAAAAGGATATATTATGAATAAATATGTCACTTAGTCCAAGCCCAATTAAGTTAAATAGAAGGCGTGAGGCATAACCCTAGACATGATTGGGAGGAACCAAAGGAAGGAGACCCTGACAATCGTCAAGAATAAACGTTCTAAATCTTCTTTTCTTGTTGTTCATGCTTGTAATAGCCACCATGAGTGGCTAATTCTTTTCTTTGGGATTATGAGTAATTTGTTCAAACTCTAGATCTTGATTGATGATTGATATTATCATTTTATTCTTAAAGCTTGAAACTATTCATGATTTTGATCCTTAGATTTGACTAGAAAGTATTTATGAGTATCTGACCTAAATGATAATGCTTAACATATTTGAAGGCTAAGAATAGATTTGAAATGTTAATTGTTTTATAATATTTGTTCGTAATGAAAAGGAGTTTTTATAAATATGCGAGGAATCGATATTTAGGATACTTTCTTAATAATTTTATATATGAGTAATTAATATGAATGATTTTTATATGTGCATCAATGCCAATTAAGATGGAATGTTATATGTTTAAAATTGAGACGAGTGAGAAGGATTAGCCCATAACCAATTTTCTTAATTCAAATCTTTAACTCATTTACTTTGCTTTTATTTAATTTTCATGCAAACTATTGTCAATATCAAATCAAATCAAATTATTGTACACATTCTTATACTCAGTGAATGTTATTATTAGGATTTTAAATAATTCTTCCTTGTGGGTTTGATATTCGTCCTTAGGGACAAATTATATTACTTTTGATTCGGTACACTTTCTGTAAAAAAGAGTCAATAGACACTTGACGCACAAAAGACACTTCAACAGTAATAATCTTTTACTCAGGTTAACTTTTGTGTCCACTCTGTTTTGTAACACTTTCCAAGCTAGAATCCACATAGAAGGAAGTGCTTTAATCCTCCAAAAAATTTCATATATACTTTCTTCCCCAAAAGCATGATTTAATAACTTATTGTAAGCTGATTTTACCATATAAACATGTGCCTCCTCTTCTTTTCACAACTATATGTCTTCCTCTTCTTTATTCAACATTACATCATCTAGCTCATGCAGCAAATTCATTATTTGTTCGACCTCCCACTGAAATGATATTCTTCTCCATTCCAAACTCCACCTCCAACTATTGTTTTGCTAACTCTCGGCTTCCGGCAAATTTGCATTCTTACAACTAAAAATGGCATATAACCTTGGATATTTATCTTTTTGAGATATGTTGCCTATCGATTTGTGCTCTCAACGTCAAGAAACACAGAGAACCCACCAATAAACTCCCCATAGTCCCACGGAAAATACCTCCACAAGTAGCAAGACCAAGATATCTCGAGCAGTCCCATTAGTATTAATTTTAACCGAGTCTGGTGAAGGGAATTCACATCTAACAGGGAGACGACGAAGAATTTTACTAGTACAAATATTAATACCAAAAAAAATTAATTACGATGAAATCCAACATATCATTCTTCATTGAAACTTTAGACGAATTTCTCATAAGACAAGTTAAATCTTTAATTACCGAAATAGCCCTAGAAACATCTATCTTATCCTGAAATCCAGCATAATTCCTCATACGCCATATCATTCAAATAGAAAAAGAAAAAGTTATAACATCAAGCTTAAGTAATTTAACTAAATGACTATCATCATTCTTCTTTAAAAAAAAAAGATCATCCTTATTAGAGAATTGAAGAGTAAAAAAAATTTGACGATTCTAACTCCAAATACGCAAAGCAGTAGAACATTCAAAAAATAAATGTTGAGTAAATTCTTCATGTGTCGTTCATGAAAAATTTCCAGAATACTGAAATTTTAGAAGGCGTAATAGATTAAGATGAAATGAATTTAACAGAAAAGTTTTGTAAAACAAATATATATATATATATATATATATATATATATATATATATATACACACACTACAAGAAAATCATGAAATAGAAACCAATTTTTAGAGACCAAAATAATTAGTTGCAATAATAAAAACTAAATTAGAGATCATTTTAGAAACTAAAAAAAAAATTGGTTTCTATATTAGTTTCTATTATTGTTAAATAGTTTCTAAATTCGTATCTAATTAGCAACCAAGGTTTTAGAGACCAAATTTAGATACTAAATAATTGGTATTTAATGTTTTTTTTAATGATATATATATATATATATAAAGCCATTTGAAAACATAAAAACTTTCAATCTTAAATGTGTGAAAACGAATTTTTTATCAATTTAAATAAATAATATATAATTTAAAAACGTTTTATATATATGTGTGTGTAACCGTGGAGGAGGGAAAGCATCCCATGTGGCCTGTTCCCTTCTCTTAAATGAGGCTTTGATTTGTCAAATCTGAACTGAGTTCATCCAAATACTGACGAAAGGATGTTTTACTGCGGATTATCATTTATGAAACCTGCAGTTACCACAATTTCTCAAAATGCTGCATTTTCAAACAATGGACAAAATCTGCATTTTAAAATCACAAGAACCCTTTCACCATGGACCATCAAACTTGTATACAAATTTATGCTAAATAAATAATGTTATCCAAGAACTTAATCAAGAATATACACAACACCATATTGAATAAAAAATTGTACAAAAAAAAAAAGAAGAAGAGAGAAATAGAGTGGAGTTGTTGTGTGAAGGTTGGCATGCTCTCTTCTTTTGTATTGAGTAATGTGTTGTTTGGCAACAATTACTGATATCAAATTTATTACTCACAGCAAGTTCAAATCATGTGTACGAACTTTGGGAATCCTTATAAATGATAAAAAGGACATGACAGTTAATTTCCCAGAAAAATCATAGATAGGGCATGTCTCTTATTACTCATCCATAATATCACATACACAAATGTCTCTCATTCACATCATCTTATGTCACCATAGTTTACATCACATTAATTTAATTATATTAACGAAAATTATATCACTACAAGAAAATTATAAAATAAAAATAATTTTTAGAGAAAAAATAATAATTAGTTGCTATAGTTATTAAATTAGAGATCATTTTAAAAATTAAAAAAAAAATCTAAATTAGTTTTTATTATTGTTAAATGGTTTTTAAATTGATGTCTAATTAGCTACCAAATTTAGAATCTAAATAATTGGTAGTTAAAACTTTGGTAGCTAATTAGAGAACAATTTGGAAAACTATTTAATAATAATAGAAACTTATTTAGAAATCAAAAATTTTTTGTCTTTAAAATTGTCTCTAATTTAGTCACTATAACAAATAATTATTTTTTGTCTCTAAAATTGGTTTCTATTTCAAATCTTCTTTAATTCAAACACATTTTTTAAACTATATTTTATAGAGAGGAAAAGAAATAAAAGAAATAAATAGAATAAAACACAATTGAAAAAAAAAATGAAAATACATGTAGTTTTTAAATTGCTTGTTGTAAAAATATATATTATTAATATTTATTTACTATTATTATTGCAAAAATTGTAAAAAAACTATGAAGAAGTCACCTTGATTATTCATAATTATGAGATAGTTTAGAGTGAAAAAAAAACTTAAATAGTAAGAAGACATAATAGATTTTTTTTTCATAAGATTGGTGTGGGTTTCTCTAACAAAAATAGAAAGAAAGAAAAATTTGAGTTTGAATCCGTTAATAAAAACTAATATATTAACAATTTATTGATAAAAAATATTTTAATGTGAATAAAAAGTATCTTAATGTGAATTTCAAAATCCTCAGTAACAAAACCAACCAACAATGCAAAATCACAACATCTATATCAAAACACAACAAATCAAATCTACCCAATAACATGATTTTTTTATAAACAAAAATTATAATAAAATAATATAAAATATTCGAGAGATGTCCCATTACATTGATATCATCAATCAATTTAAAAATAAATAAAAATTAGTAACCTCAAAAAAATTTGCAATAATTATTGAAGATCTCATGCCGACTATAGATAAAGATATTTTATAGGATATAAGTGGGTGCAAAACTCATCTTATAAGTCGCTTTTATAAAATTAAGTTAAACTTAAAGTCCACTTTTTAATAATATGGAATCATAATCATTTAGAGTGTATTTTATAAAGAATTTCTTAAATTCTACTTCTTATCTCTTTATTTTCTTTTTCTTTTTTACTGTATTTTTAGAACCTATCACTACAAGAAAATCATGATATAGAAACTAATTTTTAGAAACCAAAATAATTAGTTACAATAGGAACTAAAATAGAGACCATTTTAGAAACTAAAAAGAAATTTGGTTTCTAAATTAGTTTCTATTATTTTCTATTATTGTTAAATAGTTTCTAAATTGGTATCTAATTAGCAACTAAGGTTTTAGATACCAATTATTTAGTTTCTAAATTTAGTCTCTAAAACC
>Ga0123342_1005948_pt1 | contig 17270 bp, 5 predicted proteins | sample Turbeawhitnodule_FD_89960 | JGI IMG/M metagenome (GOLD analysis project Ga0123342, IMG submission 89960) | Root nodule microbial communities of legume samples collected from Mexico - Turtle bean Mexico white nodule | ecosystem: Host-associated > Plants > Roots > Nodule | place: Mexico: Nepantla... | reverse complement strand
TGAAAGAGGCTATATGGCTTCGAGGCTTGGTAAGTGAACTTGGTCTTCAACAAGATGTTCTTGTTATATTTTGTGATAGTCAGAGTGTTGTCCACTTAACCAGGAACAGTAAGTATCACTCAATGACCAAGCACATTGAAATTAAACACCATTTTATCCGAGACATTGTTGATACAGGAGATATAATTGTTGAAAAAATTCATACGGCCGAAAATCCTGCAGACATGTTGACCAAGCCACTTCCATTGGCTAAGTTCGATCACTGCCTGAACTTAGCTGGTATTATCCATACTTAATCAAGGCTTCGTGGCGAGAGAGTGTTCCAGTCAAAGGCAAGTCAAGGTGGAGATTTGTGGGTTATGACTCACCTTTCTGTTTTCTTGACATAATTGAGAGGTTACTTGCCACATTAATTGCAATCAAATGGAGGTTTCTTACTACAATTAATTGTCATCAAAGGGAGGTTAATTATCATTAATTGTATTTATTATTGTTGTCTCCTAGAACCACTATATATAGTGGCTTCCTTCCAGCAATGTAAGACACAACAAACAACAACACACACTTGCTTCCTCTCTCTTTTCACATACTCTCTAATTCTGCTCTTGGGTGTAAGTGTTTAACCCATATAGAGAGAATTTTGTTTTGGGTCTATTTATCTATTAGCCTGAGAGGAATTCATTGTACTCCCAGTACCATTATAGTGGAAGTTTTTGGCTCTCTTGCCGGTAGTTTTTTACCTCTAGTTAAAGGGGTTTTCCACCTAAAAATTTTGGTATCATTCTCACTTTACTTGTTACTTTAATTTCTCATAATCTTTAGTTGAAATTATTATGCTTCCGCACACGATATCCCTACACACTTTATTTGTAGGAGGTTGGAGGTTATAAATGATATGGTGGAGGGAGAATTTGTCCGAAATAAGTTTGTTTATTTTGGTTTAGTTTTGGATCTTAGGAGGTGTTGAGATAATAAGCATAGGAATTTAGGGTGTAACTTTAAATGAAAATGATAACCTTGATAGTAACAAGGAGTAAATAGACAATGATAGTGACTAACTCAATGACGACATCAAACTCCAACAGAAGCCTTATGGTGAGGAGAAGGAAGACAAGTTAACCACATATTGTCTTCTCTTCACCACAGATCATGCAACTTGCATCACTTCTACATAGCCATTTAAGATTTTGCATAAATATTAAATTAATAAGAGAGATACTACTAACGCATTCAGCTCTTCATCTAGAAGTCCATCAATTATATTTGAAGTCATTTTACTATATTCCTATTATCATTACTAGTTCAAATATATGATCTTTTATTTACAGTTATTGAAATAAAAGTAACAATTTATTCACCAATTTTCATAAACAACACCAAAATGCTGTAAGAATAAAAGAAAATTTGTAAAAAATACTTTCACTTTATATTGTTAGTTGAACCAAAAAAGTAATGGGTTGATTAGATAGGCCCATGATCGATTACTTACAACGGATCCAACTTACAACTTCCAATTCTAGGTTAATGGATCTACACTCCTGTTATTTCAAAATGTACCCTATAGATTTTAAATCATTAAATTTATTTTCTAATTTAGGATGTTCATTTTTAGTTGTGTAATCCAATTTTGTTTTGGATTATTTATATTTTTATATTTTAGATTGTGTAATCTAAAATAATAAATAAATATATTTAGGATTGCATCATCTAAAATATAAATTTTATAATTTGAAATATAAAATAAAATATATATTTTAAATTAAACAATTCAAAATACAAATGTGCAGTCTCTCTTTCATTATAGATAGGAATGTGGGTACTCTTTGACATTGGTGACAAACTTTGTAAGATCCATTTTCTTAAATATAAAGGCAGAACCAATGAAAACACTATAAAGGTATTTTTATTGCAAGGCAACCCTCCAACAACGATGTTTCTAAAATTTTATAATCCAAAAAATTTAAAATATTAATATTTTAATTTTTTCCAATACTCTCACGGAACTGAATAAAAAAAACCTACTTGAATTGATAGATTTGTAGAAACTAAAATAATTAGTTACAATAGCAACTAAATTAGAGATCATTTTAGAAACTAAAAAGAAATTTGGTTTCTAAATTAGTTTCTATTATTTTATATTATTGTTAAATAGTTTTTAAATTGGTATCTAATTAGCAACCAAGGTTTTTGCTACCAAATTTAAAAACTAAATAATTGGTAGTTAAAACCTTAGTTGCTAATTAGATACCAATTTAGAAGCTATTTAATAATAATAAAAAATAATATAAACTAATTTAGAAATCAATTTTTTTTTTAGTTTTTAAAATGGTCTCTATTTTAGTTTCTATTATAACTAATTATTTTGGTCTCTAAAAATTGGTTTCTATTTCATGATTTTCTTGTAGTGTGAGATGAGAGAAGCCGAAGAGAGGGGGTAAGGGTAGATTAGATATTTCAGCATTCCAATGGGGTGCATAATGCAATAGCCCAAATTCTAATTAAGTGGCTTCGAGTAATTTTGGGCCAATACAACTTTTTTATAACTTCTGTCTAAATTAAGGCAATTACTCACTGCAGCATATCAAATTTAAATAAATGGAGTACACATAAAAATACATTTTGATTCCTTTTCTGGAATATGTTTTTAGATTATTTTTTTCTGAAACGTATTTTTTGTGTTCCATAATTCTTTTCTCGAAGTGAGAATTTTATTTTTGAATTTATTCTGAATTTTTATTTCCATAACACAATAATCTTTTCTAGATCTGCTTTTCTATAAAGTATTATTTTCAATTATGAATTTTCATTTTCGGAATAAAGTGAATTTTTGGAAATTTAAAAATACGTATGGTGCAGGTTAAAAAGGTTGGGTATAAGGAGAATTTACCTAAATTAAACAGAACTTTTACTCCTTATGGAGGTGCAGGAAGTAAAAACTATTAAGCAGTTGTTCGAAATACATAAAGAAAGGTCTGTTTGGGTGGGTTTTTGATATGTTTTCAAATAGGCAAATTCTTTTTGTACCTCCATACCTTCTTCCTGCATTTTCATATCATTTTTTAAAAAAAATCAACAATACTCTTATGAGTATGGTGAAAAGTGTGATGTTTTCTTCTCCATTTTCAAGTGGTGGTGGTTGCTTGTGGTAGTTAGTGGTGAACATTGGTGATTGAGGTATGTTTTGTGGTATTTTTGTCCGTAGTGACTGTGTTTTTGTTTGCTTATTTTATTCCATTTTTTTGAAAGTTACAAAACAAAATAGAACGAGTGAGGTGCAAAAGTGAAGTACAAAGTTTAAAAAAAAATTATCTTCGTACTAGGAAATGTCAAATACAATGAATTTTCTCATCAACCCGCTCACACAAACTCAAATGATAAAATTATTTGTTCAAACACTATGGCTGGAGAATAATGGAATCAATAACAACAACTCTTTCAAAACTCGTATTTTGAAAATAAAGGTAAAATGATAAGAGGGTCAAGTAGAAGAAGAGACGTTGTGAATGGAAGGTAAAGGGAAGAATAACAACATTACTAATGGAAGGAGAGGTATTCATGAAAATATGAAATGTGAGATTGTAAGGAAAGGAGAGGGTGACAACATTGTTTATGGGGATGAAGGAGTGGAAATAATAAATGAGAGATCACACAAATTCGTGGAAAAGTTGAAAGAGATAATACCAGTACATGTTATACATATCACATAAGTTTTAATACTAACTAATGTAATTTATAAGATTAAATTTTTTTCAAGAGGTAATTATATTTTTAAAAAGTTGCATACTTTATCTAATATATATATTCTCCAAATTTTAATAATTCAATTCCATTGTCCTAGTCCTAGGAACTTACATACATTACCAAAACTTAAATTAAGATATATAACATAAAATATTCTTGTTTATCCATACAAAGTCTTGCTTGTCACATGTCTTGCTTCTTTATAAGAATATAATCATCACAATCAAATCACATTATAGATCACTGAAAAAGGTAATCTAATAATTAAAAATGATAACAAGTTGCATTTTCAAACATGCACACTTCATATTCACTTATTACATCCATACTAATAACATGTTAATTCATTTATAATCAACTCAAATGTCTATTATATCTATGTGCACAAACAATTATACTTACATCTTGTTAAGTTCATAAAATTAAACATTAGACAAATTTTGAAAGACACACATTCTTTGAATTTATATTTTGAAAATTTTACACTTATCAGATTATCATTCTCTTCAACACTAAATAAAGAATATTACCCACTCATGTCATAATAAACTTCAATGACTTACCATACACATTTTTTTTCTACATTATATGTTAATAAGTCATAAAAAAATTTCTCATATTTTACAACTAGAACAAATTTTGACACCGTTTATAACACAATACAAAATAAAAAAAAACTACAGTAAAATTAAAGATTTTATGTTAATTACATATTAATGTTTTTATCTTTGATTAAATATATGTGACAGTTACTAAAAGTCAAACAAGTACTTAATTATATATTCATTAATACAATTGGAAAAAAAACTATAAAGTTGTTACACTAATAGTATAGTTCTTTTTATTGTAATAAAGAACAAAAAAATGTTTATATTTATTAATAAAATAAAATAAAAAACACCATTGATGAGATATTTAGTTACACATCTTTTCTCTATGTAAACGTTAGAGATTTAATTAATATTTATATAAATAAAATTCATTTCTCACAATTTATCACATGTGAGTTATGGAAACGTTCTCTCTTTACCACATGAACAATAATAGGGAATATTCTTTAACAACTAAAAAAAGTTATATCACTTTGCGAATTAATTTATGCAATTTTGTTTAGGACTAAAATTAAAAATTGTGGAATTGAGAGAATATTTGTTTTAGTCACAAACATATAAATATTAGATCTTTTAATTTTAATTTTTTTATAATTAAATAGATGTGACCATTATTAAATATCAAATGAATACTTAATTATATTAACTATTAATAAAGTTAAAACAGAACTAATAAAATAAAGTTATTGTAATTTTTTTTCTTATTATACTAAAAATAAATATGTTTTATATTTACTGTAATAAAACCAAACAAATTAATTAAACATATTATTGATGAGTGATCTAATTACATAACTTTTTCTATCTGAACGTTAGAAATTTACTTAAAATTTATTTAAATAAAATTCATAATGACATGTCAGTTATGGAAACATTCTCTCTTTACCGTTTGAACAGTATTTGGAAATATTCTTTAACAACTAAAAAAAGTTATATTATCTGACTTATGCAGTTTTGTTTGGACTAAAATAAACAATTTTGAAATTGAGAGAATACGTTTTAGTCATAAAAATAAAAATATTAAATATTTAAATTTCGAAAATCTTATAATTAATTTAATTAGTGAAGAAATATTTGACGATAATTTAAAAATGCTTTATTATGGTTAATTTTAACAAGACCAATTCAATTATTAAATTAAAAACTAATAAAAAAACCTATTTGATGGATAATTAATTAAAATAATAATAACATTATATGATTAAAAGTCACAAGTACTTTGTGAACAGTGTTTTTTTGTCTCCGAGCAAGTTATTTTTATTTAAAAGTGTTAAATTTAAAACCATAATGAGGTATAGTATTTGGATTGATATAAATGATGATATGAATGAGTCATTACTCTTTACTCATAAGCATACTTTAGAAGAAGAATAATTGATGAAGAAGTTGGAGAAAGGATAGTGTGTTACGCATTCGATTATGATTGGGTGAGTTTAGATGAATTAGTTTCAGAGATTAGGTGCAGAGGCTACACCATCTGCAACACACTCAATTTTGGTGTAACTGTAAGGGAAGATCTGGCAAGACAATGATGTAAAATTGGATGCTTACCATCTGTTTGAAAGAATGCATCAAATTAATATCACCGTGTTTTTTGTTCTCATTCTTGGATGATAGCAGCTCCTCCAAAACACTACCCTTTTCAGCTCCAGAACTTTAATACAGTAATGAACAAAATGCCACTCTCAATTTTCATTCTTATTCTTAAATTTGCCTGTTTCTTTATTAAAAAGAAGCTAACAAATGGAAAATAATGATTCATGCACACAGTGTACATAATTAAAAAATATGTATGAATATAATAATAAAAACTTGGAAATCCCGATCTCTAAGGCCCTGTTTGGTCGAGTTCTTGAAGTTCGTCAGCAGCATGAAGGCCAACTGGCCATGAATGATGGATGGTGGTCCTATAATTACTCGTCCATTTGTTACTGTCACCAGCATCAAGCGGGACCCACTTACCTCTTACTCTTTCCACCACCACCTCGTTTCCCTCAATTTTTCTTTCATAGATATACTAACAAACACCACTCTTTCTCACGTCACCCCACTTGCACCGCAGAAACACACTCTCTGCACCACTTCACAAACAAACATCGTCAAAGACACCCAAAACAAACACAACACAAAAACAAACCTTCTCTCTCTGTTTCTCCTCACAGAAGCAGAGAATGCACCGCCTCACCGTCTCCACCGTTCTCCTCTCCCTAACACTTCTCACCCTCGCAGGCAATGCTCTCACCTTTTTCTCTCTTTTCTTTACTCTCTTTCTGTAATGTCACTAACTAAGCTTACATTGTTCGTTTCAGATGGAGGTTCCATTGGAGTTAACTACGGTCGCATAGCAAACAACCTTCCCTCCGCCGTGAAGGTCGTTCAGCTCCTCAAGTCCCAGGGGCTGAACCGGGTCAAGGTCTACGACACCGACCCGGCAGTGCTTCGGGCCTTATCCGGATCCGGAATCAAAGTGACGGTTGATCTTCCAAACATGCAACTCTTTGCAGCAGCCAAAGCACCCTCCTTTGCGTCCTCCTGGGTCGAAAGAAACGTCGTCGCTTACTACCCTCACACTCAAATCGAAGCCATTGCGGTTGGAAACGAGGTTTTCGTAGACACACACAACACAACCAAGTTCCTTGTACCCGCCATGAAAAACATTCACAAAGCGCTTGTGAAACACAACCTCGACTCCGACATTAAGGTTTCCTCCCCCATTGCCCTCTCTGCGTTGGCGAACTCTTACCCATCCTCATCCGGATCTTTCCGACCCGATCTCGTTGAACCCGTTTTCAAACCCATGCTGGACTTCCTCCGCGAATCCGGGTCCTACTTAATGGTAAACGTGTACCCGTTCTTCGCGTACGAGTCCAACGCTGACGTCATCTCTTTAGATTATGCGCTTTTCCGAGACAACCCGGGCGTGACGGATCCGGGTAACGGGTTGAGATACTATAACCTATTTGACGCCCAAATCGACGCCGTTTTCTCCGCTTTAAGTGCTTTGAAATACGACGACGTTAAGATTGTAGTGACCGAAACAGGGTGGCCTTCTAAGGGGGATAATAATGAGGTGGGTGCGAGCGTAGAGAACGCCGCTGCGTTCAACGGTAATCTCGTCCGTAAGATCTTAACCGGTGGTGGGACCCCTCTTCGACCCAAAGCCGATCTCACCGTCTATCTGTTCGCGCTTTTTAATGAGAATCAGAAGTCCGGGCCCACTTCCGAGAGAAACTTCGGGCTTTTTTACCCTGACGAGAAAAGGGTCTACAATGTTCCGTTTACGGCGGAGGAGCTCAAGGACTACCACGACTCGCCGGTGAAAGGTGGCAGTCATAATCAGACCACCCAGGCGCCTGCACCCAATGTGAGCGGCGGCGTGTCCAAGAGCACCACCGGAAACACGTGGTGCGTTGCGAACCCGGACGCGGATAAAGTTAAGCTGCAGGCCGCTCTAGATTTTGCTTGCGGCGAAGGAGGTGCTGACTGCGCTCCGATTCAGCATGGTGCCACGTGCTACGATCCCAACACGATTGTGGCCCACGCTTCGTTTGCGTTCAATAGTTATTACCAGAAGCAAGCGCGCAAGGGCGGTAGCTGCTATTTCGGGGGTACGTCCTACGTGGTCACGCAGGAGCCTAGTGAGTATTCTAAAGTTCCCTTTTTTTACTTTTACATTATTTTACTCGTTTTTATTTTTATGTGTAGTTTAGAATAGTGTTCCGTAGGGTCACTAACATGAGCGGGTGAGAAATGGTGCACACGATAGGCCAGTAGACATAAAACGGGCACGTGATATAGGGTTAACAAGGGGAATCTTTTGTGATAACGACGTGGCGTAACTTTATTGGGTAGAGTGTGCATTATAATTACGGTGCTACAGTGTTGTGTTACTTGGTCTACCTTTTTCTCACTATTTTGGTGAACCCTATTCCCGAAGGGACAAGGGTAATGGGCTCCAACTAGATGAAATTTTGTACCTCTAAAGGTGGTCAATTAGTCAAACAACATTGGATTCTACTGAGACCTTTGAAAAATGTAATGTTTTGGCTTGGGGCTTTTTATGATGGTAAGTTACAGGTGTTTTTATTTTGAATTTAATTTATGGATTTGCGAATAAAATAATGAAGCATGGTTATTTTTTGTGCAGGGTATGGTAACTGTGAGTTCCCTACTGGATACTAAAAAGCTGAAGAGGACTGACATATTCCAGCATGAGAATATGCATATTCCTGATTTTGCTTTGTGTAAAGAATGTCATGAGAATGTGTTTGGAAGTGTGAGACTAGGAAAAGGGGCTAAATTACTGGTTGGTTATTAGTTTGAATATATTTTTGGGGGTTCTGATTATGCTAGTTAAATAATGTTGACTTTTAATCCAGTTGTGGGAACTGGTCATGGAATAGGGTAGTTAAATTAATTTTACTTTGAGGACTGAAGTAACTGTATCTAAGTTTGATTCCTTAACATTGTTCTCAGCTTTCTTTATATTTGAAACCAAGTTCCTTTTTCTTAAACTGCTCCAAAAACTTCTATGTTTTCTTCTTGCCTGATCAAATTATATAACTTCTGAAATACTCTTTTTCTATATTTTAAACGGGGTGGGACTAATTTCTGTGAAGTAGAGTGAGTAATTGAGCAAAGCTATTACAGAAAATGGGCAAGTGTACCTAACATCACGTGGGACCTAAAGTCACAACTTGTAACCTTTTTCATCCAATAAAAGAAGTAAGTAGGGTTTCTGTCAGATAAAAACTAAGTGGCCATCACATGCAGTGTTGCCCAAATTTATAAGTCAAAAATTATTTCCATCATGAATCAAGTAATCATGGTTTTTGTCAATAGTTGAGATTGGTTTCAAAATATGTAGTATGAAACGATTATACTTTTTAGTGTTCTCACAAAATTATAGGCTAAAATCATACTTTAAGAAATATATGGTTATTTATATTTTTAATAATACTTTTGAAAATATCTGTAACTTCCAGCAACAGCATTGTATTTTTTTCTTGAATTAAAAAATGATGCAGTGATATTACTGTGATTTTCTGCCTTCTCTGTACCAGTTTGTCTGTCACTGAATTCTTTTATTTGGGGTATTTAGTATTTATTGTTGAAGAGGCAGAAACTATAATGAATAGCTATGATACCAAAACCTGTCTTTGTCAGAATTATGTGTACAAATGAGACCAAAATAACAAATGCAAATCACTTCACAATGGTGAAGTGTAATTTGAATATACTATGACATGTAACATTTAATTACTCAATTCATTCCTACAATTATAGAAAATTCTTATATATTTTATTTTAATTCTGTTTAGTATAAAAACAACTCGTATTTTACCACCTGTGAAAATACTCATCAACTATGAGTTTTGATAAGAATCTCTTGGCTGAGATGAGTTTTGATAAGAATCTCTTGGCTGAGATGAGTTTTGATAAGAATCTCTTGGCTGAGATAATAATTTGTAAACAAATATTATTTTGAAGACATCATGGAATGAATAATGTTATTGTTGAAGTGGCCCTAGAAACGGCTATGAGAAAAGTCAATCGAAGAAGATTTCAAATTCCCTATAACAAAGAAAAAAAGTAACTTCCATAAAACAAGTTAACAGTTAAAGGTAATAAATAGACTATGAATTGCAGCATATAGTTTATGTTTCCCAGTTTGAGTGAATGATTTGGAGAATTGATTTTCAACAAATACTGCTAAAAGCAGATATGAATCTCGATTTCATCAACATGTTCTTTCTTCCATCCATAAAAAGGGAGAGATTTCAATTATTTGATCTCTTCTGTTTATAAAATAATTAACATTTTTAATATATAAAAAATAATATGTATATATTCAATACTATTTTTTTTTTTACAATTTAAAACTAATATAAAATAATTAACATAAATGTATTTTAAGTTTCTATCTTTTTGTTTTAATCTATGTAAATATTCTTATTACTTTAAATTTACGACATTTTTCAGTTTTAATTATTTTAATTTGAAAATTATTTATTGTTTTAATTATATTAATTAATAATTTATTTTTAATGTTAAACTAACAATAGTTAATAATTAAGAATAAAAAAACTTCTAGAAAATGTTAATAATTTTAAACTTAACAAATATTTTATAAAGACTAAAATAGCCCCATTCGAACAAATTAAATGTTTTAAAAAAACAGTTTGGTTGATCATTATGAATTAGTTAGTTTTCTTTGTCTTGTTAAGAAGAAACGTACAAGAATATTAAAATAGGTTATTGTACCAAGTAAGCAACCAACTACCAATAAATTGAACACTAAATTTTGAACTTTTGAAGAAGAAAAAATGAGAAGAAGTTACTGTATTTTAAACAATTAAAATACTTCTTAGTAAAATAAATATAATTATATAAAAGGATACAACTTCTAACAATTTTTATTTTATTTTTTAAGTAAATAATCTCATCCTTTATCAAACTATTATAACATAATAATATATAATGGAAAAAATTCATTTTTAATATATAATTGATTTTCTTATGTTATGTTTAATAATATTTTTAAGTCATAATATAAAACTGACAATATAAACATAGATGTAAAGAAATGAAAACAGTAAAGAAAATAATAAATAATAAAAAATAACTCATAAATTTCAAAAAAGTTCATTCTTAAAATGTTTAATTTTATATAATTAAACTTGATGTCATAACATAATTTTAATAAAGTATATTTAATTATCTTATTTTTATATAATAAATAAAATGACATATATATTCTAAAAAATATGTGAACTTGATTCTAAAAAGTACTATATTTCTGATAATTATGATAAAGTCCATATAAGGTTCCACTAAAAGCATGATTAAAAAAAAAGTAAGGGAGCAGTGTGTTATTATTATTTATTAGGTGAGTGAAGAAAGAATTAAGAGGACCGAATTGAAAAAGTTGGTCATAAATTACTATAAATGACATTATCCACATCATGCTATCAATTTCAAAAATTAAAGTATGCAATCATCAATTACGACTAAAATTATTTCATGTCAACTTTTTAACCCATTGTTCGTATTCATTATTTTGTATATTTTAACACGGTTCAGTTTCAATGCTGATTAATAATTGATTCTGAAAGTGACTTTTTTATATTATAGTAATTTAATGTACTGAATTTCTAAAAAATGTGATGCTCTGTTTTAAATTTTATTTTTTTAAACGGACGAAAATAATTTAGAAATCAAAACCTAAAATAGAAGAAACGAGAGGTTATTTATTTATTTTATTTGTGGTTGAAGAGACAGAAACTAGAAAGAATAGCTAGAATACTTTTCTTTTCAAAAGTATGTACAAATGAAAGAAAATAACAAACAGATCACGCTGCAAATAAAATGAGAATGGTTCAACAATGATGGGATTTTAAAATATTTTTATTTATTTTTGTTAATATTTCTTTCTATTTTCTTATGTTATATTTTTTACTAATATGATATTTTTTGTTTGTATTATTAGTTATTTATAGAATAAAAGCTATGAACTTTCCTCTATGCGTGTTATAATGGAATCTTAAGACCTTTATATTATAATTTTTATTTACTTATTTTTAATGTTTTCAATTTTTAGTTCTTTATCCTTATCTGGTAGTTTTTACTAATGTTATATGTGTCCTTAACCTATATTACAAAAGCTAATTAAAAAATATCATACCGCATTGAAATATTCTCTAGCTAATTAACAATGTTTTTTCATGTTCTCTAATAAATCTCGTTTTTCCATGTTCTCTAATAAATCTCGTAATTCTCAAATATAGTTTTTTCTTCAAAAAAAAAAAAATCAAATTATTTAACGACTAACCAGTTAGCTTCTTATATTCCATGTTTTAAAAAACTCATATTTTACATATACAAATTTAACAATTGTGAATTTAAAATTAGGTTAAACTATTGCTAGCTGAACAATGTTGTGTTGCAGAGGGAAAAAGGGTAAGTGTGTAGGGAAGGTTTTATACAGAGCTAACAGGCATTAAAAGAAAAAAGCAACTCCGAGAAGCAGATAAGGTAACAAGGAAAAAGTTATAGCCATGTTTCGAGTTTATAACTTTTAATGATTCTCTCAACTAATTTTCAACAAATGCTATTAAAAGTTAGTATGAATCTCGAATGAATCAATTCCTTCTTTTATTTGTACAAGGAGCATGCAGAATGTATTGCCCAATAATCCACTGATGTATTTGACAAGTTACTAAGTAAATAATGACCCATATATCATCATTTGAACAAAAAGTTTAACTTCACTCATAGTTATGACTTCATTTATTTATAAGTGAAATTCAAACACAATATTAATAGTTTAACCATTTCTTGAACTATTAAAATATTTATTGTCGTTCAATGTGAAATGTGTAGATTAGTTGGTATGAGTTGTTTAAAACTAATTAGATTTTTCTTCAATAAATATGTAATCAGCTAAACTATTTAGAGGAAACATGACTATCTCTTTTTGGAAGTATACTTACTGATTATTTTTTTTTATGTGGACTTTTTTTAGGATTTTCCTTTGAAATGTGTTTTGTGGATTGAAGGAAGAAAAAAATATATAAATTATTTTTAACGTTAACTTTTAATTAATGTGAAATTATATTAGATATATTAAAATAAGTATTTTTTTATCTCAATATTTCAAAAAATAAAATAAAATATCACTAAAAAAACTTAATTATTTATAATTATTATTGATAATTATTATTAAAGTTAGAAATAAATTGTACTATACGACTCAACGTCAAATTTCTTGAAAAAATATCAACGAAACTATTACACCAGTGAAATTTTGTTCTTTTGTTATGATTATTATTATACATATTAGTATGATTATCAATACTAATATAATTAATAATATAAACATTATTAATATTATTCATATATTTAATATTATTCATATTATTAATTTTATAATTATTTATTATCATTATTTATGAATATTAGTTATAATTTTATAATTATTTATATTATAATAATATTTTTAATATTGTGTATGTAATTATTATTATAATAGTTGGTGGGTACTAGAAATTCGTAGATAATAATTGGTAGGTAATAAAGATGGATAATAGTTAATAAGTAATAAATATTTGTAAGTAATAGTTAGTAGGTAATAGAGATTCGTGTATAAAAATTCTAATATTTTTTTAAGTGTATATAATGTGTTTTGGTTCAGTATAAGAATAAAAAAGCGTGGATCCCGGATTTAAGGAATTAAAACTAATTGCATATGAAAATTTTAATTATGAAAAATAAAAATTATTCAGAATGACTTCTGGTTATATATTTATCATGAATATGCATTTCACGTAAGTAAAACCAAAATACACTAAGACCTTCTTTATTTTTTATTTTGAAGGAGTTTTAAGAACTTGATCAGAATCTACTTAAAATTGAACTTAAATTAGAGGAATTCATATTCTTCAAAAGAAATGTCTCCACAACAAGAATATGTCGAAATTCTTAAGGAAGAAATAACGCGATATAGTTATTTTGTGGGGTTTATAAATAGAACTTATATGCAAAATTCTTGTTGAGTTTTTAGGTTAGAGGATTTTTGGTTGTTGGTGTTATTCACGTTTTCCACATACTACTAGTGTTGGTGATTTTGATTATTTTAGAGCCAGAAATATCTCAAATATTGTTGGTGTTATTCACGTTTTCCACATATGGCAAAATAATGTTGAGAAATCTTTTAAAAAATCCGTATGAAGATATTAGAAGTAAGTATTGTGAGTGTACAAATAGTTACAATATTTTTGGGCTAAGAACTACACTGAAATGGGTATCTTATCGTAGCAACTATTTTTAGAAAGAGAGGTGTGGAAAAGAAAAATTAGGCATAAATCATAGATGAGATTCTTCACATCAAAGTAGGACTCAGATAACCTAAAACTGCACCTTCTTCTATATATACTTTTTCCTATATGTCCTTGTTTGGGTCAGCCAACGTAAACCCACGTGACTAAATATCATGTATTCTATGCATATATGCTACTTTACGTAAAATAATTATCAATTTCGCTATAAATATTTAATATTTTATTTTCCAAGAACTTTCCAAACAAAGTAGTTTTTTTAATTTAAATGTAAAAAAAGTTATATAAGAGCGATTAAATTAATTTTAAATGATAATTTGTTGAATAGATCTTCTCCTTACTCTTTAAAAGAGTACCTTTTTTTTTATTTGAATATAACACTCTAGTTTCTTTCTTCTTTATAAATGATAAGAAACAGGAAATTGAATATGATATATCTCATGAAGATGATTTCGATCTTGTGCAAGAATATTTTTCATCTTATAAATTTATTAATCACGTGTCCTCTGTTTATCATGTAAATAACAACATTATCAAAATATATAACAGTTATTTTTTGAACATTATTACATAACTAGAAAGAGTGTAAACAACCTAGGAAAAAGGGTTGTTCCATAAAAAATGGAGAAATAGAGTGGGTGGTGCGCCACCTGGTAGCTTCAAGCAGTGCACAAGCTCTGTTACAGAAGTCGGTTTCTCTCTCCACCTGCAACCCTAATTTGTCTTTTAGCTCTAAGTCACATGCTCTGTTCTTCCTAACAGTGATTCATAGATTCCAATTTCTGAACATTCATTATGGCCATTGTCTTCTACCATGCTTCCTTCTTCTGAGTCCAGTTAGAGCACGTATACTGCTAAACACATCAAATTGGGATCCTTTTGACAACAACATCTACATGTCATCTTCTGGTTTCGGATTCTGTCACTCTCATAGTACTGTAACATCACATTTTGTCTACTATGCTAAATACACAATAGAATAAGAAATATTTTTTTTCTTACAATTTTCTTATACATTTTAATCCCTACAGTATATGAATTTCAGTTTTTCATCAAGTGTTATGTCAATAACTTTTTTTCTTCTTTCGAGAGTTTTATATCTATTATTTAGAAACTCACTTTATGAAAGTGGAATGAATGATAATAAATCTATAACTAAAATAAAAACTATATTATAATTATTGACTAATACCAGTATACGGTTATTACTACAATGGTCGCAGCATATCATAGGCATCTAGCTGAAATACGGTAAAGTGTAATTTTTAACAGAAAATGAATAAATATTTTCATAAAATAAAATTAATTTATCACCGTAACTTTTAAATAAAAAAATCACTTTTCATAGAATTATCGGCTATTTCTATGGTGATGTAGCCAAAAACAGCACCAGTTTTGTAATTAGTTTGAAGAAAATAACTTTTTCTAGTAAGAGTGTAGTTGAAGAGATAGAGATTTTCCGTGGGAAAGATATAAGCCCACTATAGAAAAGGGAAAGTGAAAAACGAGAATAGAGGAACATAACATAACCTATTCCATCCTTGTGTGCACTTATTAAACAGTGAATTTGACCCAACACAAAGTTTGATTCACATGATGATAACATTATATTTAAGACGTTTTCTTTTGGAGCATATTGGTAAGAGCATCTTTTCGTGTCTTCGTGTCATTATTGGTATTACAACAAATTATATAGATACAAGACTTAAAAAATATTAATATTTTTTTTTTAATTTTTAGTTGTTTTTATTTATAAATGTATTAGTTTTATTTTGTTTTTTTTTATTATAATATTTTTGTTTCTTTGTTTTACATTCTTTCTCTTTAACTAAACTTAGAATAAGTGTACGTAGTGATATATATGTTGTAAAACAGAACCTAATATAGCAAAATAAAAACGAAAAACAGAGTGTGTGAAACGAAAAACAGAGTATGTGGTAAAACCCTAAAATTCTTCAGTGACGTTGGAGGAGATCGCGGAGGTTCGGCGAAGACTGGATATACTCAGAGGTTATCGCGCGACGTTGTCCCTTCCACCCTGAATCGTAGCCGCACGAATGGGAATGCTCACACCTTCGCTCTGCTGGTCGTGTGGAATCTTGAGAACGTTGGAGAACGTTGCGAGATTCGTGGGTGGTTGGCTCCTCCATTCCCGCGGGTCTTCCTCCATCTCCGGCGGCCATGACCGCTCCTTTAGGGTTTGAAGATGCGATAGTGTGTTTTCTCCATATATAAATATTGCATCTCATTTGCTTCCGAAAACGCATCTCACACACTCACCTCTTCATCTTCTTCAAACCCTCCATTCACCATCTTCTTCCTTCTCCATTTTTCCTTTTCAATTTCTCTCTCCTCATTATTTTATTATTATAATATTTCTGGGTTCTATTTGGGTATTATTATTTTAAAGAGAAACTTGCTAGTTTTGATCCTCGAAAATCTCCGGGAAGTTCCTGTTGTATCCTGGGGGACTTGCGCAATACACCGCAGATAAGTTCTTACGGACAGTGATTACTCACGCCTCGGCATACCAATTTTGTTCATTTTAAAGCCAATTTTTAACTACAATCGTAAGGACTTATGGCTGAAAATACGAACGACAACAACAACGTTGCTCAGGGAACATTAAATGTTGTTTCCGCAACGCAAACCATTTTTGCGAAACCATTTCCAGATGTCTAAAAAATTGAAGTCTTCACCGATCAGAATTTTCGACGTTGGCAAGGACGCGTGTTCACCTTATTGGACATGTACGGAGTTCCTCTTGTACTTACAACTTCCAAACCCGACTCAACCACGATTGCGAAACAAGTTGACGATTGGATCCATGCAAATAAGATATGTCGTCACACTTTACTCAGTGTGTTATCTAATGATCTGTTCGATGTTTTTACTTCTTATAAGAATGCGAAAGATATTTGGGATTCTCTTATCCTCAAATATACTGTCGAAGACATTGTCAGACAAAGGTTCGTAATTGCAAACTACTACCGCTGGGAGATGATCGAAGGCAAAGACATCAAAATCCAAATAAACGAATATCACAAGCTGATTGAAGATATCAAAACTGAAAGCATAACCT
>Ga0123342_1005947_pt1 | contig 17274 bp, 8 predicted proteins | sample Turbeawhitnodule_FD_89960 | JGI IMG/M metagenome (GOLD analysis project Ga0123342, IMG submission 89960) | Root nodule microbial communities of legume samples collected from Mexico - Turtle bean Mexico white nodule | ecosystem: Host-associated > Plants > Roots > Nodule | place: Mexico: Nepantla... | reverse complement strand
TTGGAGAATGGTGCTTATCGGCTGGAGACTTTGGACGGGGGGGCGATCCCCAGAACGTGGAACGCCACACACTTGAAGTTCTATTTTAGTTGAAATTGTAAAGTAGTCGCGCTTTCGCGCTAAACAGTTTGAACAGTTTAGGGGGCACTCTTTTCCCCAAAAGAGGGTTTTTAATGAGGCCACCCAATAAAAAAGAAGTTATCGGTATAAGAATTTGCAAAGTTTTAAAAGTTAAAATCCTCCCCGCCCCAAGCACGAGCGCAGGTAATCGGTTATGCCGTATACGATACCCAAGTCAGTGGGGTATCGTATTCGGCTGTCAGAATACTGTAGATAATGACGTACCTTTTTCCTTGGAATACGTGATATTTATATTACTTTGATGGATCCTTGTTGTTGGGCCGGATTAGGGAGTTGTTTAGTGATTAAGATTGGATTAGGTCATTCCTTAACCATGGGTTAGCCTTTGCTAATCGGGTCAACCTTTGACTTGAGCATCTTATGTCGGTTGGCCACATATGCCACGTGGTCGACCTCGTAGTTTAAGGTGGGGTCTGGTCGTGTGGGTTGACCGGGTCAATGGGACCGGTCGGTCATCCCAGTACAAAAACGTAAAATATTTTTTTTATTAACAAATATTGTTATGTTATTGAAATTCCAATATAATACTATAATTTAACTTTAATTTTTATAGGTTTTTTATAGTTTAAAAGCTTAAAAATTGATGTTTTAATTTAGTTTTTAATATCATAAAATTATGATAATAATTTTATATATTATAAGAATTTTATTAATATGAGTTGGAGATTTTAATTTTAAAATTAGTGGTCAGATTTAAAAAGCATAGCTCACTGCTATCACAGAGTTTCTTGTTCCACCTTCCATTTCTCTGAATTACAGAATCAGTTTAAGTACAAGACCAGAGAGAAAACAAAACCCTAAAACCTTCTTCTTTTTCATCTTCTTCATGTCCAATCCTTAGAAAACCCTAATCACCCTCTCTCTCCCTCCCACAAACACTCATTCCCTAAACGCACACGAATCGCCACAATTCAGAATCGATCATGAAGTTCGAGATAGATGACGTGACCGTGTACTTCCCCTATGACAACATCTACCCAGAGCAGTACTCCTACATGGTGGAGCTCAAGCGCGCCCTCGACGCCAAGGGTCACTGCCTCCTGGAAATGCCCACCGGCACCGGCAAAACCATCGCGCTTCTGTCACTCATCACAAGCTACGTCCTCTCCAAGCCCAATTCCCCGCTCAAGCTCCTATACTGCACGCGCACCGTCCACGAGATGGAGAAGACGCTTGCCGAGCTCCGCCTCCTCCACGAGTACCAGCTCCGCCACCTAGGTCCTGCCGCACGGATCCTCGCTCTCGGTTTGTCCTCCCGGAAGAATCTCTGCATCAATTCAAGAGTTCTCACGGCGGAGAATCGCGACTCCGTGGATGCTGGCTGCCGGAAGCTGACCGCCTCTTGGGTCCGGGCGCTTGCCGCCGAGAACCCCTCTGTGCCGTCGTGTGATTTCTTCGAGCAGTATGAGAGAGCGGGGTCGTCTGCAGTTCTGCCTCCCGGGGTTTACACTCTGCAGGTTCGGGTTTTGGTTTGGGTGTTAGTTGCCTAATTGGGAAATGTTTTAAATTTATAGTGGTTTGGGTGGGGGAAAAGGGATTTGGGTCAAGGTTTTGAATTGTGACTACGGTTGTGATTTCACTGTGATACTTGGTATTGTGGAGAAATGTCGTCAATGCAGCTGCAATTGCTGTTGTGATGCGGTTGGGTGAGCCAAAAATCTTGATGTTATGGTAAAAATCGCTGTTGTGGACAGGATTATTGTTTTGAATTTTTCTTAAAAGGTTTGAGTTGATTAAAAATAATTTGGTTTTGGTTAGTTTTTGGTGTACGCTGGTTTGAAATGTTTGTTGTTTAAGTGTGTTTAACTGGAGAATTTCGATTTTGATTGGTTTTGGATGTTCTTTGATTTCGGATTGTTTGGATTTTTACTGTGATTGATTGCGAAGTTCGATTTTGATCAGTTTTAGATGATTCCTATTTTTGAAATATTTGATTTTCTTATTTTTAACTGGTTGATTATAAGAAATAAGTCAAATTTGGGAACTTTCTGATGTTCTTTTATTGATTTTGTGGTTGACTATAAATTTAATTCTATAGTTTTGAATGTTCAAATTCTTAGTGTCTGAATGGATAATATTTGATTTTGATCAATTTTGGGTATTTACTGATTTTGAAATGTTTCAATTTTACTGGGGATTGACTGGAAATTTTCCATTTTGATTGATTATGCTCTAGGAGTTTTACTAGAATTTCTGAAATGTTCAAAACTAAATATGTCTATTGATTGTAGGATCTGAGAGTGTTTGGGAAGGAGAAGGGGTGGTGTCCATACTATTTGGCACGCCATATGGTGCAGTTTGCTAATGTGGTGGTGTATAGCTATCAGTATTTGCTTGATCCGAAGGTGGCTGGCATAATATCTAAGGAAATGCAGAAAGAGTCTGTTGTTGTGTTTGATGAAGCTCATAATATCGATAATGTCTGTATTGAAGCACTTAGTGTGAGTGTGAGGAGGCAAACTATTGAAGGTGCCAGAAGAAACCTTACTAGGATGCGTCAGGAAATTGACAAGTATGTGCTGTTTCTAGCTTTCTCCTTCTGTGCCAAATTTTCACTATGACAACTTAAGTAGGGAAGAACAGGAGAAAGAATTAAAAGAACTTAAGGACTCTGGTGAATTTGGCAACTTGTGTGCAATGCAAATTATTTTTCTACTCCTACACTGGGTATTCATAAAGGAAGGATTTTGAAGGGTCAAACTTTACCTCTTAGCACTGGAATTCCTTCCATTTTCTCTTTGCAACAGTGTCATTGCTTTATTTTCCATTTGTTCCCATTGCTGAAATTTGATTCAGATTCTCTTAACTATTGGAATTTGAACTGGTAGGAAGGTTCAAGGCCACTGATGCAGGTAGACTCCGTGCTGAATACAACAGGCTTGTTGAAGGTTTGGCACTAAGAGGAGACTTGCCTGGTATGTAGGATGTCAGTTTTGTTGTTAATGTCTTAAATGTTACCTCTTGGCTGTGGTCACAACTAACTAAAATTTCTTTTCTTTGCATAGCTACTGATGCCTGGCTTGCAAATCCAGCCTTGCCTGACGATATATTAAAAGAGGCTGTTCCTGGAAATATTCGCCGGGCTGAGCATTTTATTCATGTTTTACGTAGATTAGTTCAATATCTTGAAGGACGCCTAGACACTGAGAATGTGGAGAAGGAGAGCCCTGTCAGTTTTGTTGTCTCTGTCCTTAACCATGCTGGAATTGACCAAAAATCACTAAAGTTCTGTTATGACCGTCTTCATTCATTGATGATGACATTGGAAATTACAGACACGGATGAGTTCCTTCATATCCAAACCATATGTGATTTTGCCACCCTTATTGGAACGTATGCTCGTGGTTTTTCTGTTATAATTGAACCTTTCGATGAGCGAATGCCACACATTCCTGATCCTGTATTACAGGTTAGCAACGTTATGATTTTTATTTACTCTATTGCTGTTGTAATCAATAATTAATTCTGTTATGCAACCTTTATTTATTTCCTGTGTGTATGTTGTACACATTTTCTTATTCTTTTTTATCAATAACATTTCAGCTTTGTTGCCATGATGCTTCTCTTGCCATCAAACCAGTTTTCGAGCGATTTCAGTCTGTTGTGATTACATCTGGCACACTAAGCCCAATAGATCTGTACCCTCGTCTTCTGAATTTCAATCCTGTTGTCAGTCGAAGTTTTACCATGTCCTTAACAAGAGATTGCATATGTCCTATGGTGCTTACCCGGGGCAGGTATTCCCATTATTTGCCTCTGCGTTTTAAAACAGGCCTTGTTAATACTCTATATTTTAAATCTGTGATTTGCTTGAAAGAGAACTTCTTTTTCTTCTCTCTTTGTTTTCTTCTTAACAATTAATAGGTTTCTTGTTTCAGTGATCAGCTCCCAGTCAGTACAAAATTTGATATGAGAAGTGATCTGGGTGTAGTAAGGAATTATGGAAGGCTCTTATTGGAAATGTCTTCGGTGGTTCCTGATGGGATTGTATGCTTTTTTGTTAGTTACTCATATATGGACGGAATAGTGAATACCTGGAATGAAAATGGAATTTTAAAGGTGAGGAGTCTAGTTAAATTCTTTGATATCCAGCCCATTTACTTGTAGAGCAGTAATGTCTGTTATGTAGTTTGGTGGTATGCTAAAAACATCATTTTTGCAGGAAATAATGCAACATAAACTTGTCTTTATTGAGACTCAGGATGTGGTAGAGACTACATTAGCTCTTGATAACTACCGAAAGGCTTGTGATTGTGGAAGAGGTGCTATCTTTTTTTCTGTTGCCAGGTGAGATAACAGAACCATATCCTCCTGGGTTTTTACATGATAAGATATTAAGCTCAATGCACTTATTTAACCAGAAGGGATATCTGTACTGCTTTTGGTAACATATTAAATACCTCTATGTTGCAGTATATTAAATACGCTCTGGTAATATATATTACATACCTTTATGTAGCAAAATAGCACAAAGCAGTGTTGTCAAAATCGTGCCCAAAAGCGTTGGATCATATGATCCAATGCTGTTTTGCCTACCCTGTAAATCCACACCAATCAGAAAGTGCTCCAGTGATTGAATACCGGATTGTTTCTCTGAAGTGTTGAATCATGGGATTTTCGCTCCATAAACACATTAACAGGTGCAAATTAATAAACTGGGTTGGGTTGCACTACTTCTTTTGAAAAAGGAAATCTGCCTTTTTATGCTGGATGTCCTAACTGCTGTTGCGTGACACTAAATCTAATTCTCCCCAACCTTTCTGCCTTAACATCCTGCCCTCTCTTTAGGTGGTCTCCATTTCTCTTCATTTGATCTTTGACCCTCTCTGGTTCTCTTCTCTGTTTGTGGTTGAGGGTTGAAGCTAAGTTTTACTCTTTCATTCATTGCTGAAGTTTTGAAGTCTGCTGCAAGCTCTGTTGTTGGACTGCTGTGTGCTATATTTTCTTTCATGCTTTAGTTATGAGTTGTATAATACCTTATGAGTTTTCAATTTAAGTTTGCTTAAATAATTTGTGATTTAGTAGTTACTTTTCTTATTTAAATAATTTTCTCTCTCAGTATATAGTATTGTATTTTAGTTGAAACATACAAGTTGTTTTATAATGTTCTATGACAAATATTTGGAAAATATTTCTAACACAATTTCTATTTCCTACTGGGCTACTTTATTATCTGACAAGAGGGAAGAGGATATTTACCTTTGTGCTGAAACAATATTTATGCTCTAGTTGTCAAACTCAAGAGTGTACATAACCTTGTGGGAGCTTCATAAACTCCCAAGAGTTTACCTCGAATAAAAAATATATTTAAATACCTACAAATAACAAAAAATTCAATATTATATGATGTTATAAATAAGATTTTTTTTTTTACTATAATAATATTATTATTATTAGTTGTTCATATTATATATATTTTTTATATTTTTCTAATATTATTGTCCTTTTATCATTACTGTACTTGATTATATTATGTATTATGCTTTATATAAAAAATAAGTTGTTGGACTTAATTTGAGGCCCAACAGTCCAAAAATAGCAGGAGAGGAGTAAATAACTAAAACCTTGATATGAATCAATGCCCTATCTATGAAACTAACAAGAGAAAAGTTGGGAGAGTGGAGTGGAGCAGAGCTGAGAAAGACATATCTGTTTGTGATAGGAGAACTCAACATCAACACCCAAAACAAGCATAAACTTGCAAGAGAGAACAGGTGAACCATGAAATTGTTATGTAGGTATGTGCTTTGCATAAATCGTGACCTAGAGACAACTAATCAAGTGTCATTTCATTTTTGGCTTTTTTTGAATGTCCAACTAATGGAATCCACTCTAAACTTGTGATTTTACACGAGCCTACTCAAAAGCAATTCTACATGCGAATTAACTAGGTTGGAGGGTGTGGAATTTACTCGTGATTTTGATAACCATGTTTATGCTGCTGCAACAAGGTCTTGTATATTGAAATCTGACATTCACAGAATTTCCTACAGAAGTTTTAGTTCTGAACCTCTTACATCTATTCCTGTGATTTTTTGATTAATTCCTCATGTCTCTTTGGTGCTTCATTTTGTTGAATTGTACTCTAAAATAAGATCTCGAGATTTGAATTCTCCATTGTCAGTAGTATTTTGTCTGTGTCTTAATGCTTGTGTACCTACCTGTTCCCTTGCTTGAACCTTAACAAACTAGATTGTTAGATTTATAGATTAAAATAGCATGTGCAATTCCTTGGTGAAGGCAATTTAGAAGTTGATTGTTTATACAACAGAATCATTAGGTGGGATTAGCTACATGGATCATATGCTGCCATTCCGTTTTGCTAAAACCAATTTGTGAAAGAGGCCATTTAGATCGAAGTCCTCTCTAGTGGTAGTTTTTCTGAATTTCCTGCCACTAACTGTTGGCTTATCCCTCATTTCAGATCATAGGCATGATTGGCTCTACTTTTATTTTTTTTAAATTTCTTAATACATTCGTTAATGATCTTATCTCTCTAATATGTTGTTGTATGATCTGATCCATTACTTTCCTTGTTTATATAAGGAAAATTCTTTCTCGTTTTCTAATTAAGCTACTAATTACTATAATTGTGTGTTGCTTTACCTATTTATTAAGTTAATCTGAGGACTAAGAAAGTGTCTACTTGTTTGTAGGGGAAAGGTTGCTGAAGGTATCGATTTTGATCGACACTATGGTCGACTAGTAATCATGTTTGGTGTTCCTTTTCAATACACATTAAGCAAGTGAGTTTCATTTGACTAAATTTCTAAATAAGTTTAATTTGAAACTATTATATTTCTTTATCTTTTTCTCGTAAAAATTATGGAGGTTAATTGTAAGTTGCAGAACTCACTAGAGTTATAAATTTTCAGGATTTTGCTTGCACGCCTGGAATATCTACGAGATACTTTTCAAATTAAGGAAGGAGATTTTCTGACTTTTGATGCACTGGTTTGACTCTCTCCCTCTCTCTCCCCCACACACATGCATGCACACAATTAGTGCTGAAAATTTGATCGTTAGATTACTGTACTCAATGAAAAGTTTTTCTGCTTAAGCAGAGACAAGCTGCTCAGTGTGTGGGTCGTGTAATCCGTTCAAAGGCTGATTATGGAATGATGATTTTTGCAGATAAAAGGTTAGTACCTTGCATCCTTTTGCTTTCCAGAACACAGTAGCACATTTTTGATAAATGTGAGGGTTGCATCTGTTATTCTTTGCTGAAGTTAAGTTTCTTTAATTTGTTTCGAGTCTTTGAAACTTTTCTAGTTTCAAATTTTGATTCCAAAAGCACAATGCACTCTCTTAGTAACTTAGTTGAATTTCTCCTGAAATGGATTATAAGTTATTGCCTGTCTCCAATAATGTTATGACTTCTACACTCTGCAGGTATAGCCGACATGACAAGCGATCTAAATTGCCTAGTTGGATTCTCTCTCATTTACATGATGCCCACCTGAACTTGAGCACAGACATGGCTTTGCATATAGCACGTGAGGTATGTCCTTGTATCTCAGGGCTGAAGCTTGTGTAATCACTTGCACATACATTACATTGTCCAGATTCCAGAAATCTCATGGAGGCTTGGGCATCTTGTTTTTCCTTTATGTTCATTCTTTTCTTTCTGTCCTCTTTTTCTGTTGGTTATTTCCCTTCAGATAAATTATTGTGCTGCTATTTTATCTGAAGGAGTATGATTGTGCCAAATTGCCTAGAGTTGGAGTTTGGGAGTAGTAATTAAGACCTTAGGCCTTCTCGTGCACTAGATTTAATGATCTTATATAAACTTTTACTTCACATATGCATGCTTGCATATGTTGGAACAAGGTTACGCAAATTATTGTGACCTTGTCGGAGTTGTTGCATTTTAGTAATACAATATCTGATAGTATGGTTGTATAATCTGATAGTATGGTTGTATAATGACATTTTTCTCACCTGTTGAATGCAGTTCCTCAGGAAAATGGCTCAGCCATATGATAAAACTGGTGGCACCGGCAAGAAAACCTTGTTGTCCCAGGAAGACTTGCAGAAGATGGTTATCAGTGGCATGGATGATATGATGTTTTGAGGCATCCCTCTGCATTTCTACCAATTTTTGGAACTGGGGTGGCTTTCACGTGGTTATTAATTCCACACGTAGTTCTCATGTTCACAGATATAAAAGAAGTGCAATTTTGATGTGAATGGTTTCATGGAGCAATCCATAATGGTGTTTTTTGTAGTACTTAATCATGTTTAGGCTTGCAGTGGAGTTTACGGAGTTTTGCTGGGGACTTTTGCATACTTATCCTGGGTTTCATTATTTAACTTATTTATATTCTAGTTTGTTTATACTTTTGATAATGATTCTTGATCGTCATCTTGTATTACGGGAGTGTTCAGACGCCAGACGCCCCTCATTTGAGGCTTCATGAACTAGCTTTTGTATCCTTTTTGGACAATTGTCAGAAAGTACAGATAAACTTGCGACAAAAGTGAACAAAACAGAATTTATGAACAAACTTAAAATCATTATATATTTTTGGTAAGTGAAAGTCATTATTATATCTGTTAGAATTAAATCTAAAGATTGTTGTATCATACAGGAATTAAAAGTATGAATGCTGATATTTGTTAGGGCGTAAAATGGTGGTTTTAATAATAAACATGTAATGAGCTATTGTAAGAATTAAAAATTTGTTTTAAAATCAATCACGATTGAATAAATAAATAAATAAAAAGTAAATAGTATAAATCATTATTAAATAAATATGATATTATAAATTTATATTCTAAAAGTGAAAGTATTATTATTATATTTGATTCTTAGTATTCAAAGTAAATATAAACTTTAAATAAAATCTATAGTAGTAGTTATTTAAAATTAATAAATTAAAAATGTCCAATCACAAATAAATAAAATACAAAATTACAAATTAATATAATATAAAATTATAAGAGATACAAATATGATTGATATAAACTTTTAAATTGTATATTTTATGACAGAAATGATAATAGTTTGATAGGAAGGTGACGACTCGGTGGTTTGCAATCTACAGTGATATTAACTGGATCTTAATAATTTCATGTTTTTGAACAAGTTATTGATATTAAAATACTGTATTTTATTATTCAAACTCATTAATTTTATATATGATTCATTTTAAGAATTTCATTATATCACATAAATTTGCTTCAATAATCTTTTTATAAAATTATATTCTTAAATTTAAGAATTTTCTCAAGACTTTTGTACTAGAGATTAGAAGTCGTTTTCATGTTAAGTAAAATTGCCACAGTGACAATATTCTCTGTGTAAGTATAATATTACTCTCATTAACTATTTAAAGTAATGTAAAGATTAAATTCTCGATAGTACTTTAATGAAATGATGCAAGCTTACATTCTAGAAAATACTTTATGAAATATTTAAAAAATTAAGAAAGTAGAATTTGAAGGTTTTTAAAAGAAAATTATCTTTAGGAAAATACTTTGAAATGTTTTAAGTTGGAAGATCTCAAAAAATACTTTTACTTCATGACTATCAAGTTTTTCCTTCACAATTCAAGCACGAAAAACACTATTGTAAATTAAAACTAAACATGTTCTGAAAATTTTAAAATTTTGAAAAGGAATGTTTTTGAAAAAAATATAAAAATGGAAGGTATAAATTTATGGGCAAATTCTTCCTACACCTTATAAATTCTAGTATGCACCTGATGCTCTTTAAAATTTTAAATTTTTTCCTCCATTCTATAATTGAAAATCAAAATTAAAAACTATATTTCAGAAAAGTAAATTTGGAATAAATTGTTGTGTTCTGGTAATAAAAGTTTAGAATTGAATGGAAAATTAAAATTTCATTTTATAAAAAGGCTATTCTGAGATGAAAAATACGTTTCAATATTTTTTAAAAAATAAATCTAAAATTGTATTATAAAAAATATTTTGGAAAAAATATTTCAAAATTAAAAAAAAAATCTGAAAATTTAAATCAAAAACGTATTCCAGTGCATATTCAAATTTCATCGTACAGGTAGTAATTGCCAAATTTATGACATGGGCCCTAAAGATTAGGCCTACGAAAAGCCCAAGCAAGATCCATAAAAATACAAATACTTTGAGACTAAAGTAAAGAGAAAGAAGAATAAGAAAAAATTGACTTAAAAGGGTTACAAATAAAAAACTTACCTCCAAAACCGAACTACTGAAACTAGTGAAGTGATTGATGGCTACAGAGGAAGAGAGTGCGGTGAAGGAGCCTTTGGATCTCATTAGGCTCAGCCTTGATGAACGTATCTACGTCAAGCTCCGTTCTGACAGAGAGCTTCGTGGCAAACTTCACGTAATTTTCAGTCTTTTTTCTCCCTTTCATGATTTTTGTTTGCTTTCAACTTTTGCACCGTTTTGTGATTACCCATTAATGTACAGGGTGTATTAGGTTTTCTGAGGTGAGAAATTTATGATTTTTAAGTTGTTTTCAAGGTAATAGAAATCTGGGTTGCTCGCAATTAATGGCAAGTTTTTGCCTTTCTGACTGCCCTAACGTTTGTAAGAGTAATGGGTGTTTAGTACTTTCCTGTGGGGATTGAGTTGAATCTTTGATGTCCAAATTTGGGTTTTGGAAGGAATTTTTGTTTATTGCTGAATGGAAATTTTAGTGTTTTGAACTAGAATTTAAAATAAACTGGTTTGGGATGAGGGATGATAAGTGTGGTGGATTGTTAGTTTTTAATATTTGTTTACTTCTTTGTTAGCTAGGGACTTTATGCAACCGGTTGAAGATTAGGTTAGAATAATATGAACACTTTGGGATTTCTAAGCCCTTTATGCGGAAAGGATTTAAATGGTTGGATGAGAGTAACATATTGAAATGATTGTGTTTCTTAAGGTTCTTTTACAGCTATAACTAAGGTCTTTTTTTTTGGAGGAGGGGGGGTCTGGTGTTCTTTGAATTCCTATAAGATTACAATGAGTTTGTTAATTGATTTATCGAATGGTTCCTATTTGTAAGTTGAAACCAACCGGAGTTTACAATGAATTTATGAATTACCCGTGGTTGTAGTTGGTCTTTCTTGTTCATTTGGTAGAAGTATAAATATGAGAAATATCTTAACTACATAGGTTTCAGATTTCAGTTTGTTATGAAATGGGTGATGACTGGTGAAGTAAACTTTCAGCATGAAACCTCAAAATCAGCTATCCATAAACTTATGACGTGCTTAATTGTTTGAGTCAAATTATACGATACTACTTGTCAAATTGCTGAATTGGAACTCTGGAAGCAACCTCCTGTATCTCCCCAATGGCAGTCACTTGTCTGACTTGTAAATGGATGCAACTACTATGTCTAATCTAATTAATGTTACTTTACAACTATTGAACTTTCAGATCCGATCTCTAATAGGTTTTTTGCTTCTCCTCTGTGCAAAGTCACTCTTTGATGGAAGTAGTGAGTTACCTGATAGATAAAGTATGTTTAAATGACAAACAGAAGTTCAAATGAGACATTATGAGTTTGGAGTCTCTATGTTGTTTTTTTAAAGGGTCTTAAAATGGATTAAATTTGGGTCTGATTAGTGCTTAAGATACGCTTCCCCTTAAATTTGTGTAAGGATGCATATTTAGTACACAGCAAAGACTTGTCTTTTTTCTCCTTATTTATTTATTTATCTGCCACGCAGTCAAATAATCTGTTCTCATGACATAACTGGGGGTAATGCCATCTATTTGATATATATATCTAGTTTAAAATTTATTTTCAATTAAAAAAGGTAATATACAGAAAATGTGAATTGCTTTATTTAGGTTGCCTAAGCAAAATTTTGTGACGGGAAATCGTTTTAGATCTATTGTATGTGCCTCCTTCCATTTCTCAATTTGTACTGGGTTTTCAATTTGAAATTGCAGGCTTATGATCAGCATCTTAATATGATTCTTGGTGATGTTGAAGAGGTTGTTACTACTGTGGAAATTGATGATGAGACATATGAAGAAATTGTGAGGGTAAGTTATAATCAGCAAAAAAAAGAAAAATACATACATTATACATATACACACAACACACACACACACACACACACATATATATATATATATATATATATATATATATATATTACTTTTTGGCAAAGCTAAGTGGTAGAAGTATGATTAATTGATGGAAAATTTGAGTACTTGTTGATTATTGATGTGTCATTACTCGGTGTTTAGGGGTAACATTCGGCATCAGTGAATACCTGCCTGTTTAGTTAGAGATGATGTAGTTTATAAGTAAGGGGTTAACAAGAAACATTGTTTGAATGGACTAAGATATGGCCAAAGAAAGTGCTGATCAGTCAGTAATGTATAGTAAAGCTAGACACTTCTGGTTCTGGTTGTTCTTCAAATGAGACTATAGGCATTATGCTTTCCCATTATTGGCCTTATTATTTCACAAGTTGAATGCTAACAAATGTGTAGAGCTCTTTACCTGACGGACTTTGTGCTGAGAAAAGAAAGAAAAATGTCTTTTATAAACAGTAATGCACTATGGACAACCAAACAGGGAACACCTTTGAGATTTTGCCAAATGCATATATTAACAAACTTCAATCTGCATCAACCTTCAAATTGCTTCTATCTAACTAAAGGCAAATGCATGCTATATTATATCTAAGATAAATTTTCTTTGATGATCTTTTGTTTTCTTTCTGATTGCAGACTACTAAGCGGACGGTTCCTTTCTTGTTTGTTAGGGGAGATGGGGTGATATTGGTTTCCCCGCCCTTGAGGACCGCATAACATGGATCGATGAACTATGTGATCATTTGCATAACAAGTGTCACTGTTTATGAAATTGTACAACTTAAGTAGTGATCTCATTTCTCATGATTAGATTAGCTACTTAATTGGCTTGTGTGCTAGAGATTTATGTTAGACAGTCAATTTTCAATCATCTTTATAGCTTAAAAGAATCATGGCATGCACATAAACGAGGATTTTTGCTGTTGTTTGGAGCTTCCATTATATCAGTGATTCCATAAAAAGGGTAGGCCATGATTCATGATTTGATATCACTTCTTAATGTCCTTGTTTACTTTTAGTTACAATGCAAGATATGAGAAGTGGGATGATATTCCAGTTTGTGCATCTAATTATAAAGTTTTCTAGACTTTTTTTAATAAAAAAGAAACTGTTTTCCGAAGAAAAAACTGAGATAATTTGCCTTTCACGATTTGAACGATACTAGTAGCTTATTATAGTACAAAGTACGGTGAAATCATTAATGATTTGTTTGATAGAGGTAAGAATCGGTTGGCTGGAAAAGAGTTGGTATAGAGAAAATAGATGAGTTAAAATAGATATTAACCTTGTGTTGTTGATAAAAATAAAGATGAAAATGAGTAGAGAGATAGGTAAATAAGTACAAATAAATGATAAATAGTAACAGTGTGTTCTATTATTAGTTTTTTCTCTTTTTCACCAAAATCACCGTATTAGTTCTAAGTTCTATCCCTCTCTATCTTCGACCATTCCCTTTACCAACAAAATGTAAGTTCATGTTTGTATGAAAGTTTACAACCCAGTATGCAAAAATAACTTAGTCTTCTATAAACTTGAGTTTTTGGACAATTTAAATACTGTAAGTATATTTTCAGGAGTGATCAAATGTGTCACAACTGAATTTTAGTGAGCTTAGAACAGTAAAAAAGAAATCCAGGCAGAGTTTTAGATGTCTAGAAATAGTGAGAAATTAGGGAATCTATGTTGTTGAGGATTATTTGGCAAGACAAGGAAGGTAGTTGAAGCCTTTATGACAACTAGGTTCAGAAGCTTGAGCATTTTTAGTTGGCAAGTTCTCCTCTAAATTCATATAATTTTAAAATGTATTATATACACTGGTTTATACAATCTCATAGTGAAAACCAAATTCAGAGTTATATACCGAATTGTACAAATCGATTTGTTTTTATCATTTACAAACCGTAACCAGTATATAAGTTCAGATCTAGTTAAGACTATCGGATTGTACAAACCGATATTCAAATAAAAAAATTGAAATCCGGGATGGCCTATACAACTTTTGTTCTGTGACTGTTGTTTCCTAGGCCCAACAACAACTGATAGTTTAATGCTTTTCTTCTCTTGGAACCAAGGTATACTTATGTTGTTGCATCTGCTCTGCATGGTGTGAGACACATTCTGCAGTTCATGCTACAGGTTTGGAATAACACCATGTTTTGGATGTGGTGTTTAATCTGTGTTATCAGGTCAACTGGGTATCAAATATGACAAGCATGCCCAACTTTAATTTTACTTTTCCTGTTATTAACTTCTCATCCTCCAATCTTGAAACTAACAAGAAATACATACTTCATTATACTCATGAGTGTTACTACTATGAAGGTAAATCATTTTTTCCCTAATTGCATAGTTTGTGATCTTCAAACATTTATCATAAATTTGTATTCGGTGAACTAATATTTAAACTTGTCAAATCTGCTTTATTTCTTGCTATGCTGTGGAACTTTGGTTTTGTAGATATTCTTTTATTTGAACTTGACTTTCATATCGGACTAACAATTCTAGAATTATTATTTTTTAGTTGAATACCAACTTGTGCAATTTGGTAGTTGAAACTGAACCGAAACTTATATATCGGATTGTACAATACGGTATACAATTTTGGATCTGATTTCAACTACTAGATTATACAAGTCGATATTAAAAAAAAAAGAGGTGTCCAAATTGGCCAATCCAGTATACTCTCAAGGGTGGTATATTTGAATTTTCAAAATTATATGAAGGTGCAAGAAGGAGCAATGAAGGTGCAGGAAGAATTTGCCTTTTTAGTCTTTTCCAGGATGTTATTTGTTTTAGGACGAATGGACTTAATTTGTTATACATTAGGCTGTGTTTGTTTCTAGGTATCAGGAGGAGGGGGTGATTCTTTTATTTGTTTCGGGGGTTTTGAGAGTAGGAGAGTGGATGGAGAGGAGGGTGAAAATGTTTTTTTCAATCTCTGAAGAGATTTGTGTTGATTTCATGTAGAATTATTGCATTTTATCAAAATACCATTTTTAACAATATAAAAAATATTTAATTATACTATTAATAACAACACATAATTATAAATAATAAAATAATAAAATAAAATTATAATAACAACAACACATACTAATTATAAAAATAACAAATATATAATAATAAATATTATATTTATAATTTTTAATATATTTAATAAATTTATTTCAATTTGACACAAAAATATTTTCTATTATATTTTTAATATTTCATTAAAAAATAAAAGTAAATATGCATATTGTATATTAGAAAAATTTAATTAATTCAAATCTACAAAAAACATATATATCATAATTCATTGTTCAAATATTTTGTAATAATAAGGATAAATTTGTAAACTTACATTTTACATCTTTAAAAAAATTTCAATAAATCATCTTCACAAATCCACTCTATCATCCCTCAATCCAAACCACCTCATATCGTCACACATCTTCTTTAATCCTCACACATCTTCACAAATTCACTCTCTTTCCTTCCCACAAATTCCCTCTTTAATCTAAAGACAACATAAATGAGGAAACCGAGCTGACAAGTATTTTGAAATGTGTACTTTCATTATAGTAATTTGAAATAAAGGTAATGAAAATGTGTTAATGACGTTGTAGAGGTATTTGCGGATTTAACTTTGAAATGCTTTTGGAGGCAAATTAAACAGGACCATGCTAAATTGCTACTTTATTCTAAATAATTTTTATATACATAAATTTTATAACCATGAAAGGTACGCTAACCACTTTTATTAGCATAAATACATAGCAGCTAAGAAGTTTTCAATAAGAACCTGCTAATAAAAATGGGAAAACAAGTGCATGTGAGTAGCCAAAAATACAAGGATGCATGTCTTTCAGGATCATTCTTCTTCACCCTCAGCAGCATAAAGCGCTTTGATTTCCTCAACTTCATCATAGCTACCAAGGAAAATGGGAGATCGCTCGTGCAACTTCGTTGGAACTAAATCAAGTGCCTGATCACATACAACATTCATCAGTTCATTGCCAAATGGTGCCTTTGAAACTATACAGCCATATTTCCTTTGGTTGCATTTGGTAGGGAGAAGAACAAGAATCGATAAAAGAATTAATAGAAATAAGTGAATCTCATCCAATTTCAACTTCATTTTCATTCCACCAAAGGACTACAAAATACTAATGGATCTCATTTTTAATTTTCATTTCACTTCACTTTCACTCTCTCTATTACACCCTCCACCTATTTTCGTACTACCAAACGAAACATTTGCAAGAGTGTGTAGAGTGTGTAGAGGTGATTCAAATTACTGAAAAAAATGTTTAATTAATAATTTAGTCCTTATTTGTTTTAGTTTATACCATATGAAAGACGTATCAAACCGGGCATGATACAAACACTGACATAAAATAAGACTTGGAGACACCACATACAGGCAGAAAGAGAAAGCATAATGAAAAGAGTAATAAAACAAAATGTTCAAGTTGATGAAGTAGGCCTAATGAATATTAACTTGTGTCCATATATACGGAAGTTTTTCAGTTTTGTGAAGGTGCTAGCTTGTGTAAAAAATATGTCGAACAAATGTCAGAAAGTGTTGGTGTGGGAAACTTGTTCGACACAAGAATACTTCAAATAAGAGAGATGCTTGTGCTTTATAGGTTGTGTCTAAAAACTCAATACTTTAATTCTTATATGGACAATTTTTTTTGTTACAGTTTGTTTTTTGGCAGTGTAAAAACCGCTATAAAATGAAAATATAAGGATTAAAATATAAAAAAAAAATTGATTGTATAAAAAATTAAATATAGATTTTTGAGTAGAAAAAGTTATAGAGACCTAAATATATTAATTAAACTAAGGAAATATTGGCAGAATCAGTTAAAAAAGGATGTAAATTACCCGTTCCTTGCCCGTGAAAGACTGTCCTCCTGCCTGTTCCATCAAAAATGACATTGGGAAGACTTCATACAGAACACTACACAGAACAGTTCAATTCATAAGCCAACAATTTCAAATGAATGACTAAATATGAAGGTTAAACATGACATACCGAAGTTTTCCGTTAGGATTTTTCTTATCACCAGGGTACAAAAAGATGCCTCCGTA
>Ga0123342_1005946_pt1 | contig 17274 bp, 11 predicted proteins | sample Turbeawhitnodule_FD_89960 | JGI IMG/M metagenome (GOLD analysis project Ga0123342, IMG submission 89960) | Root nodule microbial communities of legume samples collected from Mexico - Turtle bean Mexico white nodule | ecosystem: Host-associated > Plants > Roots > Nodule | place: Mexico: Nepantla... | reverse complement strand
GACTCTCTTGTTTGTGAAAATTGTGAAAATCTTGAAAAGAAAGTTCATTATCTTGTTAGAACTGTGGATAAGCTTTCAAAGGGTAAATCCAACTTTGAGAATGTCTTGGCATCTCAAAATTGTATTTTTTTGGAAAAGTTGGATTAGGTTTTAATCCACAGAACAAGCAAGATAAGTTTTCAAAGACTTTTTCAAAACTGCGAGTAAAACAACCGATTGTTAAGTCGAAACAACCGGTTGTTACATGCTTTTATTGCATGAAAAGAGGTCATTCAGTCAGATTCTGTAAAATAAGGAAATATTCTGTTCCCAGAGATTTCATGAAATGGATTCCCAAAGGTTGTGAGATTTCAAATAACAAAAATAAATCAAACGGACCCACATTTGTAAGGGGACCAAATCTTGTTGTTTCAATTCATTTTGATGCAGGGATACTAGAGAAACATGAAGCTCTGAGTTATCTGATCAAGTTCTTGGAAGAAAAGGATTGTGACTGGAACTCAATTGAGGGTGTGTACCAGTCCAAGCTATTTCAAAGGCCAAAAGAAGCATTCTTGATCACAAACAATGACTCATTGAGGGGACTTCATAAAAGGATAAGACCTTCCTTATCTTTGCTTGTTAATTACTGATTCATGATTAATTTCTTTTTCAAATAAGCAATTACATCTGTTTTGAACCTTTCTCAGTCTATGCTTGAAAATCACATTCTATTAAACTGTTGCAGAAAAACAACTGATTGTTTCCTCGAAACAACCGATTGTTTCTTCTCTGACAGCACTGTGAAGAATTGTTTTAATTTCTCTATGCATTTTGTCTGTTGCAGATCTCATTCAAAAAGGGATCTTGAGTCAATAAAGAAGTCTTGAAAGCCTGATTTGGTTATGGAGGAAGTTACAAGATGTCATAAAGGAATATATTCCATATCTTGGAAATTCAAGAGCCTTTATGTCTAGTCAAAGGTCACATGCGCTGACCATGTGTTTTCTACTCTTTTCTGACGTTCTCTGTGCAGAGCTTGGACTAGTTTCCTGTCTTGAAGACTGAAACCCACAATCACCAAAGGATCAAAGAAGGTTTCTGTCTTGCTATAAAATCAGTTGCAGCTGTTTTCCTTCACAAAAACAACCAATTGGGTCATCTCTTGCAACATCTCTTTCTCTCCTTGTGTGTGTGTGCCTTTGTCTCATTCTGCTGTCATGGATTCCACTCCACCAACATCCAAGAGGATCAAAACAAGGGTTGTAAGGTCAGGAGGAAGGCTTGAGGGCTGGTTTTCAAGAGATAATGAATTAATTGAGAGGTATCGCTTTGAGACAAGTACTAAAGTGATCAACAATCCAAAAGTTGTCTCCTTTGATTGGTTGAAAAGCCAAAAGTTGGACAATGTGAGAAGGCTTCTCAAGGATCAGCTGCTGAAGAGATTCTTGGAGATGAAGGGGAACATTTATCCAGATTTAATTTGGGTGTTCTACACAAATTTAAAGTTTGAAGGAAACAATCTTGTTTCTCATGTTAAAGGTGTAGACATGGAGATTACCCATGATGTATGGGCTGCTGTAACTGGATTGAAGTATGCTGGTCTTAGAATCAATAAAGGAAATATTGGTGTTGTGGAAGATTTCAACAAGATTCAATACTACAAAAGCTGTTTGAAGAATCCACAAGCTCAAGTAAGAACGTGTTCACTTGGAGGACTGAAATTAGATGAAAGGGTGTTGGCTCTCATTGTCACTTGGATTCTAACTCCAAGGGGGAGCAATCATTCTGTTTTAATATAAGAAGATCTTGTCTATATCTACTGCATCATGAAGAAAGTCCAGATCAATTGGATTCATATCATCAAAGAGCATATGCAAAAGTCTGAGAGGTTAAGTGACTACCATTATCCCTATGCTGTTTTAATTTCTAAATTTCTACTCTATTTTGAAGTGAATCTTGAAGATGAAACCTTTGAGTTGGTAAAATCAACATAAGAAGTGAACAATGGTTCACTAAGCAAAATGGGTTTCACCAAGATAAATGGAAGATGGGTAAGCAAAGATGGTGATCATGGTGGTTCCTCAAGTTCTGCAGTTGCTGATTTTGATGAAGAAGATCAAGCTGCTGATATGGATATTCACAATGAAGAACAACCTGCAACTAACTTTGATGCTGGAACAAGTGTTGGACATCAAGGGGATGGGATTCCCTCAATGTCTTCTTTTGAAAGATACATGGTGGATAGACTTGATGGCTTTGCTGAAAATCAAATAAATCTCCATGATCTTTATGTTAAAAATTTCCAGAACATCGACAACAAATTCCAGAGCATGGACACTCGCATTCTGACCCTTGATGAACAGATTGAAGTTGTTCAGAACCAGATCTTTGAGCTGCAATATGGCAAGGATGACTGAAGAAAAACAACAGGTTGAATGCTCGAAACAACCGATTGTTTTTGCTGTGTAGAAGTTTTACTACTCTTTCTTTTTTATATTCTATTTTATCTTAAACAATTTTTGTTTTATCTCTTCCTAAAGTCTATTTGTGAAGACAAATAGGGGGAGAATTTTGTGTTGTGTTGTCTAAAACTCTGCAAACTCTATATGTTTAAGTGATTTTTAATTCTGTTATTGCTGCTGATGCTTTATGGTTTGCCTTTTTGGCTGATTTTCTCTGTTGTATTGGTTATGCAGAAAACAAGCTAAATGTGCTATTCTAACCTATTGTTATAGATGTTGTGTATTGCTTAAACTTTGTTTTGAAGGAACTGCTTCAGATTCAAACAAGTCCAACACAAGCAATAGGAATTTGTCTTCATCAAATAGGGGGTGATTGTTGATCAAGAGTGATCAAAGGCTTTGAAGAATCCAAATCCAAGTGTTTGATGCAAGGCTGGAGTTGCTGTTGTGTTTAGGATAGGATCTGGGTAGTTTTTTTTTTGTGTAATCCACTCTTTGTTGAATCTAAAGCTAATGTGTTTTAAAACCTTTTTTAGTTTAAAGTGTTTTTTAAACTAAGTGAAAAACAACTTATTGTTTTGTCGAAACAACCTATTGATAGTTAGACATACTCTCATGACAAAAATAAGCAACAAATAAGTATATTAAAAAGCCTAAAAAATGATCAAATTTGAATCATAGAAATGATTTAATTTTATAAAATTGAGTTCCTTCCTCGTTCCCATACCCAATTTTTAAAAAAAACAGGTGTTACTCGTACACATATTTGTGCCTGATTAATGTGAGGATTCTTTGTTAAAATCAGGAACTAATTCAGACACAATTTTATTTGTCATCTCTAGTCTAGTGTATCTAACATATATTAGACCATCAAGATAAGGTGAAAAATACTATAAGTTTTGAATTTAATAAAGCAAACAAATGTAAAGTAAATATATCAAGGTACAAAAAGTTTAACCAATAATGTAAACATTTATAGAAGGTTGTAAACAATATAGCAAGTAATACCCATATAACAAAAGATAGATATTGGATGAACACATGCACAAATACTCATATTTTGGAACATCTTTACAAAATCTCTTTGTTGAAGATCCCTCATAAGGATGAGAAATCTTCTTAGCATGGAATGTATAAATGATTGAATTATACCACTATGATTGGGTTATATTTATATATGGTGTTAGAAATACCGTTTATAGGGGATATTCATGAATTATAAAATATGTCGTTCGATAAATTATCAGACACAGAAACATGTGTTCTCTATGCAGAAGGTGAATATCTCATATGAGTGGAAATGAATTTGAATGGGCCAAACCCAGTTTTAAAAAGATCTCAAAATATATTTTCAAATGTTGCCCTCCTATATACTCTATCCACATAAAGAGAAACTTATACTATTTGTCAATCAATCATTAGAATAGTAATTGTTCATTGTGTTCTTGAGCAAGTTTCCAAATCCTCTTCAAAATGGCAAACCCTTCCAATCAATCCACTAAAACCTCAAGACTACTTCTTGTGGGAGACCCTTAAATATCCAACTTGAAGACAACCTTGTTGTGAATGATTTGAACTTTATTGGTTTGGTAGTCATGTCATCTCTTGCCAATATATGACATTCTTGATCAAGAACAACAACAATAAGAAGAGTCACAACTTGAACCTTTTATTGAAGAACAACATAAGAAGAATAAGAATGTTCTCGTATTGATTAAGAAAATCAAGGGGTCTACTCCATTTCCAGTAGACAAATTCCCTTATAGACATACAACCTTTGGCAATTTTGCCTAACGAAAAATCCTTAAGTGACCAAGAATAAACAAATGCATATACTAAAAAGGTCATTTAAGATCGCATGGACTAAGCCCTTTCCTTGCCTACACCCTTTTATATCATTCTAAGCATTGAAGAATTTGAAACCATCATTAACCCACCTATAGAGGACACTTTTTCTTTTTTGTTTATTCTCTCTCATCCACTTGAAACTTTAACCTAATCTATACCTTCATTTGAAGAAGACTTGGGACATTTAACCTTAAACTACCTTAGCTTTCCTTTTCTTCACCCTTCTAAACTTCCCAAACCATGAACCTAAACCTCCCATTTCTTAAACATTCCACAAAACCCTCAATTCTTTTATCTCTCTTACCTATTTCTATCTACACCAACCCCTTCCTTTGAACCTAATGTTTATCACCCTTAACCCTTTAACCTTAGCCAATTCTAGTTTTACCCACCTTTTTGTTATCCACCCAGGTGTCATGCGGGTTTTCAGACCAATAGAAAGAAAAATTGATTATATTAACTTGGCAACTAACAAATCACTTGGAAAGTCGTTTCAGCAAATGATGGTGATGGATATTATGTGGGAAAAAGAGGGAGAGGAAGTTTCGACTCTATTGATTAACTAAGGTGCCAAAAGAGGTTGGTGTTAATCTAAATCGTTATTTGGTTGCAAGTCATTTTAATGGACTTGTTAGTCGGTTCTTAAAGGGCCTAGTTATCTATCCTACCCTTCCCCAATTTTTAGTCATTTCAGTAAACCACCCACAAATTCCCCTTCCCCAATATGACCTTTCCTTTTTAGCATAACTTTTATCAAAAAGATATGGAACCAAACCTTAGACTTTCCCCTTAGCTTTACATTTGTCCAACCACTACCATTTAGTGGTTCTTAGATCAAGTAGCCCCACATCTAAATCCCCTTAACCTTAGACCCAACAAAGTCATCTTACCCTTTAAGCCTCATAAAAACACTTCCCCACAACCTCTCATTATCTTAACCACCTATGATTGAAGTTATATCTATCAAGACAACCATTTCCTGAGGCACCTTTCTAAATAAAATGTACCTCTATATCATTTGTTAGACATGTATCTTAGCTCAATTCCCCTCAAAATGACCATGGTCAACTTGGACCCCAAATCGTACAGGTCTCTGCAATTCAAATTATGTGGTCTGTAAAGTTGACAAGCATAGTTTATACATTCAAGAATGCATTGACATGATCAATTTTAATGACACAACAACCTCCTTCATTTTTTAATCAGAAGTGTGCCACTCAACATGTTTTAAAATACCATTCTCATGCGAATGTGAAAATTAGTGGTTGTACTTTTTGGAAGACATCCCTACTATTGTGCTTGGATCTCATCTAGATGCCAAGGTGAAAGAAGCTCGTGCTGCGCAAGAAGCACTTGCTTATTTGAAGGCAACAAAGAGTTGAATTCATTTAAGTTAAAGTTGAAGCCAAGGCTAAAGCTAGTGCATATGCTAAATCCTAGGGGATGTGCAACTGAAAATAAAGCCAAAAGAAAATGTCCAAGCCAAAACATTAATAGACACTGAAGCTTTCACTCTCTTGAGCCTTAATATCAATCACCTCCTCCAAGTGGTCCAACTCATTTACCTCTTGTTACTCCCACGCTAAACACCAACTATGCTACAAGTGAAATGGTGTAATCCCTTTTCAATGAATATGAGTAGTGTCAAATAACAAAAAGGGAGAAAATGACAACATTTTTTGGCTCAGCATATGCTACAACTTCCACCATATTAACCACCACCTCAACTTGAACAATCTTTTTCCTTCAGCCTTCTCAACCACCACCACTGCTATCGACCATAATTTTGATGATGGTTGATGCTCCCACCTTTTGCTTATGATAAAAGTGGGAGAAAGTATAAAATTTTGTTTGTTATTTACAACATACTTTGAAATACCCTGATACAATTTTTGTTATATTTATACACACTTGTTACATAACATAGATTAAGTACATGATTTTTTTCATATGACTCAAACATATATAAAAAATCTTTTCATTATTTTCTTTGTTATGAAATCATTATGCTTTAGGATACATCTATCATGATATGTCTTGTAGTTCTTTGATATTATATAAGCTCTATCACATGACGTTTTTAACTTTGATCTTATATATCATAGGCTGCAATGTTTTTTTGTTAAGATGTTTGTATGATAAGATGAATAGAATAAATGATCATTTAATTCAAGAACAATGAATTTCAAAATTCTAATAAAATTATTTTTCTTCTATGTCTCAACTTGAAACATTTGATCCAATGATCTCTAATTCCATTTTTGACAAAACTAAGTAATACATCAACTAGATACAAATGTGAAATGTATGTTTTCTTTCCACAAAATTGATATTATTTGCCATAGGAAGATTGTTAGAGAACAAACAATTATACACAAGTCTACGTATTTGCCAACAAATCACCCTAAGTTTTGATGACAACAAATAATATCAAATTTTTATATATCTAGCGAGTTTGTCAAGTGTGAATCAACCTAAGTTGCTTCAAGTCTAAAATGGACATAGTATGTTGCTTGCTAGACACCTTCTGAATAATTTTCAAAAGACCAAAGGTCAGACAACATGCAAACAAAAGCATAAGAAGTCTTATGAAGTATTGCTAGATAATCCAAGTTTGCATATTTTACAAAGAAGTATCAAATGACTCATTAAGAAGCAAAAAAAGCATGAAGTGCTAGATCAAGATATCAATAGATAAATCCAATATTATATTGCAGGTTCAAGAAAAACATCCACAAGTTTGAAAGATTTGACTCACAAACTTCAAATAAGATCCTAAGACATGCACAACCTATTCTCTAACCGATGTATACTCATTTAAATATGGTTAGCATAATCAACATAGTTGCTTAGATAAAATGTGTCATTTTACTAAATAAAAGGAGTATGACATTCAAGTGTTAGGCAAAAGTCAAACATATATATTGAAAAGCTCTAACACCAAAGACAACATACAAACATTGGGTCACAAAAGATCTTTTTGTGGCACCTACAAATAGAAGTTTGCCATGCACATGAAGGCTTGACGAAACGTTTACAACAAACTTGTATGCATGCATAAAATTTTATTCTTTCATCTTTTAAAAACTTATAGTACTTGAGAAGCTTGGTTTTCTAGCCAACTTATAAAAATGAGTGTTTAATTTGTATATTCTTCACATTTTTATGAAGTTAGACTTTAGAAAGGGATTGTTTGTATTTCATATCCACTCGTTTGAATGTGAAACCTTGTAAACAACACTTTTAGGTTGTATAGCCTAAATAATATTTGTGTACTTAGCCTAGAGAAACATTGTGTACTCATTATTGGACTCAAGGGAGTTTAGTGAATAGACTAAAAAAGCTTTGTATACTCATTTAAGCCAAAAGTGGTAGTGAAAAATACTTGTAAACACTTAATTTTTAGTTTAATCCTTTACAATTTGCATTAGAGAACTAGACGTAGTCCAATTTAGGGGTGAACTAGTATAAAAACTAAGTGTTCATTTTCTTCTTCTATTATTTGCATAATACTTCTCTTGCCTATTTGTAAAACATTTTAGAAAACTATTTGTGTACTTTTTTATAAAACAATGTAACGACCTTTTTAAGTGTCTAATAAGAAGAATTTTCAAAATCTTTAATGCAATGTTTTAACTCTATTCAACCCCTTTTAGAACTAATCTTTACTTCCAATCACATATTATATTAAAAAGGAACTTAGCATACTATCTATTTAAATCATGTTAAAAGCATTATAGTATTATTTAAATATATGTGTTTCATTCTATCCATTTTTTAAGAAGTTGAAAATTTTAATTGTGATGGAAATTTGATTTTATGTCGAGGTTTTACTAGTTTATTAATTATTTCTATCAATAATAAAATACTAGTGTTTTTGTATGCGAGACTCAAACAATAAGGGAATCGATTGAGCAATTGATTCCTCCTCTTTGATCATCCTTCGCTCTTAAGTCTCAAGCTTTAGCTCTCGGTCGTGTACCTGCAAAAGTTACTCCGATACTCAAGTAAGTGCTCAACATTTGGTGTGTAATGAGTGTTATATTAATTGCATACATTTGTTTTGTCTGATGTGTTTATTTATACAATTTGTCATGGATTATATTATTTATGAGTCATATTTAATGTGTATAATCATAAAAATAGAAATACCTGATTTGTTGCATATTCCTTTTTTACCTTGAGTTTGTTCTTCTTAGCCAATCAAACGATCTTTAATATTGGGTGTTGCAAGTCGTCTGACCTTGACCGATACAAATAGATTTTGGTTCAACTATAAAAAGGTCTAGAAAGTTTGTATGCTTTTAGTTTGTCCACAAATAATTAAATCTAAATTTTTTTAATAACATTTATTATCTTCTAGCTTTTTGTGTATGTTTTAAACTTTAAATCCATGGTCACCTCTCTAAAGATTTGCTTATTGGTGTAGTAAACCTAACTTTTGGAAAACTTCTTTACCTTTGTATGACTATAATAAATAAGTAATTTAATTAATATACATTAAAGTATTTTTTTCTCTCTTTATTTATAGTTAAATTTGTCTAGGTGTACTTTTAAAGTGGGTTTGATGAATATAAATTGAAGGAAATGTTTAAACTTTTTCAATGTAAATATGTTTTGCACTTTTAGTGTATAATAATTAATTTTAGTGCTTAGTATAATGTTGATCTTTTAAAGTAAATGAATTGATTCTTGATGTCATATATTTTGTTGTATTTAATTTTTTTAATAGCATCATCACATGAAGCAAAGCAAATATTCTAGTGGGAACATTTCATTGTGTACCACCTTCTCATTGTTAAAGGAATCGCATAGGACCTTGCACTTGGAAGAGAAGTGCAACATTAGATAGATGCAAGAGCATTTAAGCACTTTTCCACTCTCTATTACACCTAGAGTCACAAGAGTGATAATATATATCTAAGTGGAACATCACATTGAGAAATTTATTAACCAAGGCTCCTTAATCATTCTTTATACGTGAAAAGTAAATTATATTACAATTATTCCAATTATAACTACAGCATAAAAATAATATATGAAAAATAAATTATTAAAAAAAAGAACTGATGATATGAAAATAAAAAATAAATTATATATACCTACCTTATAAAGTACTAAATATATTGCCTAATTTAATTACAATCTAAAATTAATTTAATTATTTGAATTCCAATGTGTTATTATATTAATGATCATAATTAATATTTTTATTTCTAATTTAAAACTAGTTATAAAATTACAATAAAATTATTAAATAAAAATTAATTTTAAAGGTAAAAAATAATTAATTATTAAATTAAATATTATTTTATAAATTAAAAAAATATTGGTATTCAACGTTATTTTTATTATTTAAAAATTTAACTATTTTTTAAATTAGTATCTAATTAATTAATAATATTTTCTATTACCAATTTTATAATATAATTATTTTTATTTAATAATCTTTTTAGTATAATTAATATTTCTTCGACTTTTTTAAATATAGTATTTTTAGAAGATTTTACTTTTATTTTTATTTAAATGTTAGTTTCAAATTTAAAAAAACACCGATTACTCTTTTATTATTTATATTTTTTTATTTAATTTCCTTTACATATTGTAATGTAGAAAAATAAAAAAGTTTGATAAATATTTTACTAAAGACAAAAAAAATTATTAATTTTTTTTCTCCGTAAGAAAACTTAAAAAGAAAGAATAATAATAATAATGAAAAGTGAATGAAAAAAAATTGTTTTCCTTACAAAGATTAAAGCTAAATTAAGACATATTTAGTCATAAAGAGAGTTGAAAATATAATGAAACGAAACTCTTAAAATAAAAAATAATTAAATAAAGAGAGAGAAAGTAAAAGTGACTCTCACCCGACACATGTTCTGAAGTCTTATTCTCTCTGCTTGTATGCAACGGCCAGACACATTTTAGTCGCGCTGCGCACCTCCGCCGGAAACCGATTGTTGCAGGACAAAGATCCGGGTCGACCCGTCGTAGATCCGATCCGATAAACATGAATATTTTCAGGTTAGCTGGGGACATGACCCATTTGGCCAGCGTCCTCGTCCTCCTCCTCAAGATCCACACCATCAAGTCCTGCGCCGGTCGGTACCCACCCTCTCTCCGATATCAACATTCTTCCCTTCTCTTTTTTTTCGCTTAAGACCTCGTAGATTTTGAATATAATAATAGCTGTTGCTCAAAGGTGCAAACTTTTTATGTGGGGTCGTGTGATTTTATGCTTTACTGTTATGTTTTTGTGGCGTTTATTTTGGGGATGGAAATGTTCGGAATTCCTGTGGGTTGGCGAAGGAGTTTGGAGGTAAGGTTTTGAAGAGATGAGTGTAGGATTAGAAATTTTGTTTGTGGAATTATGTAATTCTTGTTCTTCCCATTGTAATGTTATAGAGGGTTGACGTTGTTCCTTTGTCATGTGGGACTTGGGCTAGTTTCTCGTAATACGCCGAATTAAGGTTCGAATCTCTCATTTGGTGTCTGATAGTGTGTTGAATCGGATTGCTTTCAGAGAAGGATATCTACCTGGGGATTTGGGCTAGTCCCCCACAATGTGTCGAATTATGGTTCGAATATTTGCCCAGAGAAATGCCGACATTCAGTGTCTGATTGTGTCTCGAATAGGATTGTTTCCAAAGAAATATATCTTTGGGGAAGTAAAGAAAAAAGTATGGGACTTGGGCATTGAAGTCTCCTGTTAGGATTGTTGTTGTGGTATGATAAATTTGATACTATAGTTTTCAGTTTGCTGGTTCCCCTCATGTTGGATTCTTTAGTGTTTGTTATTGTTATGATTGGAGGAGTTTGTGGTGCCTTGTTTTTTGGATCATATATTTATATTCAATGTACAGAACTATTATACATATGTTATCGTGAGTAAGGAATCATCTTGCATTTTGTCCCCCTTCTTTTAAACACAGTAAATGGTTGGGGATGCAATCTAAGTATGCAACCCTTATCTTAGAGTGCTACAACACTTCTTATCTGTCGTTTCTGAATTTTGAGGTAAGAAGTCTTCTGCTTATGTGGAACTGACATCAGTTATCAATAAACGGTGATGTGAACCAGTGCATGAATCTCAAAGTATGTTTCCTTAAGTTTGAGTATCTTTTGGATGTAGGATGTGTTGAAATTAGTTAGACCGACCTTTTTCTTTGTCTATTTCTTTTTGAACAAGAGATGACATGTTTCAGAGCTCTATAACATTGGTGAAATCTGTGAAAGGCCATTATATTGGCATAACGAAGGAAGAAAAGGGAACTGTTAGTCTTATGTTAGTTATGCTGGACAAAGGTGGTCAATCATAATTATGTGTTTGCCTGCTTACTGTTTGAGTTTCTATTGTACCAAAGCCTAACATGTGTAACAATCTCCTTTTGTGCTGCATCAATATGTGTTTTTCCCTCCCATGTTTGTGTTTCTACGTCAGAGAAGATAAAAAGCTAGTTTATTCCTTATCAGTTGAAGGAGAAGGAAGTAAATTTGAGCAAAAGATCCATTCATTAAAGCAGTATACACCTACTTAAATGAATGTATTTTTTCATTTTGCATATTCAGGCCATTGATTAACTGTGGTTTCGTTTTTAAAATACCTTTCCTATATCTTTTGACTCTTGACTATGGGTGCATCCGATTTGTGTGCAGGTGTCTCGTTGAAGACTCAAGAACTCTATGCATTTGTTTTTGCTTGTCGCTACTTAGATATCTTTACTAATTATGTATCTCTCTATAATACTGTTATGAAGTTGATATTCTTGGGAAGCTCATTTTCCATTGTGTGGTACATGAGGTATCACAAGGTTGTTCGTAGATCATATGACAAAGATCAAGATACCTTTCGCCATTACTTTCTTATATTGCCCTGCTTAGTATTGGCCCTATTAATCAATGAGAAATTCACAGTTAAGGAGGTTAGTATGCATCTTCATAATGTGTTGTCTATACATACTATGTAACTGTTGTGTTACTATTTACATGTCCTTTAGACTGTTTTTTAAAAGCTGATTGTGTGACTTTTGCTTACTTTCTGAAAATACACTTATGCATGGAATAGGTGATGTGGACATTTTCCCTGTATTTGGAAGCTGTTGCTATACTTCCTCAACTAGTACTTTTACAGAGAACTAGAAATATTGACAATTTGACTGGACAATATGTCTTTCTTCTTGGGTAAGATATTGAGCATTATCCAATTTTGAACATTATTATATATTTCCAGATACCTGTGGTTCATGTTATTGCATTTGTGTTGGAAACGGAATTAGTAGCTGTTATCTGCTTAAGGGCTTTCAGCTTTTGATCATTAAAATCAGTAACACTCTTGAATGTTGATTCATGTTGAGAGAATTGTAGTATTTTATCTGATGTGTGTTACAATTTCCAAAACGTGCTTCTAACTCATTTAGGTAGAGTTGATGCTGACAAACACAAGGAACAATGAAAATTATGAGTTTGCAATAGTGTTCCTGGGCCTACCTGTCCATTGGCTTCATTATAAATGTGCAATAAGTTTTTTCTTCTGCTCTGACCATGAGTTAAGACCTAGAAGTTTTAATACCTGGGAGAACTAAGTTCTTACTGGTGAATGTGGTTCCACAAATCTTTTGTCATTTTTTCAGCTGTTCATTTCAGTTGTATATAATTTCCCTGTGATTTTCTCATGATGATATATCATGTGCATTTTGAATCATTCTTATAACTTGTTCAACTCATTTGCAATTTTTTTGTTTGAAGTCCGTCAATCATAAGATTAATGTTTATAATATTCTTGTCTGGTTAAATGCAGTGCATACAGAGGTCTATACATTCTCAACTGGATCTATCGCTACTTTACTGAGCCCCACTTTGTCCATTGGATAAGTATGACTCTTAATTTTGTTTTATGCTTACGATTGCTTTTTGCTTCTACACTTTTATTATTATTATTATTAAGTAACTACTCTTCATTATTCAGTACGATACTATGTCCTGTGGTGCCTTTTCATTATGTAGCATTTGAAATTCTCAATACTTGAGATGCATCTTGATAATGTGCATTTGTAGCGTTGTTCTTTGATGTTCATTTCCTTCTCATACAAAAAACCATAAAACAATCTAGGTTGTGCAAGCCTTTTAAAATATTCATCAAACCCATTGCTGCATGGAATCCATTACTGAAGAACTTTTACTTTGTTCATTTCTATAAAAAAAATATTATTTCCTATGTGTTGTGTGTGTTTTGTGGTCTTATAAACAACAATTTTCATGAAGTAAGTTTCTGTTTCTTCATATCTTTGAAGTATTGATCTGGTGCATCCCGTTAATGCTTATGATGTTCAAGAAACATCTTCAATGTTTAAGATAATGTTCAATATTGATATTTCTGATTCATCAAATGGGGGTATCAAGCAGTTCAGGTTTTGATTCTACTACTTATTTTTCTAAAAGGAATAGAAATTGGAAGTTTGGATTATTTGTCATTTATTTGTACCAAGGTTATAAACAAGAAAAATACTCTATATTCTCAGAAAGTCTTCCTGAATCCCTTGAATGTCTTTTTGCAGCATGGATTTCTGGCCTTGTTCAAACATTGCTCTATGCTGATTTCTTCTATTACTATTTCCAAAGGTTAATTGAGCTACTCTTCAGTTCCATTTATTTATGTAAGTTCCTTGTTTACCTGAGTTTTAAGCATTTTAAAATTGTGCCGTGCAGCTGGAAGAACAACCAAAAGCTTCATTTGCCAGCTTGAGTGTATTCTTCTGTTCTTGAAAAACAAGGGCCTATATAGACAATCAACAGTGAGAATCCACAAATTTGTCTGGACAGTGGTTTCTGATTTACAATTTCCCTATTTGTTCGTTCTTGCCACCTCAAATACTACTGTACTAATTACTAGGAAGATTATAGACAAATGGTATCAAATTGTTTTGACTGTAATTTGCAATTTTAACTTGAAAAGGTATTTAGATCTAGATTGTGGCATATTGCATATTTTGATATTTTCCTCTTCCCTTTCTTTATTTAACTTGGGTAGTAGTAATAAAGATAAAGATCTTTCTTGGATAGATACTTTTCAATTTGCTTTCATGGTAAATAGTATAGGTAATTGTGGTGGAAGATTTTAAACTAGTGCAGCCTTATGTGAATACACTTATTTGAAACTTGGAAATCTATCATCTGGAACATTCTCCACGGGCACACATATCGAACATAATGGATCATTCATCTTTGCATGTCATTTAAGGTTATTCTGTCGGAATAAAAAGACATAATATAATTCTAATAAAATAGCTGTATAGTTATTTATTCTATCTATTTAACATAATGCATGTGGTAATTCAAAATTTTAAAAACTTCACTACTGAAGATTCTCGTTTTCTTCAAATAATTGATTTACTAATTTGTATCAAATAGCGAAAGTAGGTTTAAAGTGTTTGGTAAGCACTATTTACATCAAATGCTCTCTATGGATTGGGAAGAAGATTTGTGTGATGGGAGGATAAGTGAGACTGTTTGGATTTAGGGATAATATAGTGAATTTGTGAAAATGATTTATTAAAATTTGTAGTAAATTTGTAAAGATGATTTATTAAAATTTGTGAGTGATGTGATAGTTGAGAGAAAATTTAGAAATTATTTTAAAAGTGTAAAATGTAAGTTTACAAATTTATCTATATTAAAAAATATTTAAATAATTAATTATGATATATATTTTTTATAGATTTGAATTAATTAAATTTTTTTAATATATAATATCCATAATTACTTGTACTTTTAATAAAAAAATTAAGAAATGTAATAGAAAATAATTTTGTGTTAAATTAAAATAAATATATTAAAATGAAAATAATATTTATTATTGTATATATTTTTTATTTTATATAATTATATATGTTTTTGTTGATATTATAAGTATTTTGTTATTTTCATTATTTATAATGATATGTTATTAATAATATAATTAAATATTTTAAAAATTATTAAATAAATTTATGTAATATTTAAGTTTGTACATTAATTATATATATTAATAATTATAATAGTAATAAAATAATTAATATTATTAATAGTTTGAAAATACATTCATAAGAATCTTTAGGTAAAATAGAATAATCATATTTAGAATCACTACAAATCTCTTTATTGATGTGAAGAATAAAAATATGTTCTTATCTTCTTCCATCTATTTTTCCATTCTCAAAATAACATAAGAAGAATTCGTTCATCCTTTCTCCTTATTGTACCTACATAGAAATAGACACCTTGCAAGAGAAGGGAAGAGTGATCATTATCACCCTTGAGATGTAAAGAAAGTAAAGCATATAAGATGGAAGACAAGTAGAATATATTCATTCTCATTTTTGCCCCTGTGCTAAACCAGAGCACTCAGAACTCAACATTCGGTGGTCGAATCTCGGTGCATGGCAAAGGCAGGTCAACTCAGCAATTGGGCCAGTATAATGAGCCATGTGATTGGGTCTCGGTTGTATAAGTAAGCCCGTTTTTGTATAATTAAGGTAATCCTTCATACGTAAGGTTAGGCGGCTAGCGAAGGGTAATTGTGGATCTAGGGGTGCGTTTAGTACGTATGGGGTCTAGGTCAAGTAAGTGTCTTTCTTTTTAAATCTAAGCCCATGTGCTTTAGGGCACGTAGAGGTTATGTTGCATGTATAATGAAAGATAGTGTAGTGCCACGGAGAGGGTGCCTACGTAAACAAACTAGACCCCTGATGTTGGTACATGAGTTGGTACCCTAGTGGTTATTCTATTATTATTTTATGCAATCCCTAGAGGAAAGATTTAGTTCTGTTGCAACATCATGAGAGGGTGCCCTTGAACAAAATATTTTCCTGTTGAGTATGCTTTCGGTTGAGATTAGATTCTCGTGATGGAAAGTTGCTACAAGAGGTAAGCTATAGGAGGGGCTTAAGACCCCAGGTAAAGGTACGCTGTTTCTAAGACTGAAACTGACTACTTCTTAAATTCTTATAAGCCTTGTACTAACTTGATCGTTGGAGTGCAATCAACAAGTAGAACCCCTTCTGTTTCAACGGAGCTACGTTCCAGAGCAACAAGAGATTGGACGGATTCGTAAAGAGACAGATGGAGCTAGAGCTTGTTGTTAGAGTCAATCAGCGAGCAGGTCAACCAACAAGAACATTTGGCGCCCACCGTGGGGCCCGATAAAACCAGATCCCACCCATAGTTGTGCTTGAGTTTCTAGACGTGATGAGGAATACATGGCAAGGTCCATTGGGATCTGAAACAAATGACAACCCCACCATACAACAACTTATGGAAATTGTGAGTGCTCTCCAGGAGGCGATGACAACATCTAGGGTTGAACAGGAGAGACTCATGTCGGAAGCTCGAGCTGAGCAGTTGCTCAAGCAAGACCAGTTGATGGTGGAAATAGACGTGTCTCAAGCAAGAAATGAAGAGTTATGCAAGACCAAGGAGGAACTGTGTATGAGTATACAACAACTTGACGAACGCTCCACAGGGGAGCGAGGCCCGATTGTCCAACTAAGGGCTTGCTCCAAACCATTTTCACTGGAGATTATGGACGATGTCATACCAGCTAACTACATAACACCCAAGATTACTTTCATAGGTGTAGAAGATCCGGAGAGCCACCTAACAGTGTTCAACGCCCAGATTATCATCTCGGGAGGAATCGATGTCATACATTGCAAGATGTTCATGGGTACGCTCACAGGCATGACATTACAGTGGTTTGTTGGCCTTCCTGATGGCCACATAACCTCCTTCGACCAGTTTTCTGAATTGTTCAGGGAATTGTTAGAAAAGATGGCTTTAAACTAGAGGGGGGTGAATTGTTTCAAGGGGTTTCCGCAAACTTTTTAAAGCTAGAATGAATTTATTTCAGAAACCAATTGATTCAGCAATTCAGTTAGCCAAAACAGCAAGCAAAAACTGTAGTACTAGAAAAAACAATCGGTTGTTTCTTCGAAACAATCGGTTGTTT
>Ga0123342_1005945_pt1 | contig 17276 bp, 18 predicted proteins | sample Turbeawhitnodule_FD_89960 | JGI IMG/M metagenome (GOLD analysis project Ga0123342, IMG submission 89960) | Root nodule microbial communities of legume samples collected from Mexico - Turtle bean Mexico white nodule | ecosystem: Host-associated > Plants > Roots > Nodule | place: Mexico: Nepantla... | reverse complement strand
TCGAATGAACCATCGCCTCTCGGCTGCCGACCAGGAACTGGGCGAGCGGCTTGCCGCGCTTCATGACGGGGCGAGCACCCCCCAGACCGTGCTGGGCATTGAGCGAGCCACAACCCCGGTTCGCACCCGCAGCCAGCCGATAACGCGTATCGCACGTCCCTGAGGTGAGATGAGGCAGAAGATCCAAGATCAGCAATGCGTGTACCGTATGACCGAGGTCAGCTCTTTTGCTGAAACCTCGGCGATCGACCTTCGTCGGGCTCGGTCTGAACAAGCTCCCGCCCTGCGAATGGCATTTTCCCCAGCTTCGCAGGGCCACTCGGCTGCCGTCGAACAGGTTCCGACGGCAGTCGCTTTTTCTTCGGTTTGCAATGGTGTGCGTGCCGAAGGTCGGCCGCCAGCGACGGTCGGCGGGCGGTGCCAGGATAACACCCCCGGCGGCGATGACGTTCGGGAGTGGATGGGCAGCAATCGGGACCGCCTCTGGTTTCCGCGTCGAACTCGGAGGACCAGGGTTTCGAACAAATTTTCCTTTTGCCCAGCCTCCCAGGGCAAAGTGGCTGTCGTCGAACCCGTTCCGGCGGCAACCACGTCTTATGCTGCGGCGGACAGGCTCGGTCGAGCGGATATTGTCGATACTTTTCCGGGAGGCGGTGCCCGATGACCGGCGCGAGTACCACGCCATCCAGGTTTCGGCTTTCAGCGGTTTCGATTGATCCGCCTTTGGGCGGCCGGACGGATGCAGCACAAAAACGCGAGCAGGCCGTCGCCGTTTTCGACCTACTGAACAACAACAGGTTCGCCCCAGTCGAGCATGGCGGCGGACCCTATCGATTGCACCTGTCCCTGGTAGACCGGCGACTGGTGATATCTGTCACTACCGAGAACGGCGCGTCTGTACTGTGCCATCACCTCTCGCTCACGTCATTCCGCCGGTTGCTCAAGGACTACCGACTTGTTTGCGAAAGCTTTGCCAACAGTGCGGCGCGGCTGCCGCCCGATCGGCTGGAAGCCATCGACATGGGACGACGTGCCATCCACGACGAGGCTTCCGCACTGCTGCAACAACGCCTCAAATCCAAAGTCGAGATCGATCAGGGGACGGCCCGGCGGCTGTTCACGCTGATCCATTTGCTTGTTTAGCAGAAACTGTCTGAAGGGGTTAATTGACGTGCAAAGACAGAAGGGTGGACCAATCTTAGTGCCGGTTCGTTCCGTACTATAGATTTCGTGAGATGTTATACCTTCACAATCTAGTGGAAGGCCGCCGTACAATAAAAACAACGGCTTCGCCTTGGAGATTTCTGGATGTCGCATCGCAATTCGCAGCTCACTTTTCTCAATCGTCAACGGCTTCAACAGCTCGTGGAACGCAAAATCTCCGATGGTGAGATCGCCCGCCAGCTTCGACGTCGCCCGACGATCTATCGGGAGCTGACGCGCAATACCTTCCATGATATCGAGGTTCCCGGGTCTGCTGTTCTTCCGGCGCGACTTCGGGGAAACCAATGGCACCTCGCTGATCGAGCGCAAGAGCCGCTCCACGGGGAAGATCAGGAATGCGAGCCGCGACTCGCGGCCGATCATGATAAGATCATCGACGCCTTCTTCACCCCTACCCGCCTTTGCTCGGAAGAGCTTCACCTACGACCGCGGCCCCCGAGTTTCACGGCTTCAGAGCTTTCGAAGACGGGACCACTGCCAAGAGTTGGTTCTGCGATACGAATTCACCATCGCAGAATGGCGCTCGAGAACGGCAATAAGCCTATCGGCCGATTCATGCCTGGCGACACCAATTCGTCCGCCGTCACCCAGCAGCAGGTCGTCGCCGTCGCATATCATTTTGAACGCGCTGTCGCGCAAGTGCCTAGGTTATCGCACACCCGCCAAGGTATCCATGGGGCATTTGCGCGAATGCGGGTGGTCACCTACCCCTCACCCGCCATTGCTGCTTTCGGATTAGATTCTCCAAACCACTCCCGAAAACTCTTATCACGCTCAAGGAAGGCCTATGTCGCTTCAACGTATTCACCTGCGCAAACTTCTCAAAGTATTGTTCTCTGACGCCGCCTCTCAAAGGTCTGCTCTCCGAGCCGACATCCGAGAAGAAATTGCTAGAAAGGCTGGAGACACGGATTCGGGGGGAGATTTTTATGCCCCTTTCTGGTTCGACGCTAAAGCCCACGTCTTCGAAGGCGCGGACCTACACGGTGCCGTTCAGGCCCGCATTGCGGCAAACCGAAGGCGCGCCGATCTCTACCCTCGTTTGGAAGATGGATTTCTGCTCTGGTGGAATGAACGAAGGCGATGGACGAATGAACCATTCCGGCCGGGACAGGCGCTGAAGGCCCAATTTGCATTTCCGGGCCTCGATGCGACGGTCAAGATTGATGGCATTCTCTCCGTCCGCGACGCCGACGATGTAGATCACTTTATTTATCCTTACTTTGCACCCACACCGGTCCTATCCGACGAGGCAGCGCGGTTGGGCTTATTGCTGGTGACGAGAGCACTTAACGATGTCCCCCCTAATGAAATCAGAATCCTCGATGTCATACGAGGACAAGCATTTTCGTTAGACCGACATCCCCTAAGCGGCGACGAAGAGCAGACTTTCAGACGGCGGTACACCCAGGTTCTGGCTGATCAAGACGCCTTGCGGGGACAGTATGACCAAGCCGACGAGTAGAAGCACATTACACGGTGGTTGAGAATGCTTTGACACTACTTTGATACATGAGCCGTCTCGACACAGTTGAGAGGAAATACGAGGGGGAAATGAGCAATCCTAAATATACTTGTGAGTTTATCTGCTTAGCTAATTCGAGAAAGACATCGGGGCGTTGCGTCGCGGGAAAACTGATTGGACCGGCAGAGAAGGGGAGATGGGTGCGACCGGTCAGTGCGCGCTCCACAGCCGAGCTTTCCGAGACAGACCGGCAATTCCGCGGCGGTGATTCCCCTAAAGTGGGTGATGTCCTTCGGGTGCCAATGAAGTCGGCAGTCGTCCATCCCTATCAAATTGAGAATCACCTCATAGACGACGGTTTTTACTGGTCGAAGGTTGGCGAAATCGGGTGGACGAACTTGGTCTCGCTTGTCGATCCAGCGCTAGGTCCGCTATGGGAAAATGGATCGTCGAGCTACAGTGGTTATAATGACCGGGTCGACGAGGATCGGGCCGCAAAAGCTGTGCTCACTTTCGGTGGTTCTCTTTGCCTGATCAGGGTGAACGATCTCACCGTGCGCGTTGCGGTAGAAGGCGCTGAGTTCAACAATGCAAAACGAAGGGTGCGCGGTGAGTTCAGCTACTCTGGCCACCGCTACAGAGTGGCAATCACGGATCCTGTTGCGGGGAACGCCTACCTGGCTCAGGGCGACGGCAATTACGCAGTTGGCGATTCATTGCTCTGTTTGAGCTTGGGAGACGCTTATGGCGGATTTGCGTACAAACTCATTGCAGCGGTGTTTTTTCCGCCCATTGTGCCGTAGAGGACTAAATCACATCTAGATGTGGTGGCGCTAGGCTGCTATGCCTCTTACGGCATCTGCTGCCCGCCAATAGAACGGAGGAGCCCAAATGGACAGTATCTTCGAAGTCCTGACGATCGGACACTCGACGCAGTCTTACGAGGAATTCCTTCGGCGCCTCAAAATAGCAGGAGTGACTGCGATCGGGGACGTGCGAAGCGCCCCCTACTCTCGGCATCTCCCGCATTTCAACCGTGAAACACTGAAGCAAGAGTTGGAAGTCGACGGCGTAAGATATGTTTTTCTGGGCGACGAGCTAGGTGGCAGACCAAAGGACAAGCGTTTCTTTTGTGGCGGTGTAGCTGACTACGACAAAATGGCCACCACGGATGCCTTCAAGCACGGACTGGACCGCGTCGCAGCGGGCGCCAAGAAACATAAAATAGCGTTGATGTGCTCAGAGCATGATCCGATGGATTGTCACCGATGTCTGTTGGTCGGCAGAGCTCTTGCTGAACGGGATTTTCTGGTTCGCCATATCCTCGGGAACGGACAGATAATCACGCATCGCGAGATTGAGGAGAAGCTTCTTGAAGCGTCAGGACGAACGGAAGATCTTTTTGAAACACGGGAGAGGCAATTGGCTGAAGCCTATCGTCAGAAAGCAATGAGAGTCGCTTACTCCGAGCGTACGGGCCCCTTGGACCGTCATGTTGCCGCAGGATAGAGAGTTTGCATGGTTGATGTCAGCACTATCGGGTTCACTAAGACTAATGCGGCGGGGTTCTTTGAGAGAATAAAAAAAGCAGGAGTGAAAAAGGTAATCGACGTCCGGCTTCACAATACGTCCCAGCTGGCCGGATTCGCGAAGGCTGATGACCTGGCTTACTTCTTGAAAGAAATTTGCGGCGCCCAGTATGTGCACCATCCCCTTTTGGCTCCCACTGATGATATCTTGAAGGCCTACAAGCGAGACAAAGGGGATTGGGATGTCTACGAGGGGAAGTTCTTGCGCCTAATGGCGATGCGGCAAGTTGAGAATCGCCTCAAACCCGAAATGTTTGAAGGCACATGCTTACTTTGTTCAGAGGCTACACCCCATAACTGCCATAGGCGTCTAGTGTGTGAATACTTGAATGGTAAATGGGGCGGATCATTAAAGGTAAAGCACCTTTAGCACGGAGGTCAGCGGCTCGTCTCGAGCCGGGGGCAGCATTTTCGAGATCGCGACCGGCCGGCTCCATGTGAGCCAGCTTTCCCGCTGGCGTAAGGAGCTTTGCCAGATCGCCGCGGCATGCGCCCGCAACTTGCGCCGTCAAGGTCATCGAGGCGAGCCGGTCGTTGCGGCCGAGCCACCGCCGGTCGCTCGGCCATGCAAGAAGGCAAGCATGGTGACAATCGAGCAAGCTAGGGTCTCTGCGAGCCTTCTTGGAGAATCTATGTGTGGACTTCATGGGGTACCCGCCCGATTTCGTTTTCTTCCGATGGCGTGGTGCGCGTTTGATTGCTACTTCTAGCCGTACATTGACTAGGATCGAAACGTGTTTCCAGATGACGTAAGCAGGCGAATTCAATCACTTTTCCGACCATCGCCCGTCCTCCTTATCGGCAGTGGGTTCTCCTGTGGTTTCGGTCTTCCCGGAATGGGCGAACTTGCAAAGCACCTCCTCGACGAAATGAAGGCCTCGGCAATATCCGACGACGCGCGGACACTCTGGCACCAGCATCGTGATGAGATCGAGAGAGACTTCGAGAACGGCCTGAATCAGATACCGATCGGAGCATCGGCCCGTGCCGAACTGACGGAGGAGATTAGGCGGCTGCTGTCGGGTGTCATATGCGATAGAACGGTGGTTGCTGAGGAGGACATCCGTGCATTGCCCGAACCGCACAAGGCTGCACCGGCACGTCTGCTGCAGCGAGTTTTTGACGGCATTCCTCAGAACAGCGAGTGTGCCCCCGTCATCACGACCAACTACGACACGCTTCTTGAGCTTTTTTGCGACTTGGCGCGTCTGCCGATCGACACGGGCTTTGAAGGGCATAGGTACCGTTTCTTCCGCAAGGAAGTCATCTACCGCACACACTTCCGGCCAGAAGCAGTACCCGGAAAGAAAGCGGTGCAGGTCGAATACCGGCGGATGCCAAATGTCCGCATCATGAAACCTCATGGGTCGATCACCTGGCATTCCACCACCGGAGGACCGGTCGAGATATTGGATAATCGAAAGGCCTCGTCTCGCGCGATAGTAATTCCGGGCCCGACCAAGTACGAAGACGCCCTGATCACTAGGCTGTTCGACTCTGTCCGCACGGAAATGAATACGGCTCTGAGAACCGCGACCGGCTTGATGTGCATCGGATTTGGTTTCAATGACGCGCATCTACAGGGCGTGATAACTGAGCGCCTCGGCAACAAGATGCCGTTGCTTGTCCTCACCAGGTCGTTCACGCCCAAGATTCGAAGTCTGATAGCCGAGTTTCCCCACGTCTTGGCAATTGCCCGCGATGGGGATGGCGGAGAGTGCCATGTCGATGGTCAGGTGTACAAATCTGATCTTCCGATCTGGGAGTTAGATTGCTTCCTGAAAACCTTTCTGGAGTGAAATGAATGACGATTTTCGCGTTTTCCCAAGAGCAGTCCCTCGGCGAGGTCAGGAGTGTAGAGACGTCCAAGATCATCGTCAGGGTAACGGACGCGCAGCGTCTTCAGAAAGCACGTGTCGGACGACTGGTGGCGATCCAGTCGCTGGGCGACGAATGGCTATTGGGCATCATTGAGCGCGTCTGGAGGCATGCCATCGAGGTCGAGAAGCTTGAGCTCGAACCGGACCTGGGACCCTCCGCCGAATTGCCCATAGAAGAAAACGGAGTGTCCATTAGCCTGGTTGGCACCTACAGGGAGCGCGACGGCGAGCGGCGGGACGTATTTTCACGGGCGATCTTCTCGTTGCCGGAGATAAACCGACCGGTCTTCCCACTTGACGAGAAGGTCCTTGAAGATTTCATGGGCATCCTCAGCGCCTCGACGAAAGGTGGAGCGAAGGTTCCGCTGCGGGTAGGGCGTTATACGCTGGACGAGACCGCCGTCGCCTACGTGGACGGCGACAAGCTGTTCCAGCGCCACCTTGCCCTGCTGGGAAGCACAGGGTCCGGCAAGTCATACGCCGTCGCATCCGTCCTCGAGCAAGCAGCTCAGTTGCCCTACGCGAACGCAATCGTCCTGGACCTTCATGGCGAATACTCAAGCATGAAGTTCGCACGTCAATTCAGGATCGCGGGAATAGGTGATTTGAAGACATCAAACGACCAGTCTCTCTTCCTGCCGTTCTGGCTCCTCACATATGAGGAGATGCAATCCCTCTTCATTGATCGCTCTGGGGATAACGCTCCGAACCAGGCCCTCGCGCTCATGGAAACCGTTGTTGATCTCAAGCAGAAGGCAATCAAGTCCTTCGACAAGCCCGATCTGTTAGAAGGGTTTACCGTCGATACACCGGTTCCCTTCAAGCTGGAAGACCTGATCGCCTCTCTGTCGGCAAAGAATGAGGATGAGACTGATACCGGCGAAGTCTATGCTTCCGGCACAAGAAAAGGCCAGCCCAAGATGGAGAAGGGGCCGCTGCACGGAAAGCTGTCGCGTTTTCTTGTCCGCATGCGCACCAAATTCGCCGACAGGCGCTACGCATTCATGTATCAGCCGCCCGAGGAATACCAAGAGTACGCAGCGCTCCAACGCCTTGCCGAAAGGCTTTTGGGATCGGGAGACTTCAAGGCAGATGTCAACAGCGGCATCAAGATCATCGATTTCTCCGAAGTCCCCTCCGACATCCTTCCCGTGGTGGTCGGTTTGGTGGCGAGGCTCGTCTACCAGATTCAATTCTGGAGCCGCCCGGGTGCCGATGGCGATGACCGTCATCCTATCGTCATGATATGCGACGAGGCCCATCTCTATCTTCCCAGCAGGCAGTCCGAAGTAGGCCCTCTGGAACGCCGGGCGCTCGAGAACTTCGAGCGTATAGCGAAGGAAGGCCGCAAGTACGGCGTCAGCTTGATGGTGGTCAGCCAGCGGCCTTCCGATGTCAGCACGACCATTCTCAGTCAGTGCGGCAACATTGTCAGCCTCAGGCTGGCGAACAAGATCGACCAGGCGGTGGTGAGGCAACTCCTCCCTGAGAGCCTCGAAAGCTTGATGGAGATTTTGCCGACGCTTGATGTGGGCGAAGCGGTAGTCGTCGGTGATGCTGTACTCCTTCCGACCCGCATCAAGCTGGACAAGCCGAAGAACCTACCGCGAAGCGCCACGATTCCTTTCTGGAGGCGCTGGGAAACGCCTAAGGCGGCTGTCGACATCGCGGAAGCGGTGGAGAACATGCGGAAGCAGTCAAGGAGCTAGCCTGACGCGCTGGCGGTCAGGAGGAACGGATGTCAGCGGCTCAGCGCGGAATCTCGTCTGACGGATGCATAACGACAACTGTGACCGCATCTGGATCAGGTTGTTATGGCCATGCTGTAGCCGCCAGAGATTTCATCGGACTAGAACCGGTAAGTGATGCCCGCGCCGATCAACCATGAATCGAGCTTGGCCTTGCCGCTGACGCCGGCGCCACCCACATTGGCATCGAAATCAGGTCTGAGAAAGATTTTCTTGGCGTCGAAGTTCACGCCCCAATGGTCGTCGACCATATAGTCGAAGCCGGCCTGTAGGGCGACGCCGAAGATGTTCTAGACATCAAGGCTGCGGGCACTTTTGCCTGACTGATTGTAGAACAGCGTATAGTTGACGCCGGCGCCGACATAGGGCCGAAAGGTGCCGAAATCGGTGAAATGGTACTGAAGTGTCAGCATTGGCGGCAGCAGCCAAGTCTTGCCGATCTCTCCGAGCGCTGAAATTGAGCCACCGCCATAAACCTTGGCGTAGGTCGTGCCGAGGATGAGCTCCGCAGCGATATTCTCGTTGAAGAAATACGAGATGTCGAATTCCGGTATGACCGTATTCGAAAAGGAAAGATCCGAACCTGGCAATCCGTCGATGCGGCCGGAGTCGTTGGTGATCACGTTAAGCCCCCGCAAGCGTATCTGTCACGGGCTGCTGCCTGCCGCTGCAGCCGCAGGCTCTGGCTGTCAGATCCGTCGCTTCCGCGGTGGTGGAGGCGGCAACCAATGCTGCGGCGGTGATGATGGCGCGGACAATGTTGCTGGATAGCATATTTTCCCCCTTCGATCCGAGATTGGTGACGGCCGGAGCATCGTTTGGCGCGTGGCGGTTTGAGCCAGATCAACTGGAACCAGACTGTTTGTCGCAGCATCGATTTGCCGCCGCCATAGCATCAGCGGCCTCCGCGCGCTCGTGCGGTGCTGCTTGGCAGCTGTGCTTTTCGGGCATAGGCATCGCCCGAGCTGATCGCCGGCCGCCAGCTTGCTGACGGTGTGGCGCAGCACCGAGCAGGTCTGCCGCTTCATCTATTGGAGGGAAGATCATGCGCTGAGCTCTGTCGGCACCCCCCCGGAAGCCCCTCGCAAGCGCGGCCGCCGCGGATCCGGCAAGCCGAGACCGCTTGATCTCGATTAATTGCCGGATCAGCCAACGTCATTTTAATGCCGATCGCTCGCAGTTCGGCATTGGAGGGTGATGTGCTGATCTTGGCGGTGGTCACGCTTACGACCGAACAACTCCATTGGATACTCGACGGCATTGATATCGACGCAATGGTCCGCGACCCGGTGCGGCAATACCAGGTCGCCGGCTGAGGCGGCGGCTTGGTCGGTTGACGCGGGGCAGCGGTTCAGATTCAAGACTGCGATGATACGAACCGGCGAACCGACTGTTGAAGAGTTGATGGCGCGCATTGCTGCGCTGGAGGCGCAGAACTGCCAGCTCGCAGCGATGGCGCGGCAGTCAGGTCGACGGACATGCGGATTGCGGCCACGGCGTCCCGGCTCTCGAAATGACAAAATGGTTCGACACCAACTACGACTACATGGTTCCCGAGGTGTCCGAGGATCAGGACTTCGTGCTGACGTCCGAAAAGCCCGTCGATCTTTTCCTCGAGGCCAGAGAACTCGGAATCCGCACACGGCCAGTCATCCTCGGCCCCGTTACCTTTCTGAAGCTCGCCATGGCACCCGCGCCAATGTCCTTCGATGTTTGTCTCTCGGCCATTTCCCTGATGGTTTTTAGCTTGCTGCCGAGCTCACGCTTGATGCCCAACTGACTCCAACCTATGGCGGCTCATTGCGATCTTCGCTCTGATGCGACCTTCCTGCCACCGCGTTGGACCCATCTAAAGGATCAATCTCTGACCGTCGACGCTCGCGGACAGGCAAGAGGAACCCGGTGGCGGTCATCAGCAACAGAGCTCCGGCGGAGGCTTCCAGTGCCAAAGCCAGGGAATATTTCTGCGCCATCGCGCCCCACACCAAACTGCCTGCCGTGATGCCGCCAGATGTTAATGCATTATATATTGAGATCGTGCGACCTGCGATCCACCGCGGGCTCGCCAATTGCACACTCACGCTGAGGCTAGACCAGGCGATGACCCAACCCGCACCGCCCAAGGTGAGTGCGGTTGCCGCCAATGCGAGTGCAGGGGTCAGAGCAAGGGAAATGCAGCACGTCGCGCAGGCGGCGCACGCGAGCGTTATTAGCCGTTCCTGAGACAGCTTCCGTCTAAACACGCCGTTGGAGACGCCGCCGAGGACGGCGCCAGTGCCGAAGCTTCCCATCAAAATGCCATATGCGATCGGCCCTCCCGCGAATTGATCGCGAACAATCAGTGGGAGCAGCGCGAGTATGGAGATGCTCGCCAGACCAAAGAGGGTTCCGCGCGCGATCGCTGCCTTGATTTCCGAAGACATCGCCGTGAAGCGCGCCCCGGTATAGATCGCGGCAGTCATCGACTCGCGCGGGAGAGGCGAAGGGCAAGCCTTCCAGTTGCAGCGCCGTATAGCGCATAGTGGGGAAAGATAGCTAAGTGTGGTCAGGGAGAAAGCCGTCATAGGTCCGAACGAGGCAACGACGATACCGCCGAGCGCCGGGCCTACCGCACGGACAGTATTGAATCCGACGGAGGTAAGCGTGACGGCAGCGGGAAGATCGCGTCGATCTACAACATCGCCGATTGAGGCCGCCCAAGCGGCACCGTTGAGAGCGGCGCCACATCCCACCAAAAAGCTCAGGCCGAGGATAACCCACGGATCGATAAGGGACAACGCCGCAAGAGCAGTCAGCATCGCAGATGCTAGGGCCATCAGGCACCTACCGGCTAACATGACCCTGCGACGGCTGAAATTATCAGCGATGGCCCCCGCGAAGACAGACAGAATGAACGTGGGCAGCGTCGATGACGCCTGTACAAGCGCGACCATCAGATCGGAAGGCGAGATCGTAGCCATCAGCCAGCTGCTTGCTACAGTCTGCATCAACCAGCCGAGGCTGGAAACCTGCGTGGCGAGCCAAATCGAACGAAAGGTTGGATTCCTAAGCGGCGCACACGTCCTTAGAGATATTGCATCCGCCACTACGCGCGCCACCCTGCTCATTTTCTCCAAGTCATTGCCCTCTGTCTAGTCCAGCTGACTGGCATCTTCCCCACGCGATAGCAGTTGGGTAGGGCGTAGGGATCAGGTTCATCGTCTTTCGGGTATTGCGGGAGCGCCCTGGTGATCGGAACGCGGCCGGGACACAACTCAGGACCCGCTCGTTAAGATCCTGACCTTCAAAATTTGGAGCAGCATTCGCGGCAGGGTGGCTTTGGCCGCCCTCCACATCGGTCGGCGGCTCTTGCCGCCCGCGCGACGAAAGAGTATCAAAAGTCGTGCCAACTGCGCAGAAAGAATCTCAAAAATTCCCTGCATACATTCAAGGGCTTAAGAGAGTGCGCAGGAGGCTAGGCCGAACACACCGCGTCGCGGTCTCGACAAACTCGACAGTCGTGACGTTTTCATCGGAATGCCGAAGTAGATGGGGTCGTCTAATCGCACGACGGTCAATAGCTTTCTTTTGATCCTTCCCGATTTCAAACATGAGATGGTAAAGCGATGTTATCCGAATTGCGTCTGCCAGGTGCAGGGTCGTCTTCGCGGTCGGCATCAGCCGCCGCATGATGGAGCTACGAGGGATGAGCCTTCCAATGTGGACGACGCACTTTGCTGAATCAGCAGTGCAACCCCATCAGCGGAATGGCCCGGCCCACGTCCCGGCCAATGATTTCTGGCTTCACTTTGGAGATTTTGGTATGTCGCATTGCTATTTGCAGCTCACCCTGTCCGATCGGCGGCGCTTATACCAGATGAGAGAGCGTAAACTTCCGTTGGTGAGATGCCCGCCACCTTTCGAAGAGCTCAAGCTCCTCGCTTTGAAGCCATTCAACTGTTCGAGCGATGGCCTCGCTCAGAACGGTCCGCCGTAAACCGATGGCACCTGTACGCTCGGCAGAGAGCTCGAACAGGATCAACTTGTTCACCGGCAGAGGCCCCGACACCACGAACTCCTTTGTTTTGTACCAATGATGAACCGGAAAACGACCGGCGCAATTCCCTGACAGCAACTATCCACCCGAACGCTGGCGAATACCGTCGTCGGATCCGTTGATTTCCTTCGGTCAGTGATGGCAGATAGCCACGTAGGTAATCGGAATCGACGGTATGCAGAAACGCCCGCTTATCCAGGCCGGGATCGATGAACTCGAAAGACTCTTTGATCAGAGACGCTCTGAAGCAGCGTTTCTCAAGAGACTCGCAAATGAGTTGAAGCATCGTAAGACGCAACGCGCGAAAGAACTGCTCGCTCGGATCGACTCTGCACTCCGGCAGCCAGGCCCAGACCACATTCCATCTCCTGTGCTGGAGCTCGTGCCGGGGCCAGTGCCAGATCTTCGAGCGGAAGCTCTAAAGCCAGAACCGACCCCTCCGCCTATCGAGAAGCAACCCTCCCCATCGCCGGCGACATCGCCCGGCGCCGCGGCCGACCGGCCTACCGTCGGTAACGCACCCGCCGACATCCTTTCGGCTTGGACCTGCATGGAGGTTCTTTCGCCGCCGGCCTTCCGCCGGCCTGAAGATTTGGTTTCAGGCGACCGCTTTCGGATTGCCAACATCGAAGGACGACCGCTACCTTGGGACGCCGGTGAAAAGAGCCGTCAGAACTATAGGCTTTATTACCAGATCGTTCTCGGGACCGTCCGGCTGGACGCGGCGGTGGGCGCCCTGCTCGCCGCCTTTTCCGACAGTCGACAGGAACGGCCCACGAGCAGCGGAGACGCCGTGCTTGCGACAGTGATGGTAGATAAGGACGGCCGCCTCGTAGATTCCGATCCGATTTCGATCTCGAGTTTCGCCTGGGGAGTGCCCGTTGCGCTAAAGGGTGATCTCAAGGAGCTGAGCCGGTGGTCGGATGCCGAACCTAGGCTGGTGGAACAACTGACAGCCGGGCTGTCGCTCACGGACGAGGATGGAAACCCGCTACCGATCACTCGCGAAAGGATCGACTCCGCCTACGGCTGGCTGGTTCGAAAGCTCGGCCTTCCGGATGATATCGTGCAGCCACCGACTTTCATCGTTCGCTCGTACCAGTACTTCAAGTTTCAGGATCCGCCAGAGTCGATACTGCTGAACTCGTTCTTTCTCGACGATCTCGCCAAGGCGGCGGAGCAGGAACGCTCGGGACGAACGACTGGCAACCTTCAGCGATATCTGCAGGCCCTCGCCCCGGACACCCGAACGAACTTGCTGAAGGATCGGAAGGAGCTTCGCGAGGCGGTGGAACCCAAACGGTTTCCCCTTGCCTCCTGGCCAGCGAATGGAAGGAACCCGCTGGCCCTCTTGCAGCAATGCGCCGTCAACACGATCGCAAATGACCTCACGAAGGAGGGCATCGTTGCCGTCAACGGGCCTCCCGGCACGGGAAAGACCACCCTGCTGAGGGACATCATCGCCGCCAACGTCGCCGAGCGCGCGTCGATCCTCTGCTCCTACCAAGATCCGGAAGAGGCCTTCAAGCACTCGGGGCAGAAGATCAAGAGGGGCGGCGGCTTCATCCACCTTTACACCGTGGATGAGACAGTCCGAGGCTATGAAATGCTCGTTGCCTCGTCGAACAATCGTGCTGTCGAAAACGTCAGCGCGGAGCTGCCGGCCATCGACGCAGTCGCCTCGGACGTACCTGACCTTCGCTATTTCAAAACGACCTCGGACGCGATGCTCGGGCGCGACACATGGGGCGCGATCGCTGCAGTGCTGGGCAACGCCAAAAACCGAGGCGACTTCCGTCAGAAATTCTGGTGGGACGAGGACACCGGCCTCCAGAAATATCTGCAGCATGCAAGCGGGGCGCCGCAGTACATCGTCGAAGAGAGCGCGGACGGTCCACGGCAGAGACACCCGCTTGTCGTCCAGAAAGAGGACGCGCCCTGGGACCACGACGAAGCGCTGAGGGTCTGGAAGCAGACCCGGCAGAACTACAAGAAGGTCTCTGAACGCGCATCCGCGGGTCTCGCCGAACTCCAGAATATTCAGGAGACCGTCTCCGCGATCGAAAGAAATTTAGCTTCGATCGAGACGCTGGACGCCGAGCTGGTCGAACTAAGGGCTCCCTTCCCTCGCCTGGTCGCGGCCAACGAAGCCGCGCTCGCGGAGATGGCCAACCGACAGAGGATGTCCAAGGCAGCGGAACAAGAGTGGTGTTCCTCCGTAGGACGGCGTCCGGGTTGGATTTCTCGGCTTTTCAATCTGAACTCGTTCAGGACTTGGAGCATCCAACATGACCGGGCATCGCATGATCTGAAGGATGCGAGTGAAAACCTCAAGGTTTTCGTCGCCATCGCAGAGCAGGCAAAAGCGGCCTTGGAGCGGGCAAAGGCGGACATCGCGAAAAACGAGGAAGTAGCAAGTGCGCTTCGGAAAAGGTTGGAATACGACGTCGCGGCACTGGCGGCATCGAAGGAACGCCATCAGGGCGCGATCATAACCTCCGACTTCTTCGAGCTGTCCCACGCGGAGAGGCAGAAAACGGCCCCGTGGCTGGACGCAGCGACGTCGCGGCTCCGGAATGATGTTTTCGAGGCCGCGATGGCAGTTCACAAGGCGTTTGTGGATGCCGCCGCCAAGCCCATCCGACATAATCTGAACGTGTTGATGGACGGGTTCGGCACCCGCTCGCTCGGCAGCCCCCAGAGAGATCTGTTGATTCCGCACCTCTGGTCGACCCTCTTCCTCGTCGTCCCGGTGATCTCCACCACCTTCGCATCGGTTGCTCGGATGTTCCCAAAGATGGGACCCGAGTCTCTGGGATGGCTCCTTGTGGACGAAGCCGGCCAGGCACTGCCCCAGGCAGCGGTCGGAGCCCTTATGCGCACGCGTCGTGCAGTAGTCGTCGGCGACCCTATTCAGATCGAGCCGGTCGTCGTGCTTCCAGATCGCTTGACGGAAGCGATGTGCTTGCAGTTCGGAGTCGATCCTATCATCTTCAACGCACCCGGCGCCTCGGTTCAGACCCTGGCCGACAGCGCGACTGCCTACTACGGAACTTTCGAGACAAAATTCGGCACCAGGGAGGTCGGCATTCCCCTACTGGTTCACAGACGATGCGCCGAGCCGATGTTCAGCATCTCGAACTCGATCGCCTATGAGAACCTTATGGTGCAGGCGAAAGCGGCGAGAGTGTCGCCCGTACGTGACGCGCTTGGCCCGTCGGCTTGGACCCACGTCGAAGGTCGAGGACAGGATAAATGGGGCTCGCGCGAGGGCGACGTCTTGATCGAGAGGTTGCGTAAGCTCCGCGAAGCGGGTTGTTTGCCCGATGTTTACATCATCACACCGTTTGTCATCGTGCAGGACAAGATCCGAGAGCTGCTGCGAGCCGATGGCGTCTTGGACGGCTGGGTCGAAAACGCTGCAGCATGGACGAGGGAGCGTGTCGGGACCGTTCACACGGTAAAGGGTCGCGAAGCGGAAGCGGTCTTCTTTGTCCTCGGCGCGCCGGATGTTGGACAACGGGGAGCGCGTGGATGGGCTGGAGGCAAACCCAATCTGCTCAACGTCGCAGCCACGCGGGCAAAGGAAGCGATCTATGTGATTGGCAACCGAGCGCATTGGAAGTCAGCGGGGGTTTTCCAGACACTTGACGCTTTGCTACCGAAATGACGAGCCCTCGCTCGCCTCCAGTTCGTCGCCCTCACGCTGCTATTCTGCGATCACCCTTGTGCCATCGATCCTCGAAGTCGATGTAATTGCAGGCCATAGTAATACCTCTGCGGCTCGCGGAGTTTACGTCCGCGAGCGTACATTTATGCTCGACCTGCAAACGACCACGAACGGCATCCCAGCTCGGGCGCCGAATCTTCTCCGAAGATGCTACTGTGCAATTTTCAGATGAGGTGGTATTTTTATCCGGCGGTTGTACGTGGCGCCGCCCGCAACTCGGCGAATCAACAGCCAGCGGAAGTTGTCTGCATTGAGTAGCAGGGCGAAGCCACCGAATGGGGGATTAAGTGACACGCACACCGGCGCAGTCTATTCATCCAGATATCGTCGACGTCTTCATAATCATCCTCTTGGCCGCCGCAATCGATATCTTCGTCTTCTGGATGGCAACGCAATTCACAGCGATTCCAGTGTTTCAGACCCTTCCGGGATTCGTGACAGGAGCTTTTTCTGGTATTTGGACAAGTGTCGCCACAGGGACGGCCGGCATCGGGCTTGTGCTGGTCAAGTATATCGGGACGGCCAGGGCGGATAGGCCAAACTACTTTGTCTACGTGGCTGGTACTGCGGCTGGGCTATTTGTAGTGATTCTTCTGCTCGCGGTCGTTTCGATATTCGTGATCAGATTGAAAGACGGCTCGACCTCGCCACGCCCACTACCACCGCTCGGAGCATTTCTTCTCGATATCCCGACCGATGGTTCCGACCAAATTTTGAACCAAAACAATGGAAACCAATACTTTTCGTACTCTTACGAAGGCACGGTTGCCCTGAAGGGCCAAACGCTACAGGGAACACTCAAACCTTCGACTTTTACCACATCCGAAAAGTTCGTGCCGCTGTCTGGTCAAACTTTGAACGCTATAGCTGTGAACTTTTGCCATTGGAAGTGGATTGGCTCGAGCTGGTCGGTTGATTGGTCGCCTGTGCACAACGGCGTGAAGAACAGCGCCTCAATCAATGTCCCATTGAAAACAAGTCAGACCGTTCCGTTACCTCAACTGCCGTTCGAAATTCCGATACCGTCCGATGCTGATCGCTCCCAATCCTGGCTTTGCGTGCGTTTAAACTTCAACGACGGCGGCTTTTTTCCATTTCCATGAAACTCTGCCGCAACCTAGGGTTATTGCACTCGCCGTTTCTAGGTGCAGCGATCCCCGCCTCAGCAGTATCGTGCCTCTCCCTCCGCTCTATGCTTTAACACGCTTGTTGCGGCTCTCGGTTCTCAAAGCTTCGCGGCGTAGCAATGTCTCGCCGCGGATCGGCAATCAGCCCTGAGAAAGGGGGCGAAATTATTCCATTATCTGCTCGGCAAGGTGCATGTGCGTTTAACAGTGGGGTGAAGGTGGCCCGCCCCCGCGGTAAACTAAACTCCGGGGGTTGCTCTGGATAGGCCAGAGCCGAGTCCCATAGTTCAGCGAGGGCGAACCATGAAAGAGAGCTGCAACGTCTCGCCTCTCGACGTGCTACGGCGCATGACAGCTCGCCCGACGTCTACATCGTCACGCCGTTCGTCATCGTACAGGACAAGATTCGCGAACTATTGCGATCCGACGGCGTGCTGGACGGATGGGTTGAGAACCCAACCGCGTGGATCCGAGACC
>Ga0123342_1005944_pt1 | contig 17276 bp, 13 predicted proteins | sample Turbeawhitnodule_FD_89960 | JGI IMG/M metagenome (GOLD analysis project Ga0123342, IMG submission 89960) | Root nodule microbial communities of legume samples collected from Mexico - Turtle bean Mexico white nodule | ecosystem: Host-associated > Plants > Roots > Nodule | place: Mexico: Nepantla... | reverse complement strand
TGGATGTTGAGTGAGGAGAAAATATTTTGTTGAGTTGCCACGAGATATTGTGGTTATAACTAGTGTTTTACTCTAAGATACTAGAAATCATTGTAATCATTACTCTTGGGGGTAGAGTTCTCTATATATATGTCCTCTTGTATTGATTTACGTTGAATCAGTTCAATAAAGATCTTTTTCCTCTCATAGCACCCTTTTCAAGTGTGGATATTTGGAGCATACAGATTCCTCTCTTGCCAGAGAGAGCTCTGCTCTCTGGAAACTTGGCTTTCTTTCTCTCAATTCTGTTATTTTCATTTTTTGATTGCAGGTACCCCTTTGTTAGTTTAATTTTATTTTCATTTTCACATGCATCATTGTTAGTTTAATTTACACCTTTGTTTTATAATGTGGTTAAAAAGCCAAGTAGAAACTGAGGGAGTAGGAATTTCTTACCATGTTTCTTTAAAAGATTATGTGCATGTCATTCGTGGTTGTAATTTCTCATGATATTTTAGGCTGTCATTAAATTTTATTTTGTGAAATTATTTTATAATGTTCAGTACAGTTGTTTCCGTTTTTATGTCAAACAGATTAGCTGTTGTCTATTTTATTGGATTTTGGATGTGGGTTACCTATATTGTTTCTACGATGTTTACTGCTTTTAGTGTTAATGATTAATGTAATTAATGCCCTTATATGATTAAATGAAATTAATACCCTTCTATATGCTATAGGGATATCATGGAGACACATCAAAGACATTTTTTTGTGGGGAAGTCAGTGATGAACTGAAAAATCTTGTCAAGGTAAATAATTATCAGTTGATTAAGGGAGAAAATAAACTTCGCTGTATGATTGATTTGATTGTGATAGTATAGGCAACACTCTGTTGACCAAATATCACTATCTTAATCTGTTTGATATTTTCATCAACTGAATTTTACTCATTAAGCAATTTCAGTTCATTTATTTAGATTTTTCGTTGAGTAGATCCTTTATCTGTTGGAAGGTAACTGAAGAGTGTTTGGAGAAAGGAATAGCTGCATGCAAGGATGGCGCTCTTTTTAGGAGAATTGGAAAGAAAATCAGGTAAATTATTTATTGCATCATACTGGAAAAAAGCACCTACTGGCATGGGGTGAAAAAATTTGAAGGTAGTAAGCAATAATTATGGAATTACTTTTCTTAATAGAAAAAGGAAACAATACATTGATATTTAATGGAAAAATGAAATCCTAATAAAAGGAAATAAATCTCCTGGAATAAAGGAAATAAATCTCCAGACATAAAGACTCTGAATTTGGAGCGAATCTACCAAAAAAAACTCCCAATCCCAATCCCAATCCCTTAGTTTTTGGGATTTCTTACAAACAAATCTATATTTATTATCCAATCAATCTGTATTTATTGTAGAGTAAATGTGCAATGTTTACACCCATATTTAAACACCCCCTCCCCTTCTCAGGATGGGGAACAAATGTTCTTCATTCCGAGCTTGGTTATAAGATTATGGAAGTATGAGGTCTTGAGTCACTTTTGTCAGCATATCAACCACCTGTTGCTTGGACGGAATGTATGACATGCATACTAAAACTTCTATTTTTTCCTTAACGAAGTGTCTATCTATTTGTATATGTTTTGTTCTATCATGCTGAATGGGATGATGTGCAATGTCTATTGTTGACTTATTATCACAGTAGAGTTTCATGGGTTCCTCCAAATAAATCTTCAAGTCATCTAAGATAATTTTTAGCCATAATAACTCACATAGCCCTTGTGCCATGGACCTGAATTCTGATTTAGTGGATGATCTTGCCACCAAATTCTGTTTTTTGCTTCTCCATGTCATTAGGTTCCCACCTAGGAAAGTACAATATCCATTTATTGATCTTCTATCAACAAGAAAACCTATACCTGCATAATCTGCGTTAGTGTAGGCTTCAAGAGATAGTCTCCCATTTCTTTTAAATAGTATTCTCTTTCGAGGGCTGCCCTTCAAAAGTAATGTAGAATTCTATAAGTAGCTTGAAGATGAGGTTCCTTTGGTTCATTTCATGCATAATCTAACTTGACACTCACTGAATGAGCAATGTCTAGCCATGTGTGAGACAAATAGATTAATTGTCAACCCAATATCTGATACATATTTTTGTCTACTGCTAGTTCCTCGTCAGCCTTACATAACTTGTGATTACAATCGATTAGAGTTGACATTGGTCTGCATCCTATTTTCCCAGTTTCTACTAGCAAATCACCTATTTTTTTCATCATTTCCAATGACTATAGTTTATCAACATAAACTAGAAGTACTGTTACCCCCTCTTTTCCTTGACTTTGTTTGTAGTCAAATCCCTTCATAAATTTTGTGAATCTTCCAAACCAAGCTCTAGGGGACTGTTCCAGTTCTGAAAGAGCCTTTCGCAGTGTGCACACTTTATTTGTTCTGTCTCCCTCAAACCCTGGTGGAATATTCATGTAGATTTCTTCTTATAGATCTGCATGGAGCAAAGCAGTTTTAACATCATATCATATTGTTAAAGTTTCCAATCAAAGTGGGCAGATAAGGACAAAAGAATCCTTACAATATCCCTCAGTGACCAACCTCACTTTGTACCTTTCAATGGACCCATCAGCCTTATATTTTACTGTCAATATTCATTTGCAATGAACAATATTCTTCTCTTTGTGTTTGTCAACAATTTCCCACGAGTACTGTTCTTTTCCCATGCATCCATCTCCGCTTTCATGGCATCTGTCCATTCTTTCTTTGTCAAAGCTTTAGTAACAATGTTAGAGAGAACAACAAAATTCAAAATAACAATGAACCATAGTCGATAATCTATTCCGAGAAACATAATTTGATAAAGGATAGAGAGATTGTTTTGTACAGCTTCTAGTACCTCTTCTAATGGCTATTGATAGATCAGGGTCATTTGGAGAGCTGAGAGTGGTTCAACTGTCTTTAGTTTTAGGTTCAAAACTTGGATTGCATTCATGGACTTGCAACATATTTGGAATGCTCTTTACTTGTTTATACATCGCTGAATCTTGGAAAAATTATAGGTACTCTTGGGGTTGAATCTCTAACTGTTCCAGTATTTTCTGGTTGCAGTTTAGTAGCATCAATGATGGTATCAATTTTAGTTTCTAATTCTGCCCCAAAATTAATTTGCTCAGTTGTAGGTTCACTTTTGGAGGCTTCAGTTGGAGCATATGACAAAACAAAGGGTTCAAGGTGGTCATCACAATCTTTTGTTTCAATTGAAGGTGACATCAATGGAGATATACGAGCCTCACAATGCACTTTTGAGGTATCTAGATTTTTAAAACAAAAAGTGATGGATGTCCTAAGCGATAGTGGTATAAGCAAAGGGTGTCTTTATTTGATACACCGAGTAGAGACATGGGTTGGTCAGCTTTTGATTGTTGACACGGTTCTAGGGAGTAAAGTTCATTTCTTTCCTTAGCATGTCCAATCCTCCTCCCTGAGAACTGCTCCTCCTGTAAAACACACAAAGATGGGGAAAACATTACAAAGCAATTGAGGTCATATGTTAGTTTTTTGATGGAGATTAAAGTTTTGGGACATGTAGAACATTTTTAAGAATAAGTTTGGAAGATAAATTAGATACCACCATATCCTGCAACTTTTACTAAAGAGCCATGGGCAGCAATAATTTTTCTAGTGCTTGGAGATGGGCTATAAGAATGAAAGAGTTGAGGTAAGTATGTCATATGATCCATAGCTCCTGAATCCACAATCCAAGAGTTAGCACTATATGATACACTCATACAAGAAACATTGTCTGAGAAAGTAGTACATTCAAAGGGTTTCTCAATTGTTCCCAGTAGGTCTTTTAGTCTTTTTATCTCCTCAATATTGAATCCTCCCTTTGTTGATTTTGGAGCAGACATCATGGAGATGCAAAACAACAACTGGCTGTCTAATGGGTGATTTTCCGAAGAAGAGAAAACAACAATAAAGGCTGTTACAATGAAATTGCAGTAATTAAGGTTGCACCCTATTGAAGACAAAATGGCAATGAAGGCTGCAAGTGATAAAAACAGATACTAGGGCTCCTGGAAAAACCTAGAGCTTTGATACCGTGTGGATAAATGTGTAGGCTGTAAGCAGTAGTCATGGAATTACTTTTCTTTATGTAAAAAAGAAACAATACGTTGGTATTTAATGGAAAAACGAAATCATAATTAAAGGAAATAAATCTTCTGAAATGAAGGAAGTAAATCTCAGGATATATAAAGACTCTAAATTAAATATACCAATTAAACTCCTAATCCCAATCCTTTAATTTTAGGGATTTTTTACAAACAAATCTATATTTACTATCCAATCAATCCATATTTATTGTACAATAAATGTGCAATATTTACACCCATATTTTAACATATGATAATCAAAATCATGAGTCAACTCGCAAACTCATAAGGGTTTATATTCCTACACCATTGAAATGGCTTAACTCATTTGCAAACTCATTTTTGAGTAAGCTCGAGCAAACTTGCTCAAACTTATCGAGAATGTTGAGTCTCCTACAAAACTTTGACTTTTAAGCATATGGTCTGGGACATGTACAAAAACAATTTCCCTTAGTATTAAAGACGGGGAGTGAATTGAAGTATCACCAATTTTCACACATACGTGCACACACCCTTTTGAATTTTCTACTTTCATTTGAGTTAAAGTTGTTAATTACGCATTTTCTTATTTGTAGTTTCTGAATACAATTATTGTGTATTAATTGATGATTCAATCTTCAATATATATTTTTTAAGCATTTTCTTTTCTTTTGAAACATTTCTCAGTGAGCATGCTGAAAAATATGGCTTCGGTGTAGTGGAGCGTTTTGTTGGACATGGTGTTGGAAGAGTGTTCCATTCAGAACCAATTATCATACACAATCGTAAGTGACCAATTAACTTGCATAATTTCTTCATAGTCTTGATTTCCAATAAGAATGACTGGCTAAAATAACTCTGCATTAAACTACATATTTATTTCTTGGTTGGCTAAAATATGTAAAAATTCTTTTTATATTCCCTAATTTTTTTTAAAATGCTTTTAATAGGTCAAGCTTTATTTTAGTTCACCAATTTAAAAGTATTTTTTTAAGTCTCAAATTAAAAAAAAAGTGAATTAACATTTCTAGTTCTATATTGAATGTGACACTTTTGTTTCATTAGGATAGAAAATTAAAAAAGAAATTGATCCATAACATCTATGTCAAACTTTTTATATTGTATAAATATGTTTGAGTGACTAATAATATGTTTTCTAACAGTTCTTTAGATAAATTATTGTTGTAAATAGCATAATATTAGGATAAAAATATTCTCAATATCTCCATGGTAGTTAGGAAAAAATATCTTCAGAATCTTCATATTAATCTTAGCATATTTTTATTTCCTTATTTTAAAGGATTTGATTATTACAAATAGAGACTATGGGAATGTAATTGGTATGATTGTTATCAATAAAATAATTCTTTATTTCCTTACATAGTTGAAGTATTTACAAATAATATGATAAATTTGATCATGGTTTTAAACCCTTAAATCTAACGAAGCAAAAGGAAACATTGTATTCATACGTTCTAGTTATGACCAGTATACCTTAATCTCAAAATAAAAACATAAGTCAAAACTCTATTCATGAGAAAGAGAAGAATATTTCTAATATTGTTAAAGTTGTTTTCTCAAATTAAACACATGTTAGTAACGACAACAAATTTCATCAATGTTAACCTTGAAAATGAAAATGAATTAGTTCAAACATGGAAGACTTAAAAACCCACTTTTAAACTGGGGAACTACAAAAATATTTTTAATATGGAGGACTAAAAAACTTACTTTTAAAAGTAGTAAAAAAAATTAAAAACTGTATTTAAATGTTATGAAAAATCGAACAAAACTAGGAAGTATGGTTTATTTTGGAAAACCAAATCTGTTTTTCCCTCCAAATCAAATTGATATTTTTGCCAAATTTGTTCATCAACAGTTTAAAACCCAAATCAGTTTGAACCAGTTTTGAACTGGTTTTAGACTGTTTTTGGTTCAAAACCAGTTTTAAATTTATTTCTAAACCTGCATTTTGAACCTTTTTCTTTCTTGTGAATCCAAATTTAAATCTGGTCGAAGAAAATGTCTTAGGTTTAAAAACCACGTTACATTATTTGGATTTTTAAAATATGATTTGGTTTTGATACTTTAATTAGATTTTTTGTGTGACCCTTGTTTTTCGTTGTAACTCAGTTGCTTTCTTGTCCAAAATAATAATGTTAAAATTTGAAATGTCTTTCATTTTAACTTTGGACAATAGCTGAGCATTCATCCAAAACTAATTAACTTTTATGTTCTTTGAAAGAGCTGAAATGTTGATTAATCAGTGATTGGTTGTGTTTAATATTAACTTCATTTTTTACCTGTTTATGATTGATTACAGTGGAAGTAGGTTGTGATTTAAAATACTTGGTATAGGCAATCAAATTCACCTATTGGATGGGGCTAACTTACCTGTCATCCTTACTAAGAATTATGTGAGGAATTGTTCGTACAATATGTTACATATTAAAACCTTCCATGTGCCTTTGGTCCTTGCTACAATGCTACCCTCAGAAGACATTTAATTTTAAAAGTGTTGGCCAGAGAATTGTCCACATTTCAAGCTTACAGAGTGAATACGGGTGTCATAAAAACCATTTGTGCAACTTCACACAACATAGACCTGCCCTTCACTGTTCCCTCTTGTTTTCCTTGATACTATTTGTCCTAACAGATTTTTAATTCTATGCCATTTCTTTACAGGAAATGAAAAGCGAGGTCGCATGGTTGAAGGTGAAACCTTTACAATTGGTAAGTGACTTCTTAATTGTACCAAGAATCTGAGGTGATAACAGTTAGAGTAGCAATTTTAGTAGTTTGTCAAGTAATTATAACCAAATTAGTTAGCTGACATCTACTCACTACTATTTAACTAACTCTAAATAGTTAGCATGGGTATGATGTAAGGCACTTCTCACTTTTGATAGACAATTGTGATTCTCCTTCTTTGTATTTCTTCAATATCATGAAAGTCTCAAGGTTCTTTCTATTTTAGATCTTTGTGCAATTTGAGATTCTTAGATCTCATTAGTACCTAGTATCTTGTGTTCTATTAGCTGCCGTTTCAACTGGTATTAGTAGTCTTGTTCCTTTGGCACGCTTCTTTCAGCCATGGCAGAATTTACCTGATCTCAAGCAGCTTTATGTGAGGTAGAAGAAAGATTGGAAAGTTGCCTTTAAAGATGGTGGAACTCGCAGGTATGATGTAAAAGACATTGCATGATTCACTGAATGAGGCATTAACTTAATTGGTGTAGCAAAATCATGACGATCGAGAAAGGCATCACAATTTGGAGGATGATCAGGATCATCTCATCAAGATTTTGGTTCTAGTACGCATCGTTATCAATCCCGTGCTCCTTATGCTTGTGGTACCAGGTTGGCTAGAACCGGTTTCCCTAGATTTAATGGTGAAAATGTAAATAAGTGGATTTATTAGTGCAAAATGTATTTCACAATTGACCTAACTCTTGAGGAATTCAAAGTGCGGTTAGCAGTGGTGCATTTTGAAGGCAATGCAATGCAATGACATCATGCATTTGCAAAATCTATAAAAAACGATAATTGGCCGACTTGGACTGCATATGCTAAATTGTAAAAGACGGATTTGGGAAGGTTTGTGAAGATCCCATGGTTGAATTGATGAATTTGAGGCAATATTCTATTCTTACCATATATCATGAAGAACTTGATGCCATAATCAATCAATATGGATCTACTAACAGATTATGTTCTTAGCTATTTTTTTAGGCAATTAAAGAATGATATCCAAATGTTACTGAGAACGTTCCTACTGCTATAATGATGGTATTTTCACATGGCAAACTTTATGAATCAGCAAATCAAAGTGGTGGTATAGCTAAGCCTAATCCTCTAAAGGGTAATTTTAAACCCTTACTATCCAACAAACCTGTTTATACTATGGAATCACAGGTGGATTCCCAAAAGGGGGAAGGTGAGCAGAAATTTAATACCTGCTTATATGAATGAAAGAAAGGTTAAGGGCCTATGCTGTGTTTGTGATTTACCCTTCACACATGAGCATAGCTTAATTCACAAGAAAATTGAGTTTCACATGGTGGAAGTGGAAGATGATTAGTAGGATGAAGAGACATTACAACCAGAGAGACTTGTAAGAGAAACATTGTGACTTTGGAGAACCACACTTCCGTTACTGCACTCACTAGAATCATAGGTATTGGAGATCCCACACTGACTACAGTCACTACATACCTCACTTTATAAACTAAGCTAGTTTAGTAGGGTTGAGTTAAGTTTAAAGTCCATTTTCTAATAGTAGGTGTTAGATATTATGAGATATTATAGATATTGTTAGATTTTTTTACTTATGTAATGGGTTAACCCATATTTTTTTTTGTATGTTTTTCTATATATAAACATAACCCTATATCTCCAATATACACAAGGGAATTTATCCTATTTTTTCTTTTCCTTTATTTTAATATGATACATCCATGATACATTAATAAAAGATTATATATGAATATAAAATATGCAGATTTTACCCATGAACAAAGTTTAAAGGCTAAATAAATGGGTAGGGAGAGCAAGAATAAAGTGAAGAGGTCCTGTATTTTTGTTTTGGAAGGAGTACATAACTCAACCACAGAGGATATGGCGTGTTTGCTATTTGTTTCATGAATTTAACATTTTTAATTTAAAATATTAAATTTTTTATTTAAAAGAATAGAAAATGACTTGAGCTTTATTGGAGTCTGCTCCCTTATAATAATCAAGTCCGTATCCTGTATTAATTTTGAGGTACAAAAAATTGGATACTTCTAAGATGTATCTGGGTGTATCGGTGTCGAACCTGGGTACTACACCGTCATATTAGTCATTTTGAAGTATCCAGCTTCATAGATTACATCACATTATTTTTTGGCATGTTTGGAATATTAGGAGTAATTGGTATGGTAAGTGGTCATCCTGTCATAATCTATGTAATAATTTCAATTGAGTCATTGTTTTGGAATAAGACATATGAGGGAAATTTCCCTTGATAGAAAGAAGTGGTAGGAACGTGTTTGGTTTTAAGAAATGCTTTTGTTTCCTTTTTCTATTTTCAACTAGGAATAAAAACGTGAAAAATTTCCTCTCAGTCATTCCTTTTTCTGTCTACCTGTGGGTGCTATAGCATTTTGTTGAGATTCATGGTAATAAAAAATGCTACATCATAATTTAGAATTAAAATTGTCCTCGTATAAGGTTGTGATGCCTTTATAGTTCATATCCGCCACCTTCCGTTCCAGAATGTATCACAGATTTTGAAATTCCATTATGAAAACTAAGCCAATGCAGATGCGATGACAATTGTGTTTGGGCTAAGCTTCCTTATTATTATATGTGACCTTCTCATCTGTACATCTTGTGTTCAAATGAAAATAAATTCATTTGTCATTTATTTTATTTTCATGCTGATTCTGAATTTCTGTGGTTTGCTTTGCATTCTTTTTTTTCCCAATTGTTAATACGTTAGTTTTTGTTAGTTGGGGAATTCAAACCTAGAACATGTCCCTCCCTCCATTCACTTTTACCATTAAACAAACCTTATATCTTCGGTTTTCTCTGTATTGATCAAGCTGGGTGTTTAGTCTTGAAAGTTTTTGATCCCTTATGAACTCTACTTGAATTTCAGAGCCGATTCTTTCTATGGGAAGCATTGATTCTATTACATGGCCAGACAACTGGACAACGTTAACAGCTGATGGCAGTCCAGCTGCACAGTTCGAGCATACGATTTTGATAACTAAGACTGGAGCCGAAATTTTGACTACATGTTGATACGGTAATTGTGCTTTTGATTTGCATTCACCATGTTATGTAATGTGAGTAGAGTTTGTGTGTAGATTGTAAATATGTGCCTTGAAATCAATTTACTTCTGGAAGATTATGCTCAGGCAACTAAAAATTGCCTTCCAAAGCTGCAATATGAAATTCTCTAGTGCATAAATTTTCTTCTATGATGGCACCAGTTTAGAGACACACATTAAGTACGAAGTTGTGACACAATGCATTCAGAGTTCTCTCTTTCTCAGATAACTGTTCGCTACCAACTGTTTAATTTTATGTTTGGAAGTTATCGGAAAGAGTTTAGCTGAGTTTTCATATGAAGTGGTGGACATTATCCATGGGACCACTTGATAAATCTGTTGTGACTGCTTCTTCCTGCACCTCCATACACCTCCATATGTTCTTATGCCACTCCCAAACAAAACCTGAAAATACTTTTTTATCCTTCTTGTGTCATCCCCATAGATTTATGAAATCCAGAAGCAATTTAAAAAATTATATATATTCAGGATTACATAATCTAGAAGTTAATCTCGGATTTGGAAATAGCTTACTGATTATGTAATCTGGAATATATTTTTAAAAAATGGTATTCTGGATTACATATTTTGGAAATAACTTCTAAATTATGTAATCTGAAATATATTTTAAAAAAATGGTATTTTGGATTATATAATTCGGAAGTCTTTTCTGGATTTGAGAGTAGTTTCTGGATTACATAATTCGGAAATTACTCTTAAATTCAGAAAAGATTTTCCGATTATACAATCTAAAAACTAATCACGCATTTGAAAAAAAGCTTCTGGTATATAATCGAGAAACTAATTACGAATCTGAAAAAAGACTTTTGGATTACGTAATTAGGAATATTACAAAAAAAGTCTTTTTGGAATACACAATTTATGAAGGTGAGAGAAGATCATATGTTAGTGTAGAAAGAAGCAGTCATCTGTTGTATTCTAGATGTCGAATCACGAGTTAAATTTCAGATTCATATATGGAGAAACTTAGATTTAGCAAAAGTTCAATCTAATTAATTAAAAACTATATTCGTTTTGCCATTCAGTAATAATTCCAAGGCTCAATCTTAAGAAATGTACAGGCTTGCATAAATTATGGTGACTGTTTCTTCCTGCACCTCCATACCTTCTTTTTCCACCTCCATAAATTTTTGAATTTTCAAAAATGCCATTATATAATATTCTGGATTATGTAATCCGGAAGTCATTTTTCAAATTAGTAATTAGCTTTCGGATTATATAATTTGGAAACCTTTTTTCAGATGCATGATTACTTTTCGGATTACATAATCTGAAAGTCTTATTTAGTTTCTGAATTATGTAATCTGGAAGTTTTTTTTAAAATGAGTTTTCGGATTATCCGAAAACTACTCTAGCAGAGGAAGATATGGAGGTACAGAAAGAAACAACCAATTATGATACCTTTTCAACGTATCGAATGGGAATTGGGTTGGAAAATGTTAATACGAGCTTTACTATAAATTCCGTATATTGTTTAACAATAACTAATGACGACGAGCTTCGTATGAAACCAAAATTCTTTACATTTCGTTATATTTTTAACTAAAAGACAAAGCCAGGTGATGTGTCGTGTGATGTTTTACGTAAGGAATTTTATATATATTAAAATATAGAATAGCAGCCAAACGTGTGAAATGGTTTAAATTTTATTTTATATCTACTAGTAAATATTTTTTAGCAGATTAGTTTAGGAAGAAAGATCGCAGCAAATATGTCTAAGTTTTTTTTATTTTATATTTGAGGAAAAGGATGAGGGAAAGAAAATTGATGTAGATGGTAAAAGGAAAAACTCCTAATTAGGGAAAAGAAAGCACCGTGGGCCTCATTTTTTAACCTTACCCTCCACTTTCGTTTCACACCTCCCAAAATACACCAACCCTGTAAAAGTTAAAACAATATTATTCTATAGAATTTTCCATTTATAAAGCTCCTTTGACGAGGCATTCATCACCATCAATGGCTTCCATGAGCTCTCTGAAAATGATTTCTTCCCTCAAACTCTCCCATTCAAGTTCTAGCACTACCCTTCAAACCCAAAAGAAAGTAGGTTCTAGTCTCTTTCAATCCCTCCCAACCAAAACTTTGAATTTCCCTGCTACTCTTGTTGCTGCTACATCAAGAAGAAGTACTAACAACACCACAACCACTGCATTCTTCTTCAACAACCAAAAGCAGCATCAAGATTCTAATAAACCAGGTAAGTGCTTTTCTGATCCCTTATGTGTAAACAAATTTCAATAACATGTAAAAAATCACAAGTTTCCCTCTTAGTAACCTCTTTGAGTAGCATTTTGTAACCATAATTTGTAGAGAGCTAGCATTCCTCACAAACGATTTTGTTCATTTATGTAGCCAAAGTTCAAGAACTGTTTGTCTATGAGATCAATGAAAGGGACAGAGGCAGTCCAGCATTCCTGAGGCTAAGCCAGAAGCCTGTGAACTCTCTAGGAGATTTAGTGCCTTTCAGCAACAAGATATACTCTGGAAACTTGGAAAAGAGATTAGGGATAACTGCAGGCTTATGTGTGCTCATTCAGCATGTTCCTGAGAAAAAAGGTGACAGATATGAGGCCATTTACAGCTTCTACTTTGGAGACTATGGCCATATATCTGTGCAAGGAGCTTATCTCACATACCAAGACACATATCTGGCTGTTACAGGAGGCTCTGGAATCTTTGAAGGTGTGTCTGGACAAGTGAAACTCCATCAGCTTGTGTTCCCATTCAAGCTGTTCTACACCTTTTACTTGAATGGTATTCCTGATTTGCCTGCTGATCTACTTGGGAAGCCTGTTGAACCTTCACCAAAAGTTGAGCCATCTCCTGCTGCTAAGGCTGCTGAGCCTCAAGCCTGCATAACAAACTTCACCAATTGATGATCCAACTCAGCCCTTTCCTTTTCCAGAGAACTTTAATTTTGCATTTGGTTCCAGAATAAAGTCTTGGTGTTGCATATTTTCTATATCATTGAATCTTCTTTTGGCTATGTTGGACTAGATGTTGCAGATGTATTAGGTGAAACATAATTGGAGTTTCATTTGTGCTCATAATTGGGGAGGCTAGTCTTGAAACAACAGTTTGATCATGAGTTCAAATTTGAAAACAAAATCTCTTTCTATGTAAAGATACTACACACAATGATCCTTCTATATACTTTCAAATGCTGAGGAATCTTCTGACATCTATTACTATTAGTTTTCTTTGCCTGAAGTTGTTAAGACCAAGGAATCACTATTTGAACAGAACATTGATTGGTATTTCAACCCTGTTTGCCATTAAATTAATCAAAGGTTTCATCTATCTTCTGTGAGCCTTATGGGATGAAATTGTCAGTACATATTATTGGACTTAAAATATCACTGCACCCTTTGATTGATAGTAACTACAAATGCTAGAAAAATCATAGTCAAGTGAAGAAACGTGGTAGGTCACACTTTTAAATGTGGAGTGACATGTGGGTTGTGGCTGTGAAAAACAACTTCAATGAAAGGAGAAAGAAAAATGACATTGAAGATTTAAACATAGTTTATAGTTGACCATTTTATGTGGACAATTCAATCATGCTATAAAATCCATTTAAATAGGATCCAATGTAGGTGGTCTACAAATCATAAATTTTATTTAATATATAAGACTAGACAAATGGTTGATATCATCATCTATATTAATTGGAATCTCCTTTATCCTTTGTGGTGTGTTTGGTAGAACAGTGAGTGCAAGAATAGAAATCATACAAATAAATAGTTTTATTTTGTAACATAGGGACCCATCAAATAAAAAACTCTCTTTTGACATTCCTAAATAATAATATTTTAATAATATTTGTTTTATTTTTAATCTTAAATTCTAATATATATTATTATATTATTATAATGGATTGTTAAGTGAATGCTATTTTTTGGAAGATTGTCAACAAAACTTTTTCCTACAAATAAATAGGTTTATTTTGTAAAAGAGATAAGAAAGAGAGTGAGTAAATCTTATTGGTATTTCTTTATTCTATTTTCATCCATTTTTACTATTTCTTTTCTACTATTTTTTCGTTGGTATTATTCAATACTTCATTAATGTTTCTTTTTTCTTTTTTAAAGAAAAGAAAAAAAGTTATTTTCACTTTTCTCTAACACCACAAAACTCCTCACTTACCATTGGGTAAACATGTAAATGGAAATATATGTATCCTCATAGGTAGGTATAAAGTAAACAAGTAACCCAATAGCATTTCTTGATATTAGGAAGAAAAACTAAAAAAACCCTTAACCTCTACGTTCATTCACTTATATTATTTTTCTACACTCAAAACCAAATTAATAAACGTCTATACAGAAATTAGGGATGACAATCCGGACTGGTTCGTCCTACATAAGTATGTCCCGCATTTGAGCTGCAAAATGTGGGTTGAGTTGGCCTGTATACTGATTGTACTGGTCTGCTCTGCATGAGGGTTGATCTGCAGACTTGTGAGTCAACTCGCGTAAGAAATATTTTTTTAGAAAAAGTAAGAAAAAAATTTAAATATAAATTTTGAATAAATTTAATTCCTTTTTTTATTTAGATGAATTAGGTAATTGTTTTCATAGAATTACTCTCACGACACATGCTTAATAAGATATGAGTAAAACTCTGGAATGTGGAATTCAAAAACTTTCGAGGTTATAAAATTTGGAAATTAAAATTTGTGTTTCAGATTACACAATCCATAATACAAATTTGTATTCCAGATTGTAGAATTTGGAATGAATAATTTTAGAATTTTTTAGAATGAGTCTGCATGAAGAAAATATGAGGATGCAAAAAGAAATTTCTAAATTTTTAAGTTATTCGAGTTAACCCACCCCACCCCACCCCACCTTGCACTTGGCCCGCACTAGATATGAGTTATGCGAGGTGGGTCTAAACGACCATCGGGTTGGAATAGATATGTCTAAATCTAGATATATTCCTTAGGTTCAATTTGAGTGTTTTCCTTTGAATTTTGCTTTAATTTATTTGCTTGTATTTATTTGAATCTCTTTGAGTTTTGTCCTATAATATTGCAGGTGAAGTTTTTTTCACTTCTAATCCTGTTTTTCTTTATTTTTGCTTCTCACTATTGACTTGAAAAATATTTGAACTCTTCTCTTGTATCTTAAAAGAATCTTACCTTTTCTAAAGATAACTTTTCTAAAAAGTAACATTCTTGGAAGAATTTTTGGAGATTACTATTTCAAGAGACTTTAGAGAAGGAGAATGGAATTTTGAAGATTGAAAGCATGTATACAAATTGAAATTCACATTTGGACGGAAACATTGTCAATTGAAACATGGAAAAAGGTAAAAACAAAAGCGAGTTAGCAACGGAAAATTCCGTCACAAAATCTAAATACCGTAGTTAATTTTCTTCACTAGATTTAACCATTTGTTGTTGTTCATTTTACTAGTCACGGAATTTTATGTTTTGGCTTTATTTTTTTTTTGTTAATTTGTATTTTTTTTTCATTGCTTTGCTGTCTTTGAAAAATATCTTTGGTGCAATTCCATCTCTATAGTTCAATTTGTAATAGTTAAGCATTTTTATATTAGTGAAAGTGTGTTAAAGGAATCCAAGTATCACTTGTGATTTCATTTTTATTTAGGATTTTTTTATTTGTATTTTTTTATTTAAGATATAAAAAACTTGCAAATTTTATTTTGTTCCTTTTGAATTTTTAGTTCTCCGTGACAATTAGGTGTTAAATCTCTCTAACTTAATTGAATAGTTGACCTTTTCTTTGTTCTTTAGGACTCTTTGCACACACTGGAAAAATTCTTTTTTATGTTTTATTTATAGGAAGTATTCGTAAAAGCAATCTAAGGAATCTATGGCTAGGAAAAACTTGGTATTTAGTATAGTATCCACATGTGATCCACCTTTATTTTCTGTGACTGAACTTGAAAAACTTTTAACACTTAGTCCTTGTAGGAAATTTCTTCTCTTAAAACGTTTTGTGAAAACCTTATACACTCAATTTTTTTGTGGGAAGTGAAAATATATTTCTTTGATAGAAAATGAGTGATCATTCCCATCCATCCAATGTGCATAGTAGTGTTCAGATCCACAAAAAGATATAAATTTGAGAAATGAGGTGAAGAGACTAAATGAAAATGCATTAAAAAGAAGAAAAGATAGTAATGACATTAAAGGGATGTTTGCTCAACTAATAAAAATCAAGAAAAGGCCAACAACAAACATAGTGAAGGGTCCAATACAAGAAGACATTACCATGACCCTCACTCCCAAAGATAAGGGGTGTTTAGTAGTCACCACCATTATCAACCACCCCCAAGAAATCATGGGCACCATAACCCAAACTCTTCCTAAGGACCCAAAGTAGGCATTTCTCCCTTACATGAAAAGGATAAAGTTAAATAAATGAAAGAGCTTGTAATAAAAGGAATAAAATTTATAGCAGGAGAAAAAAAGTTCAAAGAAAAAGTGAAAGCTCTTATTAGAAAAAAAAAAGAGCAAGACATGATTAAAAAAGTGGAGGAAGAAAAGAGAGAAAGATAGGAGAAAGAAAAGAGAGAGAAGAAGAGAAGTTAAAGAAATCCAAAAAGGAAGAAGAGTCTCTCATAACACACTATACAAACATTGTTGAAGAAGAATCCCTAAAAGGGAATTGTAATACTTTGTACTCTTGTTCTCATTTAATTCATTATTCTAACTTTTTTCTCAAATTTTTATAGAAAATCACTTTGTTTTGTTGTTACATAGCACAAAGCAAGGGATAGAACAACGTGAAGAAAAATATGATTTTAAAGTAAAGGTCCATAAATACGAATACACATCCTAACACAACTACAATCCTATGTACTTATAAAAAGACAACAAACTTATATTCTTTGTCTTTAATCTTTGTAAGCTAGAAAGAGAAATCTTGTAATATTTTTCACTCTATGAAGCTACACCCTTGTAAGCAAGTCTTCATTGTATATCCTATTTATGAGAGATTTTTCTTAGGTTTACCTTATTTATTGTTAATTTAAGACAATAGTGGTACTTAGGAATACTTGGAGTTCTTAGTCTTGGAGGAAGATTAAGACAAGATATTTATGAGTGGCTCGCATGTGCCTTTAAAAGAGAAACACGTTAGTGGTTGGTAAGAGGGTCCTTGGAGTGAGGTTCAAGATCAAATATAAAGAGAAGAACACGGCTTGCTGAGGCTACAGGAAGAACATGTTATATTCCTAAGCCTTGTCTTTCTTTCTTTTTGTGATAGAGATAGAGCAGCTTTTAGAAAGTAAGGGTCTTCTTTGTGTTTAAAGGGAAGGGCTATGCAAAGTGCAACCAAGGTCACTCAT
>Ga0123342_1005943_pt1 | contig 17277 bp, 13 predicted proteins | sample Turbeawhitnodule_FD_89960 | JGI IMG/M metagenome (GOLD analysis project Ga0123342, IMG submission 89960) | Root nodule microbial communities of legume samples collected from Mexico - Turtle bean Mexico white nodule | ecosystem: Host-associated > Plants > Roots > Nodule | place: Mexico: Nepantla... | reverse complement strand
GAAATCACGAAACAACCGATTGTTTTGGCTTGACAGTTAAGTCAACCAAACCAAACACCTTTCAACCTTTTTCAAAAACTCCTAAGAGTAAAACAACCGGTTGATTCGACAAAACAACAGGTTTTTTTCACTTAGTTGGAAAAACACTTAATTTCAAAAAGGTTTTAATTCACATCAGTTTTAAATTCAACAAAGGAGTGGATCACACTTTATTCTACCCAAATCCCACCCAAACAGAACTGCAACACCAACCTTTCATCAAACACCTTGGATTTGGATTCTTCAAAGCACTTGATCACACTTAATCAACAACTTTTGTTTCAGAAACTCTTGAATCAAGGTTGTTCCTATGGCTTCATGTGACATTGCTAAGTATGCAATGATGGGTTGGGATGACACTGGTTTCACTAAAATTGGAGGTTCAGATAACATCTTCTTTATTATTAAAAAATTTTGTTCACACTGCTCATTCCACTTGAAAGTTTATGCTTTTCTCAACAATTTGATATAGGTTTCGTTCTCTCGACAACCACTGGAAAAAATCTTGCTAAAGCAGTCAGACTTCCAACTACTTTTAAACTTCTTTTAAATTAGTTGGACTTCTCATTTTCAAGATTGCTTCGTATTTATCCGGATTTGCTTCAATCCCCCTGTTGGTCAACATAGACCCTAAAAATTTTCCACCTCTCACCCCAAAAATAAATTTTTCACGATTCAACCTTATGCCTTACTTTCTTACCCTTGCAAACACTTCTTCAAGATCTTTTACATGTTCTTCCACTTCATATGACTTAACAATCATGTCATCAACATAAACCTCCATATTTCTCCCAATTTTCTCCTTGAACACCTTATCCATTAACCTTTGGTATGTTGCCCTTGCATTCTTCAATCCGAAAGGCATGACTTTATAACAATAATTAGCCACTTCGGTAGTAAAAGCCGTCTTTGGTACATTTGGCTCGTACATTTGTATTTGATTATATCCTGAATAAGCATCTAGAAAGCTCGTCATTGCTTGACCGAAAGCTTCATCTACCAACCTACCAATATTGGGCAATGGATATGATCTTTCAGACACGCCTTATTTAAGTCCATATAATCGGTGCACATTCTCCATTTTCCATTCGGCCTTTTCACCAACACTACATTTGTCAACCAAGTTGTATAGTGAATTTCTCGGATAAAACCAACTTGTAACAACTTTTCGGTTTCTTCAAAAACTTCCTTTCTTTTCTCTTCCCCCATCCTCCTTCTCTTCTGAGAGTATCAACTTAGCTTCTCGACATAAGGACAACTTGTGGGAAATAACATTAGGATCAATCCCAAGTATGTCAATAACCTTCCATGCAAACAAATCCTTATTTGTTCTCAAAGTTTTAACCAGCTCATTCATTAATTCTTCAGGCATACTGCCTCCAACATATGTGCACTGCTTTTCATTCTCTCCTAGTTAAATGGTTGTTGTTTCCTCCTTTGGTTCCATCCTTTCTTCATCATGCATTCTCGGATCAAGATCAACCATTGCAATCTCATTTTAGTTGTCCCCCCTTCTTCTCGACATTCTTGGTTCTTGAACTATTTTAAGACTTGCCATGTAACATTCCTGTGTCGCTCTTTGATCAACATAAATAGTTGTAATTTTTCATGTTTCAATTGGAAACTTCATAGTCAAGTGCGGTGTTGACACTATGGCTCCCAGCTTGTTCAACGAGGACCTTCCTGACAAAGCATTGTATGAAGTGCATGTATCAACAACCAAATATCTTATTTTAATTATTTTCGTCACTCTTCCTCTTCCAAACATTGTTTTCAAATCAACATACCCCTTTGTATCTACTCTTACACCCGAAAACCCAATTATCTGTTCTCGGTGTGGTATAATATCTTCCTCCCTCAAATTTAGCTTCCGAAAAGTCTCCCAAAATAAAATATCAACAGAACTTCCCCGATCCACCAGGGTTTTCATAACCGTATACTCTTCTATCTCCACCGTTATCATCATTGGATCATCTTGTTCGGGATCAATTCGCCTGAAATCTTCATGAGTAAACACCATTAGTGGAATACTTCTCTTTTTAAAAACAGAATTTAATGTTCGAACATTCCTCAAATGCTTCTTCCTGGCAGATGATGATACTCCTCCTCCGTCAAACCCTCATAAAATAGTATTAATAAAACCTCTGACCGACCTACCCAAACTTCGTTCACAGCTTCTCCTCCTTTGAGGACTTTGATGGTTCCTCTCGTCTCGTCTTTCCACCCTTCCTTCCCTTCTTTCATCCCTCCTTTCAAATTGTTCTTTCCTCCTCCTACAAAACGCTTTAGTTTCCTAACTTGAACTAACTCTTCTATTAGGTCTTTAGAGTTATGCATTCTTTTGTGTGATGGCCATGATTTCTATGATATTGATAGTGCTTACTTGGATAAGCTTGTTCTGGTGTTCGGGCTTTTCTCGATGCAAGTATTATCTCTGCAATCATTTCCTCTTGTAATATTCGATCTCTATTAGTGCTTAACGATGTATAATGTGGAAACTTCTGTCCACGAGGTCCTTTTTTAACCCTTATATATTGTTGTCCTCCTTTTCTTTCATTATATTTCTTTTCAACTCCACCATCAGCTCTAACTTGATTATGAAAATCCCTCAACTCTTTCATCTGCATAAACTTCGCTGCACGTTGCCTCAACTGATCAAGATTAGTTGTTGGCTTCTTACAGAGGTTGTTGGCAAAAGGTCCCAGCCTTAACACTGTAATCATATGATGCCTTGTTACTTCTAGACTTATATTGCGAATACTTAGTGCGACCTTTCTGAAACACTCCATAAACATCCTGAGTGATTCTCCTTTCTCTTGCCTTATATTCACCAAAGCTATTGAAATTAGGTGATGTGGTCGACATGTAGCAAATTGTGCTCTAAACTTCTCAACCAATATATCGAAAGAATCAATGGACAATGGTGGTAAACGAATAAATCAACTTAATGTTGCTCCCTTTAAAGTGGTTGGAAATACTCGACATAAGATGGCGTCATTCCAAGTATATAAGCTTATTTGTGTTGTATAAATTGCTATGTGTTCATCAAGGTCTGTGCTTCCATTATATTTATCCATAGTTGGTTTTTTCCAGTTCTCAGGTAATGATGGGGTTTCTATGATTGCTTCAGAAAAGCGATGCCTTCTCACAAATGTTCCAAAAAATGTGTTTGATGTCTCCAGTTGTCTTCTTCTTGTCACCTCAAAACTTGTTTCATTATATGTGTTCTGATAGGATACGTGCTCTCGGTTGAACAATTTCAAATGAGGATGTGTTTAAATTTTTTCCTTCATTCAACTTTCACTTCATATATGCATTCTCAACTCTCAACATACTCAACTCTTCCTCATTATTTTTCTTCAGAGTTTCAAACTCCTCTTGCAATCTCCTCAACATAACCATTGACATGGCATTTTGGTTTTCCTCCCGTCCTCCCGATTGGTCTCCTCTTCGACTTGCCATTCTTCACTTCCTCAATTAACCTGTTTCTCAATCCCACGGTGTCAAAATGTAACTACAAGGCCTTATAACACAATTAATCTTCTTCTTTTCTTCTCGGGCTCTCGAGCTCTCACTGATGTCTTGAGCTTTTGGTTGCTGGATCTACTGGATTAGACTTAGGCTGGTTCATGGTTACTGGATGCGGGCTATCACTCAGTTACTTGGTCATGTTCAACTGTCAACTTCTAGGTTTAGGATCACTCTCGAGTGGGTGTGTGTACCTGCAAGATTCTCTGATGGTAAAGTCATAATCAGTTTGTTCAATTATCATATAAAAACACTCTACTTTCTTGTTAAACAAATCACCTATTTATAGTGGTTGTTGTTGGGCTTTAACTTAATTGGACTTTTTCTTTTCACACACCTTGTAGTTACTAAATATATTTTTGGTGTTTTATACCTATTTATTGGACTTTGATATACAATGTTATTTAATTCTATTGTTTATTTATATTATTTTAACCATTAACATGTTGATGTCCTTCCGGCCTTTCTACCTCTCGATCCCATCCTTTCTACCTTTTGGTCCAGTCAATACAAAATACATTCAAAATTAGAATTAAAATTTGTGGACACAATCCTCTCCATTTGGAGAAAAGTAGTGTCCCTTATCAAAACTCGTTTTGTTAAGTTCACATTGTGCAACCCCCATAAGTTTTTGTATTCCAAAAATATTTTTCTTTAATATTCCAGATTACATAATCTGAAAGTTTTTTTTTCTATATTTGTAATTAGCTTCTGGATTATGTAATCCAAAAGCCTTTTGTGATTAATTTCCGGATTACATAATCCAAAAGTTTTTTTCTATACATAAGATTGACTTCCGGATTATGAAATTTGGAGACCTTTTTTTCATATGTCTGATTAGTTTTCGGATTATGTAATACAAAAGTCTTTTTTCAAATGCGTGATTAGTTTCCGGATTTCATAATTCGAAAGTCTTAGATTAGCTTATGGATTATGTAATTTAGAATATATCTAGATTACATAATTCATATGCTTATCTCAAATCTAAAAAACACTTCTGAATTTTATATATTTAAAGGACACTTTCAGATCCAAAAACATATTTCAAATTATGTATGGGGATAACACAAAAAGGACAAAAAGATAGAGTATGGGGTGGCACAAGAAGATATGAAAGTGCAGAAAGAAGCAGTCTTGTTGGAATTAATAAAAAAATAGCAAATTACAGACGAAGGTATAGGGGAATTTGTCTATCTCGTTTCCATTTGGGGGCTTTTCTTTTCCCTGTTTTCTCAAGAAACAAAAATCACATAATACACGTGACTCTATAGGACCATAGAAGAAACAAAAATAATGAGATACGTGGCAAAAAAATTATCAATTATTTTAATCAATGGTTGACATTTATTAAACAGGAGAGACTCCAATTTTGTCTAGATGGATAGAATTCGTGTCAGCATAGTTGCAAATGCGTTTTTGACATGATTTTCCAAGTCAGTTGCTTTTAACAATTTGGATATCACACATAATTCTGCACTACACACATAATTAACTTTCTCCAAAATTAAAATCTAGAATCATTTCTCTCAAATCCTAGAGGACTTTATACAAGGCCTGAGTATGTATTCACTAAAATGTGACGATTCTTTTGAAACAATGGCCATTTATGAATGTAGTTTAGTTCGTGTAAAGATTCATCGTTGACATTGTGGGAGTAATATGCAAGTCGGACAATACCACTTTCCCTTGAACCTTGTCTCCTGCGTTAGCCCAACACACGAATAGTGGAACCATTCACCTCCTTGGCACTATCACCAAAAACAGAGAAAAGCTCAGAGTCCAAATAACCAAGGGGACAATCGAAAAAGTCAATCATTGGAAAAGAACAATATCATAAAACGATAAGTGAACAATTAGAAACTAAAAACCAGTAATCCAGGAAAAGAAGCTCTTCTTAAAAGTTAAAAGCTATAAACATTCATCTATAATATTGTCGGAGAAATCTACATGTTTCTTGCTACAACATGGATATGATTTATAGAATTACTAGATGTATGCAATATAGTAGTTAATACAAGTGAGTATGGCGCAAACACCATCCTACAATTCTTTTATTGGGGGTAGGGGGAGGGGGAAGAAAGAAATATCTCCGAACTACCCAGATCTTGAGCATTGTAATTGAATTTGATGTGGGAAATCAAAATACAATATGCATTCTGCCAAACCCCACTTCCCTGGAAACAAGAAGGTAAACATACATAGCACAAGATAGAGAAAACTAAACTCTACTTACGTTTTCGTTGTCACAAGCAATCATATCCCCGAAAGATACCTGAATGATCATAATAGAACTGCCTTAGCATTCTTGTTTCAACATTTTAAGCAAAAACAAAAATCACAATATGGCATAATTGCTCACATGGAGATTTTATAATTATGTTATATATTATGAGCAATTAATCTGAACCTGGTGACAAACACAGTATGTAGGTTCATTTGGATCAATAGGTTGATCAACATCCATTGGGGTAGCATACTCTTTCTTATGACTTCCTGGAGGAGGCATTAACTCGAAGTCCCTATCGCGCTCCCTATCCCAATCTCTATCCCTGTAATCAATTCTCTTTGGTTGAGGAGTTATGTATATAGGCTTGCGCTTTTCAGCTTTAGGGACTATAGGCAATGGGGGCAGAATTGCTGGTTCATCTGGTGGTATTTTACCCTCTGATAGAATAAAATGCAGCAGAGGAAAAAAATGTTAAGTAAGCTCATGACTTGATAACATACAAAAAAATCAATTTTGTTTTGATAAAAAAAAAATTTAAAAGACAGAAAGCACATATAAATGCAAGAGTTGAAGTCCTCAACAAATATACCAAGAATGCTAGGTGAATTGTCTTTAAAAAAACAAAAAATGTATCTCAGCATACCACAGACTCTGTAGATCTACCAAAGCCACCCCCAAAATGGATCATGAGAAGAATACCACAAAGGAACTTAGTGAACATCTGGATCTCAGATGAACTCAAGAAGCAACAATCGACCAATAAAATTCTACCATTTTTTTCCGTCTAGATACATCCAACACCACAGAAATGTTATTTTCTAAAATCCCCTAACTTTCCAAAAAATATTCTCTTCTTTTGGCACTTTCTATATACAACAGGATATTTATACAAGTCCAAAAGTACCCCAATTATGCACTATCCCACATTCTTTTACCTCAAAAATTAAAATATTTTCTAACTGGCATCAACCGAAACAAAATACTAAGTACTTCTGGGGAAATATTACATAAACTTGTTGCTTTTAGTCCTATCTCATTGGGTAATGGGGAGAAGGCATAACTGCTTCTTTTATAGACATGCTTATTGCACTATTACACCTGGTCTCTTTACTGGAAAACTTATAACCACAATTAATATAAGAGTAGGAGTTGAATATCATAATAAATTTTATGGTTAATTTTGAAAATATAAGTTGTACATATAGAAAAAAAAAATCAGAATGCAAATTTACAAGAATATTTTACCTTGCTTTAAATCTTCAGCAAAGTTGTTTAAATCCTCATCAAGTCGTTTAACATGGCTATCTATCTAAAGCAAATACAAGAATGATTGAGTAAGAAGAAGCAATGTTCCTTCTATGCACAAGAAGAGGCAAAAGAAAAAAAAACCCACATGGTTTCCTAGACAAGTGCAGTCATCATTAAGTATAGTGCACATCAAAATCAATTCAAAGCAACTTTTTCCATAGTAAATGTGAATATAGGATCTAAACATAGTACTAGAAAGTAGACTTTAAGCTTAACATTACAAAACCGGTTTGTAAGACGAAGTTTGCACACACTTATATATTTAATGGTCATATCTCTAGTCAATGTGGAATCTCCAATACTTTCCTCACACCTAGAGCAAGAGACTATATATTTTTGGGTGATTTGATAACGGGTGACACGATACATCTAATAAACTTTGCTAGGATAGACTTTGATACCATATTCAAAGTGAATTTTTGGCTACCATGAGTACAACATACTAGATTAGATGAAATATAATCTAATACCAGAATATTAAACTTATTATACTTTGTTCATTGGAATTGTACTTCTAACCTTCTTCATTCAATGAAATATAATCAGACTTATTCAGAAGGAAGCAGTGATTTTATCCTCAATGAATAGTATCAGGGGAAAAGACTGGAACACTGAATAAAAATAAAGAGTACAGGTAAAGCTGTGTTCAATTTAAATTACAGTTACCAAATCAGTTGGCAGCACTATGACTAGCTATTTAAGTGTACTTTAACCGTTATTGAGTAACTCCATCATTCCACAACTATTACAAATTAGAAGATTTCATTCTTGGAAATTAAACCCCATTAAAGTCTTAACATGTTTATTAAACCAAATAATTTAGGAATCATCACATCGCTCCGGTATCCATCTGTGCCATGCCATCCAATCTTCGGTATGCTATGTCTGCAACACTAAACTGCTTTGCTACGACAACCCTTAAAGTGGCCAGGGCTGCTCTGCATTGCTACACTGCTTTGGTGGCACTATAGCGTGCTATTTAAGTGAGGCAATTATTGAGGAACTCCATCATTTGGCAAAATGTTGAACTCTATTATACTTTAGCCGAGATATAAGGTTTTTGAAAAATGTAACCGAACCAAGTGCCAAAATGGCACAATCCTGTCATTGATAAGTTGTATCTCCTGACATGCTTTACCTCTTAAAGAAGCATGACATTAATCTTTTCTGTGGTAAACATGTTATAATCTAAGTACATTAAGGCCTTCTCTATTCTGTAGATATCATTCTAAAAAAATATCTTATTCACCAGATGTAAAGCACTTGTTCCGTTGCTTCAATCGTGATGTCAAGCTTCATCACCATTTAATCATTTGATCATTCCGTATCAGGTTTGTCCATTAGCAAAATATACGGTACACATTAGATTCTCTTTCCCAAATTCCAATCTATAAAAGCTCCAGTTATAGGCACAACAATCATAGAAATAGAAAATAAAAGCTCACCAGGTCATACGCTTGTCGCGCCAACAAAACCTTCTCAGTACATAGACTCAATGCACTATCCTGATTTCCCTCAATTTCTTTTAGCATTTTCTCAAAAGCGACATCTTCGTCCTCATTCCCATAATTGTTATTATAACTGTGATTACCCTTCTTAGAGCCATGTGATGGGAACCCCATACAGTACTTTGTCTGCTGCCTGGTTTGATTTATCATAGCTTCCATAACACCGCAAACAAAAATTAAATTAATAAATGTTAAAAAAGTAAGTTAAAAGACTCAGTGATGTAAGATCAAACGTTTCACTTTTTAATTAATTTACGTGTAGAGATGAACAAAGGATAAAACATTTTATTAAGCTAAGAAATAATACTTCCTGATTTCTACATAAAAAAAAAATCTTAAAAGACAAATAAAAATGAGCAGAGGAGTATACAGCAACAAATGAAATATAAAATAAAAATTCTAGAAAGCAATTACATTGAGATCGTTCATCGAGTTCGCGAACAGTGTTGAGCAACCTCTGAAGTTCAGCGGGTAATGTGCTGGCGTCTGTGGGAATAATGGAAAATTCAGCAACGAAATTGAAAAGAAACTCAAAGAAAAATAGGGGTAATAGTAAAAGGAGAGAGAAACAAAAGGCAATTACACTCCAAATAGTCATCTACATAGACTCCGGTGCGTGCAATTGCCATTTTGAGGGAATGATTATCGCAAGTGGTGAGGGTTAGGGCTTCCGATTGCGAGTCTCAGAAGAAAATTGCTTGTTCAGACAGAAAGATTCGAAACGCTGTCGTATCGGGTTGCGTGTTTTTATAATCCTCAAAGCAAACGAAAGGAGCGGATCAGCACAATGACAGTCGTTGGTTGTTAAGGCGGGGTTTTGTTTGGATTTTTTTTCCCTCTCGTGTTTTAAGAAAATGGAAAATAAAAGAAGTGAAATATTTTTCGTGAAATATAAAAATATGATATTTTAACATCTCTTGTTTAGTTGACAATTAATTATTTTTAGTTAAGAGTGTAATACTTAATTTTTTATTTTTCTCCTTAACATTTTTGTTTAGATACATTAATTTAGTCTTAAGAAGATATGTGAATAGAGAAATATCACATTGAAGATTTTGCATGAAAAGAGACGAGTTTTAATAATATTGGATTATGTTTCATTCTATTCTCAATTACTAATTAGTTCAAATTGGATTGAAATATGAGATGAAATTATGGATAAAGATAAAAATATTATTCAATAATGCAATAAGAAAAGTTTAACCTAACCTATATTATAAAGTAATGATTAGAAACAGTGGAGATGAATGTTGTAAATGATGTCACAACGGAACAACGAAAAATCTTTGAAAAGATAAAAGATTCGTCACTAATAATCTTTGAAAACAAATGTGGGTTTGAGAGTTAATTACGTACAAGGAAGGTATAAATATCCTATAACGTCTATCCTAAGACAAATGGGCAAAATTAATGTAAATTTTGAAATATTTATTTTTCCCCAAGAATCAAACAAAGGTTATGTAGTTTTTTTGTGTAAAAAGACGCTTGTGATGAAAATGTCTTTTTCAAGAATTGACCTTTCTCCTACATATTTCCATTCACAATAGAAAATCAAGGATTATGTAGTTCTTTGTGTAAAAATGATTTTGTGTGTGTTAATATATTTTTTAGTTTTGAATTTTAAATTTTTTTAAGTAGTTAAATGATATTTTACATTTTTTTTGTAATTCACACCATTTAGAGTATAAGATAGAACGAAATACTATACTTAATACCATAAACCCTAAACTCAATCATACAATAAGAGAAGAGAATGTAAATTATACATAGTAGATTGTTTCTTTTATTTGCAAGAAAATATTTAATTTATATAATGTCTGATTGGGTGTGTAGGTGTGGTTGAATTTAAGGTTTAGGGTGTGTGGTTGGGGACCTTAGTCATAGTTTATTATGTTTAGTGCACAATCAATTATGTCTGATTCCATAGTCAATTATTAACTAGTGTAAATTGGATTCAAATATGTGACGGAATTGTGAATAAAGATAAAAAAATTCAATAATGCAATAAGAAAAGTTTAACCTAACATATATTATAAAGTAATGATTTAAAAGTAGTGGAGATTAATGTCGTAATCGGTGTCACAACGGAACAACGAAAAATCTTTGAAAAGATAGAAGATTCGTCACCATAGTTTATTATGGAAAACTACAGTAAAATCTTCTAAAAGAGAATGGTCTTTGAAACAAATTTGGGTTTGTGAGTCGATTATGTGCAAAAAAAAAAAGGTTTTAACACCCTACAACATCCTTCCTAAGACAAGTGTACAAAATTAATGTAAATTTTGAAGTATTTATTTTTTCCCAAATATCAAATAAAGGGTTGTGTAGTTCTATTTGTGTAAAATAGTGTTTGTGATGAAAATATTTTTTTCAATGATTGACCTTTCTCCTACATAATTTTTTCTGTAAAGATGATTTAATGTATGTTAAATATCTTTAGTTTTAAAATTTTAATATTTTTTAAATAGTTTAATGATATTTTATATTTTTTTTAATTCACGCTATTTAGAGTATAGAACGAAAGACTATAATTAATACCCTTACCAATCATAGATAATGTAAATTATATATCGATATAGTAAAATGTTGCTTTTATTTACAAGAAAATATTTAATTTATATAAATTGGCATATAAAAAAAGTATTGAATATAAGATTATTTGTACAATCATTCATATACTCAACCAATTATATTTTATTATATTATACTCATTATTTTATTTATTCTTAATAATTAAATATTAAATATAAGATGACACATGTTATTCTAGAAAAGATTTGAATTGGAAGTAGCCCTTCACTTTCCAGTGATTCTATATGAGTGTTTTATACTTAATATGCGACTGAGCCACTTAGGCTAGATATTTCCGTATTTATAAAAATTCAACATTAATTGGAGAACACTCCCGCAATCTTCTTAAGCATTGGAAAAAATATTAATGAAAAGCCTAGAAGAGATAAAAAATTGTGCTTGTAAGATAACCTCTTGAAAATCTCGTAAACCGCTTTAGGAAGTCACATCTTGATAACACTCAAGATCAATTTTTGGGAGATCTCAAGTGTTGGTTATGGTCTCAACAATGAATCCTTGGTTCTACACCAACCTATTGTATGATTAGGTTAGACCTTTAACCATTTGATCATGGGACAAAAGTCCAGGACAACACACAACCCTAGCCTTGAGCCAATTAAGACGGAAAAATGTTAAATGACCTTCTAGAATATTCTTAAACCCAAGAGTCACGAGTGTTTCATTAATAATTGTACTTTCCACGTGGCTTGTTCTTATTGTCTTAACCTCTCAAAGGTAACCTTTAGGCAGTTTTGGCATTTTGGTTTTTTTCAAACGAAAACTACTCATTTTTCCCGTTTCTACAATCCTCTAGAAATCCATAACATCTTGTGCCCTTTGCATCCTCTCCTTAGGTAAGCCTAGTCTACTTAGTTCTTCTGATATTTTTTATTTGTTAAGTTGTACTTCTGATTACATGGAGATATAGAGAAATTAATTTATATAATATTTTTATTCTATTGTTTTACTTTTTATTCTCTGCATAAAGCTCACAACTAACAGAAGAAGATTAAATATATACTTGTTATCTAAATCTGTTATAATATTGTTCGGAGACAAAAAGATAAGTGGGAGGAGATCAACCAAGAAATTTTATAAATAGAGGACAACCTCCAAAAAGTAAGACAATTCATATTCTATCAATACATACTATACTCATATGTATTTTATACTTCCCTTAACTTGAGCATCACAATATTTTCTACAAATGGAGCCATTTTCATCCTTTTGTGACTTCCAACATCAAGAGTTGTTGTTACTGAGAGATCATCTCAGTGACCACCTCCAATCATCCAAACTTAGCTCTGCGGGAACAATTTCCATAATTTGTTGTAGAGAGGGCGCGTTGTCGCCATCTTGTGCTTAGGCTCCTTGCCTGGTATTTCTCTTATCGACGGTCTGTTGGTGTTTAGAATTTGAGGGTTTGATGGTTGCAAGATCAATTTTACCTACCACACAGTGGACACCAAATGTTCTCGCTGAGCTGAGTTGGGATAATTGGAGGTGGTCACCGAGACGATCTCTATGTAACAACAACTCTTGAGGTTTGATGTCACAAAAGGATGAGGGGGTTTAACCTGTAGAAAATAGTCCAACGTGCAAGTCAATGAGAACATAAAATATATAGTGTAGTATGTCTTGATAGAATATGAATTGTCTTACTTTTTGGGGGTCATCATCTATTTATAGAGTTTTTTTGGCTAATCTCTCCCAACTTATCATTTTGCCTCAGAATAATATTATAACAAATTTAAATAACAAGTGTATCTTTAATCTTTTTATCATTTATTTCATCGTGAGCTTATATGCAAAAAATAAAAACTAACATAATAGAATAAAGAGATTATATAAATCAATATATCGATTTCTTCATATCTGCATGTAACCAAAAAGATAAGGAATTCCTTATTTCTCGACTAATTCTCAAAGAGAAAAAATGGAGTAAGCATAAGCTTTATAAAAAAACTCGCTCCCATCGAACAAAAACCAATATAAACTACATCAGCTACTTACTCGATTACGTTAAATCGATTTTATATCCAATCAAGACCATATCTATACATAATACAAATGGAGAGGACTCTCAGGGTAAGTTTAAACACGTGTCCTCTCCAGAAAATTTTGAAAAAAAAAACCCAAAAGATTTAATACTAAAAGTAGAAAAACTTACACCAATCAACACAACACACGTGGGTAAACGAAAACGTGCCACGTGCCATGTTTTAAAACTCACTTTGCCATTTGGTTTCCCCATTTTCCCTTATTTCATTTTCTCGGTTCTCTCTCTTTAACACTATTTTTCTCTCTCATCCTATTTTTCTCTGAAACCCTAAACTCCTCTCAATCTTTTGCCCCCTTCTCTCCTTTTTTCCTTTACTCTTTTCACCATTTCGGCAACTACAGAGCTGCTCTATTGGAAAGTAGTTTTTCCTAAAAACACCATTACCCATTTGTAGAAATGGCGCCTTCTTTTGAAATTTGAAATGGTAATGACAATTTTTTTTCACTATAAATTGTGTTGTATCCAACGCTTTTTCATTTTTGTTTGATTTTCTTCTGTTCATTCTCCATGGACCAGGTAATGCTTTATATCGTTTGTTCATCTCATTATCACATCTATGTTGTGTGTTTAGGGTTTTCTGATTAAAAGATACCTCCATTTTACGGTTTATTTTTATTTTTATGCAAATCCACCTTATATTCATTCACCGATTGAAGATTTTTTTTTTCTTTTTTTGCATTCTTGGGTTTTCGAGGGTTTAATCGTTAATGGCGTTGTTGGTTTTTGAGTATATGGTTTTATGGTTGAAAACGTCAAGATTAACAGAGCACGTAAAAGTAATGATTTTGACCTCCTCTTTTGGATGCATTTGATATTCATCTCCATCCCATTTAATTGTTTGTTGCATCCTCTTCTGATTCCATGGTTCATTTTTATGGTGAACATTAAAAAATATTTCCTTTTTACGGTTAATTTTTATTTTGATATATTTCCAAATCCACCGTATATTCAGTCACCGATTGAATTTTTTTTTCCTTTTTTTGCATTCTAGGGTTTTCGAGGGTTTAATCGTAAAAGGTACTGGTTTTTTACCTCCTTTTTGGATGCATTTGATATTCATGTTCATCCCATTTAATTGTTTGTTGCGTGCTATTCTCATTCCATGGTTCATTTCATTTCATATTGATGTTCATATTTATCTTCATTTTGATTTTGTCCTCTTTCATATTGATGTTGATATTGATTATGGTAAGAATGTTATATCCTTATGGGATGGGAATTTCTTTTTTTCTTACTTGATGCATTCAACTACTTCCATAGTCTTTGTTCTCTGTTTCTTATTATTTTTTCAGTTTTGTTGATATGAAGGTTTCTTAGATAGGAAGTTTTCTCAGACATTTACAACATCTTCATTTCTTCTTCTCTTTCAGATTTCTCATATATTTACTTCAGCAAGTAATCATTATCATATATTATTATTATTATTAATTATATTGTGGATGTTTTGTATTCTTTATACAATGCCTTCAGCATATTAATTTATTTTTTCAATGCTGATTTTTTAGATATTTGTTGCAACAAGTAATCATTATGAGAACATTAAACTATTGGGATTCTGAGAAATTTAAAATTTTTATATATTATTTAATATTGTGCCCATTTTGTATTCTTTATTCTTTGTTTCTATAGTTGCTTACTTTTATTCTTTATTTCAAATTTTATAGCTTGGGTATGTTGATCGTGCATTTGCTATTGAGTTTCAAAAAGAGCTTGGTGAAGAGTGGGCCCTTGCAGATAACGCATGGAATGTACATATAGTAGAATATAACCAAGATTTGTAGTCGCCAGAAATCATGACAGGGTGGTGGACTTTGGCTGATTTTTATGGGTTTGAAGGGGATCACACTATCTTATTCTGTTACGTCGGCGAAAACGCTTTCCATATAATTGTTTATATGGAAGATGTCCCTGAAATTTATTTCAATCGTTATTTGGATGAAGTTGAAGGGAGGAAACCGTTGACCATTGGTCCCTCTCACCATTTTTCCATTAATTTGTCTCCACTAGATGTAAATGCAAGTTCTTTGGTGAGTTTGGTGAGTTTATCATTGATTTTTTTAAAATACGATTGCTATATTGTATTCCTTTTGTTTACTTATTATTTTGATGTTATTGAAGGGTATACCTCCTGCATTTTCTGAATATCTTCGCCAAGGTAGATTCAAAACGGTTACGCTGCATGGACTATTGAAGGATGTTGAATGCAAGGTTTTAAAATGAAGGTTTTCTTATAGAACCATTAAAATTGGTCGCGGCTGGAAGAATTTTTGTCGTTGTCATTCTTTTCGTCAAGGCCAGAAAATTATCTTTGAATGTGATAGCAGGAACCCATCTTCTCATATCAAGGTTTTGCTGTTGATGACAAGTTTTGAGGACAATTTTTTATGTTAACCAAGTCTTTAAGTTTTTTTGTTATGCTTTTAGGCTAATCCTTTCCATTCGTTGTTTTTAAATGAAGACGAATATTTAATTTTGGTGGTTATTTGTTATCTATTACTTAATTTTTGTGAATTTACTTTGTTTTTCGTTGTATCTGTTCCCTACAGTATGCATACATAACGTCTTAAATTGTTCATTCATTATCTGAAACAGTTTAAAGACGTGTCATCTTTAAAACAAATGTACAGTACTCTCAGATAAGTTTAAACACGTCTCATCTGTAATAGAAATGGAGAGGACTCATCCCAAATTTTTTCATTAGAACGCATAAGAGTCAAATATTATAAATTACATGTTTACCAAATCAAATCATTCAGAGCTAGGATTTATATTTTTCATTCTAAAATATGTATAGATTTTATCATTTCTTTACTTAAAAATAATACAAATTGAAAAATGTTAAATAGCATAAAATATTTTTTCTAAGAACTTTGAAAATAGCAAGGTTTCATTTTTTGAAATAATGTAAAATTAAGTATAAGAATATTAACATAATAATATTAATATTGAAAATGAATTCAAATACAAAAGATTTTGTGGACATTTATAACTTTTTGTACTTTATTAAAAAATAATACAAATTGAAAATTTTTGAAAAGCATAAAATAATTATTTATCAACTTTGAAAATAACAAGATTCCATTTTTTAAAATTTAAAATAATGAAAAATTAAGTATAATATAATAATATCAAATAATATGAACATAAGAATATTCAATTTGAAAATGAATTCAAATAGATTATGTGGACATTTATAATTTCTGTACTTTAATAATAAATAATAAAAATTGAAAAATGTTGAATAGTATAAAATAATTATTTATCAACTTTGAAAATAGCAAGATTCCATTTTTTAAATTAATGAAAAATTAAGTATAATAATGTAATAATATCACATAATATGATCATAAGAATATTAAACTTGAAAATGAAAAATACAAAAGATTATAATGTAATTGTAATGCTATTTAAGCAAATGGAGGATTATGTTTGTATATAGATAGTGTCAAATCAATTTTGTTTAAAGTCCATCAACAATCAATTAAAGAAATTAATTTTTTTCCAGTCCATACAAAGGTTTTCTTAAAAGATGCATTTACTTTCCTGCCTTCTTAGGGATATGACTATTGTTGTAGAGTCCTTACTCTATCACATCTGCCAATTTCTACTGAATCTAAACTTACACCTAATTTTCTTCCTTCACCGCCTCTCTTCCATTTTTTTTTGTTGGTTTTATTACCTTACCTTATGAATATGACTCTGTGTGATTTTTGTTTATCACATTTGCTCTGTCCCAGCCACCGCTACTTTCATAGGTTTTCCTTATTTCCCACGGTATATCAACCCCCAAGGTACGATTTTTTTTGTTCTTTTGTACGCATGGGAAATAAATACTGTATCATGAAATTAAAGTGGTAAGAACTTCGTCATTTCCTAAACCCCACATTACCTTTTGTTAGAAGTTTGACTCAGAATGTTTTGCTTAGCATAGTGATTTTTTCCCAAACTGTGTTAAACCTTTTCATAGGTTTCCCTTTTTTTCCATGTTTGTGAAACTGAATCCACTGTATATGAACCCCCAAGGTACGATTTTT
>Ga0123342_1005942_pt1 | contig 17278 bp, 16 predicted proteins | sample Turbeawhitnodule_FD_89960 | JGI IMG/M metagenome (GOLD analysis project Ga0123342, IMG submission 89960) | Root nodule microbial communities of legume samples collected from Mexico - Turtle bean Mexico white nodule | ecosystem: Host-associated > Plants > Roots > Nodule | place: Mexico: Nepantla... | reverse complement strand
CAATTTGGATAATCCAAAAATGTATCTAATCTATATCTAATCCATATCCAATTAAATGGATTGGATTTAAAATCCAAAAATATGGATTTGGATTTGAGATAAATCCATTTAAATGGATTAAAAATAATATGGATTTGGATAATTATGGATTGGATTTTGTAATTTGGATTTTTTGTCCACCCTTACTAGGCACAACACGTGAAACAAAAGAAGTTTCAGCCATGGTTGTTCATAAAAATGAACCAGCAGCCCTTGTTCAACACAAACAAGGTCTGCTTGTCCTAATTCATCTAATCACAAGTTTTGAGTAAGTTTTTCTTTTCCCCTTAGATCTTTGATTCTTGTTTTCTTGTTGCATGCATGGATAGGCCTTTGTGATTGCATGTAAGATATGAGTCAAAAAGATCAATATTTGCTAGTCTAGGTAGGTAGTGATATGTTTAGTTTGTGAATCAGGTCTCTTAGGAGCAAGTTAAGGCTTCCCTAGTTTTTTTGAGTCTTTGGAACAAATCCTTGAAGAGCACAAGAGTTAAGATAAGAGAAGTTGACTTGATTCACTGTTTTGGAAAGATTTGGTACTGTCAGAAATAGAACTTTGATGAGACCAAACCTTAGGATACTTGTGGATTAAATTGTAGTTATGGTTGTTGAACAGAGATTTGATTCATTGGATCACTTATTTTTAGTATTGAGGACTTTGATAACGAGGAGATTGTTGGCAAGGATTTTTACGGTAATACTCTACTGTAACAGGTGTATGTGATTAAGTGCCTTTGAAGTTGTGAAATGCATTAGTTTGAATAAAATTCTTTTAATATTGATTTGAATAAATACTTAAGTTAGTACTTGAGTATTATGTTGTTTAACCGGTTGCTTTCTTTTGCAGTGTTGCCAAAATCTTGCAAACTCCCTCGATCCCACGAATATTGAGGAGGTCGCAAGGTGAAGCAGATGTCAGATCGAGGGAGGTGCAGATCGCTGTGAGGTTGCGATGTTGCTCACTGAATCGAGGGATCCTGTGTAGTATTGATCCTTCTCATCTTGAGAAGCTAGGGTTTGATGATGGCACACGCCAAATTAAGGGGTCACAAAACAGTGCATGCACCTCTTGATGCTGACGCTGTGGTCGCTGCTGTCAAACAACCATCACTAGAGTCGCCAACAACCATCATAGCACTTACGAAGCTCCTGTTGCCACTAGCTTCATTGTTGTTGACATCACAACACTCACACATCGTCACTAGTGTTGCCTTCACATTGGTTGATGCTTGCTCTCTGTTCCAATCATTTTAGAGTTCTACTCTCTCTTGGTGCTGCAATTATGCTTACTCCGTTTTTCCTTCAAATTCTATAGAGAACAAGAGGACCTATTTAAGACTCGCTGAGCTATTTTTATCATCTATATTTTTTTAATGCATGCAGGTTTATGAATATAATTTTTTGTACATTCATAACTCAACTTATGAGTAGAGTTATAATTTTTTATCCCCTTTCCCATCCTCGAGTTTGACAACATTTGTCCTTTGAATCTAATTGAAATAAAACAAGTGTAGTTTGCATAATATACAGAGGAGAAATGGTTTTAGAATGAAATAACTTGTTTTAGTTCAATTAGAATAAAAGACTTCATTTTGTGAACTTTGTTTACCTCGCTCAAGAAACCATATGTTGCTCAACTGAGGAGCTTTATCGCTCAAGCTACGGATGGTAGTTTGAGCTAGAGAGAGAGCCTAGAACAATTCTCTTCTCTGGAGTTTTGGCCACTCAAGCGACAAGAGAAACACCATAACAATTCTCTCTCATCTAAGATTCTAGTCGCTCAAACATTCTGATGATGCTAAGTGACAATATAGTGACACTGGGACATTTGAGCAAGAGGTCGAGACAATTCTCTCTTTTGTGAAGGGATGACACTTAAGCGATCACCCCTATATAAGAGATATTTACTTTTTTTCTTGATTTCTTGGTATTATAGAGTATGGGACTGCTTTAGATTGTTACATGTGGCTGGCGTTTGGTGGCAATACTTTATGAAGAGTGAGAATTAAATGTTGTCTAAATGAAATATTATGAATTATGAAAATTGAGTATATGTCAACATAAATTGTGATGTTTGATATTAGGTGTGGTATTTATGTATGAAGTATGATCTATGAGAAAGAGAACTTTAAGGAATCATAGGTGGGTGATTTTTGGCTATTACCATGCAGGTAAAACTATGTTTAGTAATATGGTATAAGCATTTAGGCATAGTGAGATTTCAAACTATATTGATAACCCTAATCACAAAATGAAGGTAAAGTAGTAAGGAGTCAATGAATGTTTATATTAACTAAGTGAGTTTGAGAGAAGACTCATCTCATGGAGGTTTTCAGAAACTTTGTTGGTAATCTAGGTTTGTCAATAGGTATCAGAGTAAGAAGACACCCAATAGCCTAACATGCTAGTAGATCAGACAAGTGTTAGCCTCTAGTGCTAATACTAAATGCAGTCTTCTGGAAGTCATTAATAATTGTACTTGGTATGAGAGCATATAATACATGTCTAACTTCTAAGAGAGCATACCAAAACCGGTTAGAAGACGGAGTAGAAGAAGTTCATTGCTAAGCTGCACAATCTGTCAAGTAACCATTCCTACAACTTTTCACACCTATAGCTTTGCACCATATCCTCTTAAATTCAGCGCATAAAATATAATCATCCAAATTACACAATCTCCTATGTTTACTGCTCCCCATTTCCTTGAAACCATTAATTAAGAAAGAAATAAATTCCTTGATTTGATTTTAGCAGTAGAAGGTATAACTTACTGCAAGAAACAATTTTCTTTGGGAACTAAAGCTATAACTTGAAAAGTAATTGTTGATACCCATGTAACTAATTGAGGTTTCATCCACTGAGATCTCAAGACAATCTTTAAAATATATCTCCACCCCTATAAATTTGGATGAATCTATATTAATAAAGCACATGTTCGGAAAGAGAGAGTAGTTAGAGAACAAACTTGACTGACCTTAGTTCAAAGTCTCGTTCATATTTATGCAGAATATGCCTAGACTATCAAACAGCTTGGATGAGCTTTGAGTAATCTTCTTGAGGTCGATGACTATTGTATATCTTTCATATTATATGAAAAGTCATTTAAGCTGTGATTGACAATTATACCTGACATTCTATAGCTCATTTTGTCGTAAAATCATTTTATTGGATGGCCTTCACTGAAAATTTCTCAATTTCTTTCCTGAGATATTGAAGATCAGGGAACACCAAGTCTGCATGAAGTCCATAATAACGTGAGAAGATATCATCAATTCGATTTATGCTTTCCGCAGCAGTAGAATCATCCAAGGAAAGTTGGATGGAAGAAAGCTTCACCAGTTCGTAAGCAATAACAATATCATCAGTATCATATAGCTTTTCCAGAATCTGCAACACAAAAAGCAACAAAACGTTTTAGACCTATTACTGAGAAAGACATAATTTTGATAACAATACCATATTGGAAATGCATTCATTAACATGTAGTGGAAGTTATATTTCAACTTATGGAAGAACCGAGTCTCTTTTGCAAGAAGGAAATGACATTTCAATACCCTTGAAAGGTGAAAAGTAACCAATATGCATTAACTATTAAGTCCTGTGAAGTGTTGAGGCACTCAAGTCAGAGAGAAATGAACTAATGTGGGTAGTCACTTGTAGTAGTCAAAATGTCTCTTGTGAGCGTGTTTTACCATTCCGTTTAAATCTTAAATGGGATTCCTGAGTTTGTAGGGAGATACACTTCTAGGTGAGTGCTTTTCATGTTTCCACAAAACTTGTAATCTTTATTGATCTAAGTGAACATTGTTTAAGTGTTTCCGTGGATGTAGGAAAAAGGTGTCATCACAAATTCTATCTTCTGCTATTTTATTTGTGGTGTCATGTGTGATATAGACTTGGCTATTATGAGGTGCCTAAAGCTTCATCGAGTAGAATGAAGTGTTTGGTAGAGTAGTTAAGTATTTGGTTCTTCTTTCTTAACAACTATTCCATCCGTCTCTAAATATAAGGTACTGATACCAAATTCAAAATTACTAAAAAAGTTAGTCAATTTAATTAGAAAAATTAATTTTTTTTGCATTGTAATATTTTTTTTAAATTATCCCTAAATAAAATCATGTATGGAGACAGAATAATAGTAACGGAATTTTAATTTATAAAACTAAAGTCTTCAATTCTCCATATTTATAATGGAGAAAAAGACAATTCATATTATTTATTATTTTTGAGCTAAAATAATTATGTGTATTTTTGAGCTAAAATAATTATGTGTATTTTTGGTAAAAAATTAATTAATGCAAGGTTCAATACAAAAAAGTCCAATAGAAAGGGCAAAAAAATATCAATGGGAGTAGCTTTTAAGGGCAGGTTTTCCTCCCAAAACAATATATAAGCACCCAGGCACTTGGGAAATCATCCTTAAACGTTAGTTGTTGAGGCGAAGAACAAAACACTTCTGTACTTCATTCAGCATCATACACCAATCGTTGTGGGACTTAAGCACTACCTAAGTTTGTATCATGGTGGATTTGGTCCATGAATAGCAAGGAGATTCTAGATATATCTCAATTAAAAAAGTTCAGGATTTGAATTGATGTTCTTTCGTCAAATCCCCCTAACTGCATCAATTTATTCAAACGATTTCACTTCAATTGGAATTTGGTTGTTAAGGATTCTCACTATCCATGGCAGAATGGTTAAAATGCCTAAATCGTAATTGTCAAATTCATAAGTCCAGTTCCTGTAAGATGTACACCAATGAGTTCTCATTTTCAATTGCTTGGTGCGGGTGAAATTTTCACCCACATCAATAAACAATAACATAATCAATAGAAAACATTTCAGCAAGCATACATTTATATCCAGAAGAAGGCTACAGTGGGAGAGGAACATGTGTCACTAACCATGACAAAGTAAATACGCACTGTTAGATATAACAGTTTTTAAATTAATGGCTGAAATGTTTATTGTTTTTCTTTTCTTTCTGTCTGATTTTACAGTGCTACACCACACAATTTAACAGGGAAGTTTTCTGAGTTCCATTAAAAAAATATTTATATTTCTGCCACTGGAAAAAATTCTGGATAGTTGATAGGTTCTAGCTATACGCGATCATCGCGATGGGATAATAGTAAACAGATGTCAAAAAACAAATTCTCCCTCCCCACCCCTTTTATACTAGTAAGCTTGTTAATAAAAGTTTTACCTGGATAGAAGCTTTGCAATGATCAACAGATAATTGTAATTCTCCCACTAAACAGAAAGCCTGAGCAATGCTGTCTTCTGCCTGCATGCATCATATCATGTTGAAGGATATAAAAGTTAAACAAACCATCATATTGAAAACGTGAGACATTATTTGTCTACCAGTCCATGACATTCAATAGTTGTTACCACACACACTTTTGGAGTCTAAGAAATCCAGTCATTGAGTGCATGTTTGGATTAGCTTATTTTTTGTTTAAAAAGATTACGTATTTACATAAGTTCTCAAATAGATATTATATATATATCACACAAAATTAATGCTTCCACACCCCATTAGTATACATCCTTGGGGGAAGAGAAAGAACGAAAAGAGAGAAAGAACGAAAAGAGAGAAAGATATGTGAAGGGAAAGGAATAAAGAGATAGAGCTGATGGAAGTAAAAATGACATTTGACAAATCAGGGTTGTATATTAAAATGGAGTAATTACTGCAATATCAATATGGTTTTTTAAGACTTTTATAGGCTTGATCTTATCTATCTAATGATTACTTTAATTTCGCATTGGTTAAATTCAATGCTTATGAAGTAATTGAACAGTATGGGTATTCCAAGACTACCCAACACGCAACACCTATTAGCATAAACGAATAAAACTATAACTAACATGGAGGAGTTTAAGTGCAGGAAGCTCAAACTCACCTCTGCAATAAGCTTGTTGTAAGCATGCAAATTTAATCTTAGCGATTGAAGAGATATCAAAGCATCAGAAATAGTAATACTTGAAATTTCTTTTGACAATATTGCATCCTGCAACCTGTCATTTTCGTATTTTGGGATGTAAAATACTCAAAAATAAGCAGCCATATACTATTTACAATGAGATCATGCAGGATTTTAAATGGGGGATTTATCAAGGTAGCCTAAAATTGGGAACTATTCAAGATTTGCTATGATTATATTCAGAGTAAAAGGAAATATGTACTTTAGGATGGGGTTATTAGGAGTCAAATTGAACAGTGCAAACCTTTTGATACATATTAAAGCTTCACTGACTGCTGCTTGTGAAGACTCTAAATCACAGTAAGAACCACATTTCAAACAGTATCCAGGTTGACCATGAATATAGGCCCCGTTTTGTTTGAAGACATTAAGACATACACTGATGTCATCATTCTTGTCAACCTGAAAGAGTGGAGGGTTTTGGTAGTGAAAAAATATTGCAAAATTGAAATGGCGAAAACATGCATCATAATGTCATCTATCCAAGTTTCCTGTCCCTTAGCAACTTACGTAACAGAAGGAAAATGCTTAGTTGCTCAATACTAGTGATTTGTCATTTATTATAAAAAATGGTATCTGACAGAATTGCCAATCCATATTAAATTTCTAGTAACAGCTCCATAAATAAGGATGAATCAGAAGACTTGGATTATACCAAAATTTTACTGCATTACCTGAATTTAACTCATGGTCAGGTAGCCATTTTTAGAACACTGGATAGAATGAATAGAAGGTGGTAGGCTGCTTGATATTCAGATACAAAAAAGAATTGTTGGTATGCATGAATAATTTGCTTAGCACACGATTTGTTTCTGTATTTACATAGATTTCTACCCTTACTTATATATTGAATATTCCCTCCATATAATTAGGATTTGTATTCCTTGTTCCCTTTATTTGAAGCCTAAAAATACTAGGATAGCATTTATTATTAGGTCTATGTGTGTTGCATTTAGCTTATACAGATCATCACTAATAGTATTCACTTTTTCCATATAATGTAATGCATCCCAACCACAAGAATGGCTTCCATATTGTTTTGTTGAGGCAATTTCTTGAAAATCAAGACACTGTCTGAGGTAAAGCACACAATTTAAACTTAACCTAGATTTATAATCCAAAGAACAATAGTAATTCAGTATCAACAAGTGTCCTCTAAATGGCTTACACGGTCAGTAATAGTGAAGTGCTTGATTTTCTGCTGTTCACAGTCAAGTACTCTGCTTTCTAACACTGCGCCAGAACAATTTGGATTGACACAATGGAAGGCATTGAGGACTACGTCAGATACATTAACTTCTGAACAACCAATACACTGACAATGAAATGCATATTCGTCTTTGAGAAAGTTAAGGCGATCTTTACAATCCCACAACCCAACCTGCAAAACAGAACTGTATATTGAACATTGGAACAGAAGCATTTTTACAACAGACTTGACATTTGAAAGTCAGAGTAAATCACTTTGTGCTTTGTTGCTTTCCTTTTGTAGAAGCGAAGGAGGAGTTGGATCCACATGTCAAACAAATACAATTCCAGACCCAGTAACCAGGGAGGTATGTTAAGGCCTAACTGTTGTACATAGGGGATTGTTGGAATAAAAATATCCTAAAATCTCCATAGTAATTAAGAAAACTATCCCTGGAATTTACATATTCATTTTGGTAGATTTTATTTTTTTTTCTAAGAGAATGTGATTGAGGAGTTGAGACTGTACTCATCATGATTGTAATTAATATGATATTTATTTTCTCCCTCTCATTATTCAAGTCTAACAAACTGTTATTAAAATCACCTAAAACTGGTTAGCCCCCATGTTTGGTGTAATACTAATCAAGTAAGTCTAGAACTTCAAGTGGGGGACCTCTGCGTTCTTTCTCCACTATGAGAGGATCTGTGATTACAAGTATCTTCTACTTGCAGGCTTCTGCTTGTACTAGCAGTTATAATAATACTAATTATTGACCAACTTCTTAATTTATTAGTACAAAATAGTTTATTGGTATAATAAAACATGCCTCTATTATTTTTAATTATCAAATAAATGTTTCGTTATTGTAACACAAGATGATTCAAACCAAATATTGTATTATTCCAAGCCTCAGTTCTGCTTATATGAGCAAAAGTTTCCTCTCAAATTCATAGGAAAATTCATGTCCTCTTCTCTCTCACTTTTGGAATTGGTTTCTCAACTAGGCAACAGAGCCTCTTAAATTAAGTTGTCAATAGCTCGACCCATGCAACCCTTATTCTAATTAAACTAATATTTCAGTACAAAGTTTGGTGGGCCCTTGTCCTCTCCGGCTCAAGCACAAAGGGAATTTGTGTGAGGAGGAATGTTAAAGATGAAAATAAAACTACTCTGTAACAGCTTAAACTTTAAGGATGTTTGATCACTGAAAATCTTTATAAGAAAAAAGAATATAGACACACTTCAAAAGTTTCAAACAAAACTAACTAGCAATGTCAGTACAGCTTTAAATTTCCAATACCTGTGGACCATAAGACAGTTCTAGCTGACAACCAGCTGCAACACCATGTGTGGTTCGTAGGTAAAGAGTGCGTGAAAGAAAATATGCATGAACATTCGGTTGGCAAGAATGGTTAAATAAACTGCCAGCTTTATAGATGGCTTTACCCACTCTGACCTACGATAAATAACATAATATGACTTAGAATACCAAGGATATAATAGTCACTAAGAAAATATTACCATCACCAGCAATGTCACAGTCATAATTGTTTGGCTTGCAAAATATTCACAAGTAAATACAGCAAAAGCAAAAAAGTGTATTAAACAAGAAAATAATACAATAAAAGTCAAGAGTTTAGTTTCTATGTATTGTAAGTGTATATATGATATGATAATCTCAAGCACAACTTTTAGAGCTCTTTTGGTGGATATGATATGATAGGATAAAAATATATGATATGATAAGACAAAAAACATAATAGGATAATAACATAATATTGTAGAATAATATACAGTATTGATGCACACAAGATAACAAATTAAATAATGTTAGGATATAACATAAATTATATTCAAATTACATATAATTATCTAAAATTTTACTTTTAATTTAAAAAAAATTCTAACTTAGGATTTTTAAAAAAAAAGATTAACTAAATTATACAAAATTATATTTTATTTCTATAACTATTTCTTATATTATAAAAAAATTATATAAGATTTTAAAATTATAATTAACATCTTAAAAGTATTTAAGTTATTATTATTTAATTTAATATTCTAACAAATAATATAAGTTAAGTTTCTGTGCCACAGTAATTACAAAATAAATACATGTAAGATAATATTATGATGTACATTATTGTACAAATTAATATTAACAAAATTATACCTTTTCTTCAAGTTATAAATAAATTATATAAGTTTTGTAAAATTAATATTATGACATAAATATTTTCTTTAAAATATATTTTAATAATAAAAAATTATTTTTTATATTTAATTACCATTTTAATTTAAATGTATGGGTGAATATCATATAAAGAGAGGTAGGAGAGTGTTTATCCTACTCTATTAAACTTATCATATCATGTTGATACAAGATAGAATAAGTGACTAAATAACATTATCATATCATGTTGATAAAACAAACATCATTACAATAGGATTAGTATAGTTATCATATCCTATTTTCTCACATCCTGTCTACCAAACGGACCTTAAAGGTATTAATAGTTATTAACTTATTATAGAAATCAACAAACTCATCAAATGTAGCAATTTGTAATTGAAAGACAATGTAAGTTACGCCATCAATGCATTAATCTAATTAAATTTTAAAAGACATGTGTCAAAATATGTACCTGTTCCACATTACTGGTTGAATGTGCACCGTATTGAAATGGAAATTCTCCAAAATGACCTCCATGAGCATCTATTGATTTTAAACGAACAATGGTCATACAATTCACTTTAATTTGAGAAATAATTATGACAACCTGCATTTACAAAGAATTTTGGAACCTGAATATGATTATTTTAATGATTCAAATACAATAAAGCAACAAAATAAATTACATTTTTCAACGAATGCTTCAACATATTGAAAAAAATGTTGCCCAGCACATGGCATATGATGGTTTTGTAACTTTTGTTACGAATCAAAGAACAAATAGACACATCCACATGCACATGCATGTACACAGAGGAGTAACAAAACAACCTGCGATATGGAGACTCCGTCTATGGAAAACATAGTTTCACAAGAGTGCTGAAGACAATATAACAATACAGTGGCATATATATGTGAATCCAATTTGCTTTCGGATGACATGTGTTTGTAACAATGAGAAAGCTCCTGCATGAGAAGAAGCCATAAGCATGCAGCTACTCATAATCAAATGACAACAAAATTAACTGAACTAAAAAACTGCATGCATTTAAAATATACCAGTCTTTCCACAAAGTTTACAATATTTTCAGATGTGCTATTCAGCAAAAACCCTGCTAGTATTCGGCCAGTCAAAACAATCTCAGATGGCAGTACCACAGGCCAATGTACACCTCCACATTCATGTTTATGTTCAGTAATATCCTCAATTTCTTGTTCAGAATCATCGCTTTGGATAACTTCAGAAGCATATTCTCCAAGATCACTGGGCATTTTTTTAAAAGTGTCATTCTTTTCTGGGTAAATCCTGAACATTTGCCCACCTGCTCGTATCTGGCATTGGTGGGAGCAATACAATGGTATTGAACATGATATACAAGGAACTCTATCAGCAGGTAGATCATTCAAACAATAATGGCAATGGGTTTCCCGACATTGCTTTAAAATGATCTGCAGTATAAGAAAATATCAAGTTAATTTCCTAGAATAAGTCTGTTTTCCTAAAGAAATACAAATATAAAAAGAACTGGAAGATAATTTATTTGTTAATCTCAAGAAGTCTGAGGATTCATGTTTATAAGTTAAAGCTACTGACAACAAATATCATGCATGTCATTAACCCAATTATCCCAAAAGCTTAAGCTGTTGGGTGAAAACATATGAATCGTTTCATATTAGTATTTACATTTTAAACACATCCCTTCACGCAAGAGCCCTTTAACTTGAAACTTAAATAGTGCACAGGCCCATCCATATATATTGAAATTCAACTTTTATTAGAAGAATAGGGGCAACAAGGATCAAACTGTGGATCATTTGATCATAAAGGCTTTGATACCATCTCAAGAATAAAGCTTAAGTTGTTAGGTGAAGCCACATGGATGGTCTTATACTATATTTTTATTATTTTAACAATATACTTATTTTCTCAAAAAATAGTGAATACAATATACATGATATAGACGGCAAGCAATAATTTATTTTAATAAAACAGGTGTAAATCAATTTTGAAATCTGAACAGTTGATTGCATTGCAGCCAAACGTCTCCAGTTCTCTGAAAAGGAAATCATGTACTTAAAGATGACAACAAAGAAGTTAAAGCCCATTTCATCTGCAATTTAGCCCCTTGAGTGTATTACTCAGTCAGTATAATGTGACATCTGTTAAGAGACAGCTGTAACTAGTTAGTTAGAGTTATTTACAGGTTCTCCTGTATAAAGTTTATTTCTGTAACAGCATGTAGAAATTGATTTTATTCAATAAAACTCAGTTTTTTGTTTATTTTCACAAATCTCTCTGAATTCTATGACCCCTTGTGCTTCCAATTGAAGCAACCAACACCCAAAACTTGTATGGTTGTGTAAATCACGCCTAGCTTACTAATGTGACACACACAACTTTCACAATAAACATAAATAAAGCAGAAAGAAAAGTTTCTAAAGAATCTATTTAGTTTGATATCTTACACTTTCTTTCTCAATCACATGCACACTCATCTAAACTCCCTCCGTCTTAGCAACTGGAAACAGAAAAACAAATTTTTCCAGTAAAATTTCTTCCATTACATCAATTCTATTTGAACATCATGTTGGAACAATGTTGTGAAACTCAAGAATCATATGAGGATCAAAAGGGAGATAAAAGATCATAACTTGACTTGTATGAGTTACGAGTATATGAAAAAACTATATTTATAAACCTGTACATGCATTAAAAATAATACGGACAGGAAAATAATTCATAATACGTCATAAATAGTAAGATCCAAAAGAAAAATTATAGAACAGAGCAGTCCACAATGAAGGAAGGACGACAACAATAAAGACAATGCCAACAATGTTGATGCGAGTATCTGAGATGGTGACATGATGATCATGAGCATTGTGATGCCCAACAAGGTTAAGCAAACTTCGGTGACAGCAACATCAATGTTGTGATGGCTGAAGATGTCGGTGATGAAAGTGCCATCGTCAATGAACAGCGCCAATGAGAGTTGTTTGGTTCTATTCTGATATGCACATGGGAACCGCAGTGGAAAAGGGTCATCTTTACAAGTTGGGCTTTTTTTCAGGTTGGGTTATTAGCAAACTAAAGGGATTTTTTAAACATGAACCCTAGCTGCTCAAGTGGATCGACACAGTGCACGATCTGCCAATTTTACGAGCAATCACGCAATCCCGTTACAATCTGCACGTCTCCCCATCTACTGTGCACGTCATCTCACTGTCTTCATTACTTGCAGGATCATGTATGTATACACGCAATCTTGACAACATTGATTAAGAATTTGTAACTATTTAAACAGAATAGTAAACAATGATATAGGTTTAGAATGTTGATTGCTTCAACTGAAAGCCAATAGGATAAATTACACATGAACCTAAGTTGAAGAATGTCATGTCTATTTTAGCCAAAAAAATTAATTAAAATAACTAATTGAATACTATCCAAGAAAAATGACACCATTAACATCACTAAAATTAGACTTAAAAATAAATTTATAATTAATGATAATACAGAGAATATAGTTGTTTGTTACCATAGCATAAGGTTCTTCGGAATGAACCAAAGAACCTGGAGAAATGACACATGATGAGACCATGCCTCTTCCTTTATCAGGCATGGAGACACACTGTAGCTTCATTTGAGGCATCTCACCTGCCACAATGCACTTTACCATCTTAGTATCTTAGGAAGAGTGAAAAACAAGGTCCTTTCAGTGTATACAAGGATAGCTGACAGGACCCATGAACATGACAGAAAGGAAAGAAGTTAAAATATTGGTTACAGAATTTGTCATATAGTTAGCTTTAAAAGCTAGAGTAGAAGGTCATTCATTTTATTTAGTTAGCATTGAGAACTATGAATTAATTCTGTCCTAAGAAAGGAGAAGACCTTGTAAGGAGAATTATCTTCTTAAGTTACCATATGAGAACTGTGAATTAACTATGTTTAACTTCTAATTTAGTTGTTATTCATGTTTTAATTCTAATTTTGTTGCACAAGGGTGCTTCCCCTGATTTGGTTATACATGCATGTATTTTTTGTTAACATATGTAAGTCTAGGCTAGAGGATACTAGAATCTTCCTACAAAAGTTATTTACACAGTTATACAACAAAGCCTGTGCTTATAATCTAAAAATTTAGAAAGCAAGATGTCACTTTAAACATACTTCAATGATATAAGCATAATGAAACTACACTCAACAATGCTTGACCAACTAGATAGTTCTTTGCATCTACAGCTCAAGTTCTATGCAAGGAAACCTTCTTACCCACAGTATTGCAGCTGTTATCCTTATGTTGTATCTGTACTGCCGCACTTGTGCTTTTGCATTGGTCTAAAAGAATTTTCAGTTCAACTTCTATTTGTCTCTTCCCACCTAATGAAGGTTCCACAATCTTGGCCACATTTAGGTCGCAAATTGCATTTCTGTAATTTCCCAATGAAGCATTTGCCTTACCTCTCCTGTACCATGCCTATAGCCAAAATAATAAATTAATAAAAGAATAACTGAAACTATAATATATGTTCGCATCCATATTCTTTGCCACAGCAACCTACATCAACACATTCCAAAAAGATCATTTGCACCACAACAAATATTGATTAATTAGGATGAAGAAACAAAACTTGTAAAAATACACATTACTTTGGATTATCACGTTAATAACAGAAATTCTAAGACAACCCCAATAAGTTTTCAGATACTGCACTGAGGCAAATTGCAAAGAAAGTGTTTTTTTTCCATTACTAAACTATTTATGTACACTTCCACTACAAAGTACAGAGTAAAAAGATATTGAAATTTCTTTTACCACTCATCAATACTTAATCTGCAAACATTGTTGCACACATTACAACAAACCTAGTACAAATACAAGAACTCAACCCATTCAATAAAGGTGCATAACTACATAAGAAAAAAGGTAAACTCAGCAAAAACAAGTAAATACTGAAGCTGACATTCACCTTTGCGTAGCTTGGACAAATTTTAAGAGCTCGAGTGCAATCTCGCAAGCATTCTACTAAAAGACTCATTTTCTGCAGGAAACGTACATGCATGAATACTCTATTGTATTATCAAGCCCTTCAATTTTAGAAATAATGTGAGTGTGGTTAAGGACTAAGAGCTAACTTTAAAATGGAACTTACATGCAATACAGTAGCCCGATTGATATATAATGTTGCAACAAGATTACTTTTCCTATCACCAGTATCTAATGGAGCCTTGCGCAATGCCTATCCATCATATTAGAAGAAGAGCAAGTAAGGAACACTTATAAAGAATGAGACAATATGTTCAAACAAACTTGAAAAAAGAAGAAAGCTATAAATCTGCTCTATTGTATTTAGCCATTATTTTTCTTTTGATAGAGCATGATTAATAAGTTTTCTTCCCTTAAACACGTAATAAAACAAGAATAAAAAATTGCTTCCCAATGTCAGATAATAGATGTACACTTTGGCCGATTTAAAAATGTTTTATATTAGGATAAAATAGTAAGAAAAAAAGTGTGAACTATTTTAAGACATGTTTTGTTGGAAGAACAGTCTGGGGGAACAGAAATTTGATCAGAAGAATGATGGAATTCCATTTCATTCCAAGACAACCCAAAAAAATTGTTTCCTACTATTTCAGGCCTAGCCAAGCCTACTTAACCAAAAATTTCATAAATTAACTTTTCATGTCTTTTTAATCAATCATAACATGAAGAATGCTATCAACACATTTTTTCAAACCCTTTCTAACACACTCTAACATCAAGTAAATTTCTTGTGGATCTTACTAATATGGCGAGTGGACATACATTATTAAACAGATCCTATATTAACTTCACGAACTGAACAAAGTATCAAAGACATCTTCACGGTTTCACCCACTTTTCCTAATGTATATACATAGATGAATGCTAGAGCCTAGAACAGAAAGCTTATCATTCCCAATCTCCATTTACATTTCTAAAGTTCAACATGTCTCGTTAGGACAGAAAGCAATGGGTTGAACTCTTCTTTGATGTCAAATTAATAACTATGAATAGTCATTAACTCCCATCAAAGAGAAGAGTACAACCTATTATGGGGCATGCAATGCATTCCACCATATGATCATTACCCTTAGATTGAGTTATTCTATTTTACCTCTTAGAAAGAAAAGTTGTTACAAAAAAATACCTATTAGTATGGCAATACATTTATACAAAACCTCTACTCCAAGTACACAAAAGACAGTCAAGTAAAATCCAATCCACAATTTGATCTATGGACAACCATGTTGAAGTACTTGAACGTTGGAGCTTGGAAGCAAATAGCTTACTAAGTGTAAAGTGTCTAAACCTCATTTGTCATGTTATTAAATTTGCTACCCCCACTTTGAACGTACCACTCTCTCACTTTCTAGGTGGTCATTTTTTCTTTTATTTTCAATTTATGACTTTTGTTCTTGATGTTTCATTTTCTCTATAATTTATATGGCTTCGGGACAATAACTTGCTTTCCATTATCATCTGACAATGCTATTTGACATGCTGCAATGAACAATGTGTTGTACCAAAAACTCCTATAGTTGCCCGATTCCGGTTTGTGTGTATGTTGTCACGTTCAGATGTATTTTATGAAAAGAAAAAGTAAAGACGACAGCATAATGCACTTCAGAACCGGATTTTACAAACAAACAAAAAGGTCGAAACTAGTCCGGAAGTGGTTCGATTCCGAACCGGTTCTGAACTTGTTTATTAAAGCGGATAAGTAAAGAACCGATTCATTAAAGCGGTCCAGTTCATTAAAGATGTTTAACTATGAAAGAACGGCACGTTCCAATCACCTATACGACAGAGAAGAGTTTAAGAAAAATATAAATTTCAAAAGAAGAAGAAACCTGGGTATAGCAGTCCAAGGCCTTGGCATAATCTGCGTTGGAGAAGCATTCATTCCCAAGATGCTTGGATTTCAAGGCATCTTCCTCACTCTTACCACACAGACCATACTTTGGATCCGCCAGTTGAGTGATAATCTGGAACCACAGCAATGCGCATGAACAAGAAATTAGGGATTATTTATTGGTTGGGAATAGAGAAGGTTTGGTTGGTTTACCTGGTGAAATGGATCGAAGTGGAGAAAGAAGCGGTGAAGAGAAGAACAAGTGCTTTGAAGATCATCGACATTGCTATCCGCTATCGCTCGCTTCAGGCTTTCTGGAATAGCTGCTTTCAGAGTCTCCATCTTCTGCTACTCAACACAAACAACCTCTCTTCTTCCGCTTCTGTTTTCTTTCTTTCCCTCTCCTCTCATATATCAAACGCAGTCGTTTGGAAGCACATATTAAGTTTGACGTTACCAACCAGACTTCAATGGTTTTTACTTGCTCAGACCACTTTTAAATAGTTGAAGGAAAAGGAAAAGGAAGAAAAAAATGTTGAAATGATTACGCCTCAATTGATTTATTTAATTGTTAAGCTAGTATATTTTAATTAATTAAACTTAAAACATAAGTAGACTTGATAATTAAAAGAAAAATCAAAGCAATAGTACAACTGAACAATCTTCATATGAGTTGTCAATTGATAAAGAGTTTGAGGTCATCACGAAGCGGTTTAAAGAGTTGGATGTTGCAGGTAAGGTTAACATCAAAAGTAAATTGTAGGATATTGCCTTTCCAGATAAGACATCTATTTACGCACCAGATCATAAGGTGAAAACAAAAGGTGCTGTAAAGATGTCTCGTCCTACCAAATTCATGAGATCAACTAAGCGAATCCTTTCTTATTTTGAACATGTGGATTTCTTACACTCACAACATGATAGTTGTGCGAGCAAAAAATCTAATGAAGAAAGCTTACCAGAAATTGTACCAGCAAAATGTATTCCTTTCCTTGATCAGTT
>Ga0123342_1005941_pt1 | contig 17279 bp, 23 predicted proteins | sample Turbeawhitnodule_FD_89960 | JGI IMG/M metagenome (GOLD analysis project Ga0123342, IMG submission 89960) | Root nodule microbial communities of legume samples collected from Mexico - Turtle bean Mexico white nodule | ecosystem: Host-associated > Plants > Roots > Nodule | place: Mexico: Nepantla... | reverse complement strand
TTTCAATTCTGTTCGGTTTTCAATTGTAGTTCTTCAATTCTTGTTGATTGATTCAATTTGACAATACATGGACTTCCATGTGAGCTTTGGTTCGGTGCAAAGTTTTGGTGAGTTCTTGAATTAAAACATTGATCCAATTCTAATTAAAGTGCCAATTCATGACCAACTCAAGTTGTTCTTAAGAATGTCAAAGAATCATGTATTCTTGCTATTGCATTCACATCAATCGAGATGCAAACCCTTCAGGCTCTCAAGCGAGAGGTGGCCACCCTGAAGGAAGAAAAGTTGAAGCTGGAAGATGCTAACCAAGCCTCCTGGCGGAGACCCGGAAGGTGGAGGAAGCGACCACCCTGAGGCTGCGCGAGGCTGACCAGAAGCACAATGACCTTTTGGGCTCCATGGCCCCTCTGCAGGCGGAAGTGGCTGAACATAGGGAGGTGGCTGAGACCTCCAAGGCCCTTGGGGTAAAGCTGAATGAAGTTGAGGGGGAGCTAGCTGCAAAGACTGAAGCCTTCAACCTTCTCCAGGCTAAATATGACAAATCCCAAGATGAAGTGAACAAGCTTTAAGTGGAGAAGGAATTCCTGGAAAAGTAGCTAGCAACCAAGGACTCCTAGATCAAGGAGTTGGAGAAAGCCAACCAAGACCTCCTCGACGATATGGCCGACACCTTTGCTGAGGGGTTCAAAGAGGCTCTGGCCCAAGCCACATGTGAAAACCCAGGGATTAATACTGCCAACTGTGATCCTGGCAACCATATCGTCGACGGGAAGGTGGTGCCCCTCGACCTTGGGGAGTGACCCGTGTTTGAGAGATCTCCATCTTTTTTTGTAAATTTGTATTCACAATATTTAAACTTTATCTGTAATTCTGACACTTAACCTCACTTATTTAAATGCCATTTGGATGCTACCTTCAAATTCTTGTGCGATCTCAACTTTTCTTGCGCCTTTATCTGCTTCTGTTTTCTTTACTATGTAAAAGGTGTTACCTCCGATGCATCTCTTCATCGCGTTTGACTTTAACTCTTTAGGTAGCACGTGACCTTTCCTCTTACTCTTCCCTTCTGAGTCGCGATGCATACCCTTCTCCTGGTCTTTTCACTTAGAACTTCACCTGGCCTTCGTACCTGCGAGGAATATTCCTCATGAAAGCGTCGCCTGCCTCGTCATTGCCCAAAGGCAAAGGAGGATTTAACTTCGCGTATTTTTCTTGTCTCTGATGACTCGTGTTTTTATGCTTCTTCTTCTTGCTCTTCGAATTTCTCTTGCCTTCTGAGCTTAGAAAAGTTTCCAACTTGATCTTTACTTACCTGTCTTGAGTCCCCAGGCACTTACTGCGAAAGGCATTACTAGCTTTATCATCGCTTAAGATGAAAAGGGGTCTCATCTTCTTTTCTGGCCTCGACATCGCTCAAGGGCGAGGGAGAACTTGATCTCTTCTATGGCCTCAATATCGCTCGAGGGCGAGGAGGACTTATCTGTTCTTCTGGGCCTCGACGTCACTCGAGGGCGAGGGAGGGCTTTATCTGATATGTATTGTGTGTCCACGCTCGAGGAGAGACCTGCTAAACACGGGGTGTATCGTCCTCAGCGTGTCTAAACACTTGGGACAAAGTCACGCTTTGATGCCCACGCCCGTGGAGAGGCCTATTACAGCAGCGTCGTATCGTCCACGGCGTGTCTAAACACCAAGGAAACTTAGCCCTTATCTCTGCGCGCTTGGTGCCCACGCCTGAGGAGAGGCCCACCCGGGGGTAGTGTCGTTTCGTCCCTAGGGTGTCTGAAAACACCAAGGCGATCAGTGTTCTTGGTGCCCACGCGTAGGGAGAGGCGTTTTAGAAACATCGCCGTATCGTCGCTGGTGTGTCTAAACACCCAGATGACTAGGGGTTTTGGTGATTACGCCCAGGGAGAAGGTTTCCCAAACGCCCAAAGGAAGGTTTAAATTGGCCACATTCCAGCTTCGTGGAATGGGCCCCTCTTCTAGAGTCTCTAGATTGTACGAACCATTTCCCTTGGCTCTCGTGAATCTCCACCGGGATCATGGCGTCTGACCCATATACTAGGCTGAAAGGCGTCTCCATGGTGGAGGATTGAGCCGTGGTGTGGTAAGCCCACACTATTCTTGGTACTTCTTCTGCCCACGCCCCTTTAGCCTTCTCAAGCCTTCGCTTCAATCCCGTCAGCAAAACTCTATTCGCTGACTCTACCTGTCCATTCATCTAGGGGTGTTCGACTGATGCGAACACCACCTTGATTCCCACTTCTGCACACAGCTTCCCCAACTGTTGGCTCGCAAATTGAATGCCGTTATCTGAGATGAGACGCCTCGGCACCCTGAAATGACACACAATGTTCTTCCAAACAAAGTGTTGTACCTTGTGCGCAGTGATCTGTGCCACTGGTTCTGCCACTATCCACTTCGTGAAGTAGTCGATGGGGACTATCAAATACTTCATCTGCCTTATAGAAAGAGGGAAAGGCCCCAGAATATCGATTCCCCATGTGTGGAAAGGCCATGGGCTGTAAATCGACCTCAGCTCCTCTGAAGGTGCCTTATGCCAGTCTGCATGCATCTGGCACTGCTTGCATCGTTGGGCGTATCTTACACAATCTTCCCTCACTGATGGCCAATAAAACCCTGCGCGAATCACCTTGGAAGCTAATAATATTCCCGCCACGTGGCTTCCGCATATCCCCTCGTGAAGCTCTGACATGATCCTCGTACACTCGTCGCCACTCACACATGGCAGAATTGGGTGCGTGAACCCATGCCTAAATAGTACTCCATCAACGAGAGTGTACCTTGCAGAATTCTTCTTTATCCTTTTTCCCTCTCCAGGCTTTGTTGGGAGAATCCCATCTGCAATGTATCGCCTGTAAGGCGTCATCCACGTGTCGCCTTCCTCCAAGGCACATACTTGCACACACTTCTCTCCTTCGGGCGAGGCCGCATAGGTGCTGATACGGGGTGCCCTCGTCGTATCTTGAATCAAAGAGCGATGGCTCCTTGGCTTTCCTCTTGCTGTGCTAATGTGAAGAACATCCACCTTGTTGTCTGCCACAAACTATCGCGGCGTTTTGAGCGTCTTTTGGATGACTGTCCTCTGCCTTCCCCCCTTGCCTGAGCTGGCCAGCTTGGCGAGCAGGTAAGCTCTGGCATTTTGCTCTCTAAGGACATGCACCAGCTCAAACGTAGCGAAAGCTCCCTCCAATACTTCGACGTACCTTATGTACGCAGCCATCTGTGGATCCTTTGCCTGGTACTCCCCTGTTACTTGTCCTGTGACCAACTGGAATCACTCTTCGCCAAGAGGCTTTGAGCGCCCATTTCTTTGGCCAAGAGCATTCCAGCAATCAGCGCCTCGTACTCAGCTTGGTTATTGCTTGCTTTGAAGGCGAAGCGTAAGGCTTGCTCAATCAACACTCCGTTAGGCCCCTCCAAGATTATTCCTGCACCACTCCCTTGTTGATTTGAGGACCCATCCACCGAGAGCATCCACTGTGATCTTAATTCCACCTCATGACGGCCTCCTCCCGGTGAGAGATCTGCCACGAAATCTGTGTAGATTTATCCTTTGATGGATCCCCTGGGTTCGTACTGGATATCAAACTCTGACAGCTCCACTGCCCAGCGAACCATCCTTCCAGCTACATCTGGCTTCTGAAGTAGTTTCTGAATGGGGAGGTTCGTCATAACCACCACTGTGAAACTGTGAAACTAGTGGCGGAGCCTCCTGGCTGAGAACACTACTGCCAATGTCGCCTTCTCCAGCGACTGGTATCTCGACTCCGGGCCTTGCAAAGCCTTGCTTACAAAGTACATGGGCCTCTGCGCTTGATCTTGCTCCTAGACCAGCACATAACTGATAGCCCACTCGGTCGCAGCGAAGTACAAGCGTAGGGGGACGCCTACCCGTGGCTTGCAAAGCACAGGTGGCATCGCCAAGTACTCCTTCAACTTGAGGAATGCTGCTTCACACTCATCTGTCCATGCAAAACGGCTATTCCTCTTGAGGCACTGAAAGTAGGGGTTGCCCTTCTCTCCTCCAGCAGATACGAATGTTGACAAAGCTGCCATCCGCCGAGTCAGCTGCTGCACTTCTTTCACTAACGTTGGGCTCCTCATGCCAATGATAGATACACACTTATCAGGGTTCGTTTCTATCCCCCTCTTAGTGAGCATGAATCCTAAGAACTTCCCTGCCTCGACGCCAAAAACGCATATCTCCGGGTTTAACTTTCAGTGCCTATTGTGGCGAACAACTCCTCTAGGTCAGCTGGGTGTCGCCCTCTCTCCTGAGAGGTCACAACCATGTCATCTACGTAGGCCTGCACGTTCCTTCCCAGCATGGGCGCAAGGACCTTGTCCATTAGCCTCTGGTAGGTGGCGCCTGCATTCTTCAGCCCAAATGGCATCACCTTATAACAGTAACTGCATGTCTCCGAGAATGCATCTTGATGTGATTGTAACCTGAGAATGCGTCCAAGAAACTTAGCATTTTGTAACCCGAGGCACTGTCCACCAATGCGTTGATGTTGGGCAGTGGTTACGAATCTTTAGGGCACGCCTTGTTCAAATCTGTGAAGTCGACGCACATCCTCCACTTTCCATTCGCCTTTTTCACTAAAACGACGTTGGCCAGCCACTCAGGGTATTGTATCTCCCTGATGTGTCCGACACTTAGCAATTTCTGCGTTTCTTATTTCACGACGAGGCACCTCTCTTCGTTGAACTTCCTCCTTCTCTGTCGTACAGGGCGAACCTTGGCGTCCATGGTAAGGTGGTGGCACAAAAAATTCGGGTTGATGCCTGGCATGTCTGAGGCGGTCCACGCGAATGCATCTAAGTGGCGTGAGATCATGGCCGCCACTTCATCTTGTTCTTCTAGGCTCAACAAATGTCCCAACTTGAACACCTTACCTTCTATCTGCCCGAGACTCATTTCTGCGATCTTCTTCTATAGGCGTCGCCCTATCGGGTGCTTCGGGTGTCGCCTCCTCTGAAGCTCCTTCCATGGGCGTCGCCTCCGCGTGTGAGGCCTCAACAGGCGTCGACTCCGCGGGCGTCGCCTTTTCCAAAGGCTCTACCTCCATCGGCGTACCCGAAACGGGCGATCATTCAGGTACCATGAACACGCGTCTCTTTGTCTTCAAGCTATTTTCATAGCATTTCCGGGCCTCCTCTTGATCAGATTTGATCACAATTACCTTGCCACTAAGATCTGGCAGCTTCATCTTCATGTGGCGCATGGAGGCCACTACTCTTAGCCTATTCAGCGCTGGTCTTCCCAACAAGATGTTGTAGGCTGAATCGACATTCACAACTAGATACAAGATACTTTCGGTACGCGGCGTCATTCCATCAGTAAATGTCATCCTCAGCTCCAGGTAGCCACGCACCTCAACTTGGTCCCCTGTGAACCCATACAAGCATCCAGTGTAGGGCCTCAGCAAGTCAGGGGACAATTGCAACTTGTTGAACGTCGACCAGAACATGACATCTGCAGAACTCCCCTGGTCGACGAGAACCCTATGCACCTTCCTCCCAGCTGTGACAATCGAAATGACCACGGGGTCATTGTCATGTGGGACAACATCCCGTAGGTCAGCCCTTGTAAACACGAGGTCTGACTCCCACTGATCATCCGAACCCCCCTCAGCAACTGAATTCACTGACGTTACGTACCTCTTACGCTGAGAGGCTGTGGGCCCTCCTCCAGAAAAGCCAGCAGAAATGGTGTGCACTTCTCCATGGATCGGCATTTCATGCGCCTGATCCTCCTCTAGTACTGTAAGGGTTGTGGTCGTAGCAGACCCAGCAAGATAATCCTTCAGGAAACCATTCTTCACAAGCTCATCCAATTGATAGCCCAGCGCCAAGCAGTTGTTGATATGGTGCCCGAACGCCTCGTGGAACTCGCACCACGACTCTTTGTGAGGTCCCAACACCTAGTCAGAGTTCACCGATGGCCTCAACCTGTCAGCTATGTTGGGCACAACAATGAGGTCTTTTAGCTCCACCACAAAATTTTACCTTAGTGGTCTATTTCCTTCCCTCCCTGGCCTGTTTCCCTCTGCTCGACCCCTGGGTTGGGGCCTCCTTGCCTCGTAGGGGCGTCTCCTCTCCTGGTTCTTCCTTCCTGTCGTGGCCTCGTTGACCCTGGTGGGTTGCGCATGCGTCATCATTCTTGGGCGCGTGGGCACAACACTTGTGCGTTTCTCGTACACTTCACCCTCAGAGGCGATGTGTTCCACCGCGCGACGCCTTATGTACCGACGAGGTCATCGGGTGTGATGACGTGTCTAGCAAGTGACTATGTGGGGCGTGCTCAGCAGGGCACGTGGACAGGAGAAAGATGAATGGTTCAGAAGTGAGCATAGTCGCCATTCGTGGAAGTGGCGTTCTTCAGTGTACATAGTCGGTTGTCGCCGGGTTTGTGTGTCATCGACGTGTTAGATAATGGAAGATCAGGTGATCTGACATCGCCGCAAGGAGCACATCGTCGGGTTTCCCAGTAAGCTTAGTTAAATCTGTTGGAGGCTCAGACGAGTAAGTTCAAGCGTGTAAGTTTAGTAAGATGATCGTTACGCCAGCATGGGGCGTGAAGGTCGAATGAGTTGGAGGGAACAACTTGCTCATCAACGACGGGATTCCCAGAGTGGACATTCGTTGGTGGCAAGGTTTCCTCGGCTGCAACATGCATGGCGTAGCAATAAGGAGGGTGGCACTTGCGACAAGCGATATCACAGAGATGGTGTACTTTGTTGCATCCGATACTCGCCTTGTCGGGTGGTGTTCCAGAGCATGTTACGTGCTAGATTACTCCTCGAATAGGAGACTTGGCCGCGCGGCTGGTTACTACACAGAAATAACGCTCAAGCTACCCCAACCCAGATGACAACACGTGTAGGGTTGGATGCTACCTGTTACTCCAACCCAGATGATGTCACGTGTAGGGTTGGATGCAATATAGAAATGACGCTCGAGTTATCCTAGGTCAGATGATGACACGTGTAGGGCTGGGTACTACCTGCTACCCTAGCCCAGATGGTGACACGTGCAGGGTTGGATGCGAGCCACGCGTCCAAAGCGTAATTGCCTGGAGAGAGAAAAAACCTAGCTATAAAGGTAAACTTAACAGAATTTGCAGAGGTACGTTCATTACGGCTGATTGTTCGGGGTTGAGTGCACTTTAGTACGGTTCTACAGAGTATAGTTTTGTCTCAGTTTTTGGGTGTTCTTGTTACTGACTTGAGCGTCGGAGTGCCACCGGCCGCAGAGGCGCCATCTTGTGTTTTCAGGTTCTCAGAGTGACAATCTGTTGTGTGGACTTGAAGGGCACGTGGTGTCAAAGCCGGTGAGGAAGATCGTGACGAGGCATCGCTCTTACGCTAGGTCAACCAGCAGGATCACCTTATCTCAGCGAAAGTTTTGGGGCGGTTGCGGATGATCGATTCGCAGAAAGGCCTAGGGCACACCCCCTTTCTGAATGCGTATACGATCATGGGCTCTTCTGTGGTGCCAACCTTCACCACTTGTGCCCCGAAAAGATTTATGTATTCCTTCAAGGTCTCGCCGTGATACTGTTTCACGTCGAACAAGTCGTATGAAACTAGTGGTGCCTCTTGCTCAGCCTTCGACGCTGCCATTGCCTTCTGGAATCCCTGCATCATGCCCATGACCTGCTGCATGGTCATCTCTTCACTCTCAGCGCGCGTCGTACCTTGCCTCGTGGATCTCATCATCTGCGGTTTCTGGAACTTCTTCTAGCTATCGTGCAACTCCAAGGGGTAAAGGAACTCGAACTCGAACGAACACGATCACACAGCGACTCAACCAAAAGCAATCGGTGAAAACTGCACCAATTTCTCAATGAACAATGGCTCTTGGTAAAGTCTCGAGGAAACTGGGTTGGAAACTGCAACTGGAAACTGAATACTTGCGGTGGGACTGATGTTTTAGATCGAGCCCCACGGTGGGCGCCAAATGTTCCCGCTGGTTGACCAGGGACGTCTTCGTGCGTGGCTTCTACTCGCGACTTAGCGCACCTTCGTTCTGCTCCGTCGTGGGTACCTGAAAAGAAGTGGACAAAGGGGCGCCCTCGCGGCCGTTTGCACTCCGACGATCAAGTCAGCAAGCGAGAAACATCAAAGGTGACACACCTCCGTATCGGAGCACCATGAATGGATGCTCTGAAGGTGGTCGAATAACTGAGTAACTGAATTTCTTCCCTAATTGCCTGTGCGTACAGTGGGTTCGCAAGAAAGCAACTAGAGTGTGTGTGAAAACTGAAAACTGGATCCCTGTCTCAAACGTCTAAAGCCCCTTTTAACGTCCAAAGCATTTAAAGCGTCTTAAAGCGCATTTAAAGCGTATAAAAAAGTTCAACGCGTTTAAAACTTTTAAAGCATTTAAAGCGTTTAAAGTGCTTTAAAGCGTTCGAAACGTAAACTAAATTAAAGCGTACCTTAGCGAACTTTCAGGAAAACATTGATGTTTCAGTGCTTACTGCCACGTGTTCTTCTGACTTGATCGTTATTCTCCGTGGAGGGCCTTACAGCGTCGTAACCCAACGTAGGGATAATCCTTCGTGTAAGTCCTCCTTTTTCGAAGTGCATCTGGCGCAAGGGGGTGACTTTCTGGGTGCCAACTCATGCGCCCCAACCTCTAGTCACTCGCCTTGGGAGCGTATCTACCTTTCTCTCGTACCATGCACGTGGTTCTCCCCTGGGTGTGGCCCTCTCATAGGTCGTATCTGTCCCAAGGTCTCCCAGCGGTGGCGTGGGTACTTCATGAGTCAGGTTACCCCCTACTAGTACTGGAACTATGGTCTTGAAGCCACCTTTCTCTTCTCTTTATTATTGTCCTGAGGTACTGAGGCCTCTCGCGGTGTCGCCCCCTCCACGGTCTTTACTACCCATGGATATCGGGGGGTAGCACCGTCGATGCCTTAACCTGGCAACGCGTCATCTCGGCGACGCCTCATCTTGGCGACGCCTCACCTTGGCGACGCCTACACCTGGCGACGCCTTAAGCGGTCAACCTGTTGACTTTCTTCCCTTGGGTCCCCCTCGAGGAGTCCAACCATATGTTGATTTTGACTTTGACTTTGGTCAACGCTCGGGGACGGGACGGTACACAAGCCCCCCAGTCTTGAGCTGGCACTTGTTTCAGCAAAAAGTCTAAGGCCTCGCCCTATCATCCACATGGCATTCCTGCTGACGTGACATTCCTTTTAGTAGTTGACGTGACATTTTCTGAGCGTCTGACGCGACATTCTCTGCGCTGAAGATGTGACACTTTAAGTTGCGCGCTAATCTCTCGACACCTGGCACGATCCTACGGCTGGGGATGAGTGTCGTTAGCGCTTCTCCAAGTTAACGTTATAACTTTTCAAAAACGCGCGCTCGAGGCACTGTTTCATTCACTCTTTTCACCTTCTCTCTGCACTGTTCATCTTCTTCGACGAAACCTTGCGACTCTTGCGTTCTTCCTCTTCACGAAAGCTCACACTCTTGCAACTTCCAACCGTAAAAGGTAAGGTTTTTCAACTCCGATCGCCTTTTCGCTTTACTGTATTGCTATTACGACTGCCTGGGACTGTTTATATTCATGCATTTCTTGTGTTCTTCTCTTTTCCTCCACATTTCTTCGTTCTTCCCCTTTTCTGGATTTCTCGCGTGGGTAGGGGTCCTCTTAGGGTTTTGTCCCGTTTGCTTCTTCGAACTTGCTAAGCCTTTGCTTTTTCCTTCCTTCTTCAAATTTTTCATCAATCCTATGGCGCGTACGAAAACAACCGCCAATCCACCACCCCCAAGAACCAACTATAAGGCCCTTTACCCCTGGGATCCCGATGAGCTGCTCGCTGAGTGCTCTAGTCTCACCACCACGAAGGCTTGGAAGGACCATATCGAAGGGTCAGGGGTTTATCAGCATCGTGCCTTCGCCAAGAGACACGATGAAGATATAGTCGTGCTTCCCTGTACTCCAAGTGAGCCCATCTGTGGGGATGAGAGGGCCAGCAATGGAGTCCCCTTCTTTTATTTCTACCAAACCGTGTTCAAGCGCATCGGGATGCGCTTGCCCTTCTCGGCGTTCGAAAGAGAATTGCTCACAGAGATCAAGGTCGCCTCAGCCCAGCTACACCCCAACAGCTGGGCTTTCGTCAAGGCGTTTGATATCTTGTGTGGGTACATTGGCCAGCCACTCTCCGTCGACATCTTCCTCCATTTCTTTGAAGTGAAGAAACAGGGGAAGAGCTTGTGGGTGAGCCTGAGCAGTATTGCCGAGAGGGTTATCTTCTCCCTTTTCCAGCAATCATACAAAGGCTGGAAAGGGAAATTCTTTAAGGTGTGTTGCTCCGATTATGATTGTGCGGACTTGGACGGCTTTCCCTTATATTGGGTGGAGGAGATCAGGCTGACGAAGCCCGAGCTACCCTCGACTGATCGGGAGGTTTGTCGGATCCTGGCCAGTGTGGGGACTTTTGACACCTCCATACTCATAAGCCGCGAGTATGATGTAGAGGCTCTTACTAGATATATAAGTATGAGAGTTACCCCTCCTATTTTCTGCCTTCGATTGTTTTCTGCTTGGTGTATGCTTCATCTGCTTTCTTTGTATAGTAACTTAACTTGTGCTTAACCCCTACTGCATTTATCTTCTTGGTGCAGATTCAAAGATGGACAAACAACGAAGGCTGAGGCTTGCTATGATCCTGAAGTCCAAAGGCGAGGCTTCAGCGAAAGGGGTTGGGGAGTCTCTACCCCTAACCTCCGAGACTGCTCCTACCTTCCCCAACCTTCGCGCCCAGAACTCTCCTCCATCATCTCCGCCAGCCCCTCCTTCTCCTAACCACCCTCCAAGCTCACCACCTCCTATCGCGGCCATGCCCCTTGCGCTCGCCGAAGCTGCTGCCCCACTAGCCCCCCTTGACAAGGGTAAAAGGGTGGTAGTGGTGCCTTCTGACGACGAGGAGGACTCCGCTGGAGGGCAAGTCTTCAAAAGAAGAAGAACCGCTCAGGCTGCTCCTCACGCTGCAACCTCCGCTGTTTCTTCCTCGTCCGGAGTTGATTCTCTCAGGGAGCACCCTCCGAGCGCCGACTCACCCCCTCAACATTCGGCCTTGGAGAGTGGGACTGAGGCTGAGCCTACTTCTGCCCCAACGCCTATTCCAGAACTCCCACCCCCAATGCAACACTCGCTGAGGGGTTACCTGGGTAGTATGGCTCCGCGCGGCCAAGCTGAAGGGCCCCAGAAGGAAATCGTGTTCTATTACATGGGCACCTTCATGGCCTGCGCCAGCACCTGGCGTGAGCAAGCGAAGGCTAGGGCAATCGAGGCTTCCACCTTCTAGGCCTTGAAAAAAGAAGTCGCCTCGTAGAAGGAAGAGAAAGAACTCTTGGCCCGCGGCTGGGAGCACCAAGAAGAGGCTTACAAAACTTCTTTGAGGGTGGCGCAAAAGGCGAAGGAGGAGGCCATCAAACTTCTGCACGAGGTTGCGCAAACTAATGCTGAACTCCTCGACCAAATGGTGCCTCTCCGCGTGAAAATCGCCGATCTTGAAGAGGCAGCCTAGGCTTCGGAGGCACAGCAGAAAAAACTGGAAGCCCACTGTGTTGACCGAGAGCAAAAGCTTGGGAAGACTGAGGGGGAGCTGGCTGCGAAGGTCGAGGCTTTCAACCTTCTCCAAGTTGAGGTTGACAAACTTCGGGTGGAGAAGGAGTTTCTGGATAAGCAGCTACCTACCAAGGACTCCAGGATTGAAGAGTTGGAGAGGTCCAACAAAGAGCTACTCGAGGACATGGCTAACACCTTTGAGGAGGGATTCAAAGAGGCTCTGGCCCAAGCCACATGCGAAAACCCGGAGATCAATACTTCAAACTGCGATCCTGGCAACCAGATCGTCGAGGGGAAGGTGGTGCCCCTCGACTTCGGAGAATGAACTGCTCGTGATTGATCACCTTTTTTGCAAATTTATATTTTCCAACATTTGGACCTGTAATTCTGACTCTTGACTCTGCTTTAAATGTTATTCGAGCTTTATCTTTACATACTCGTGTACCTTTAACTTCTCTTCATCGCTTTTGGCTTTAACTCTTTAGGTAGCACGTCACCTTCTTCTTACTCTTCCCCTCTCAGTCGCAATGCATACCCTTCTGCTGGTCATTTTACTTAGAACTTTACTTGGCCTTCGCATCTGCGAGGGATCTTCCTCGTGAAGGCGTCACCTGCCTCGTCATTGCCCAAAGACAAAGTAGGGTTTAACTTCGTGCCCTTCCTTGTCTTTGGTAACTCATACTTTGATAACTCATGTTTTTATGCTTCTTCTTCTTCTTGCTCTCTACTTACTTGTCTTGAGTCCCCAAGCACTTAATGCCAAAGGCATTGCTATCTTTATCATCGCTTAAGATTAAAAGGGGTCTCATCTCCTTTTCTGGCCTCTACATCGCTCAAGGGCGAGGGAGAACTTGATCTCTTCTATGGCCTCGACATCGCTCGAGGGCGAGGGAGGACTTTATCTGTTCTGTACTGTGTGTCCACACTCGAGGAGAAACCTGCTAAACGCGGGGTCGTATCGTCCTCAGCGTGTCTAAACACTTGGGACAAAGTCACGCTTTGATGCCCACGCCCGTGGAGAGGCCTATTACAACAGCGCCGTATCGTCCACGGGGTGTCTAAACACCAAGGCAACTTAGCCCTTATCTCTGCGCGCTTGGTGCCCACGCCTTAGGAGAGGCCCACCCGGGGGTAGTGTCGTTTCGTCCCCAGGGTATCTGAAAACACCAAGGCGAGGCGATCATTGTTCTTGGTGCCCACGCCCAGGGAGAGGCGTGTTGGAAGCATCGTCGTATCGTCCCTGGTGTGTCTAAACACCAAGGTGACCAGGGGTTTTGGTGATTACGCCCGAGGAGAAGGTTTCCCTAAGGATGGCGCTTCTCCTCAGCTGCGTGTATCTGCACCAAGTGACCTGGTTCTCCACTGCTCCGAAACTTCTTTTTGCCTGATGTCCACACTCGAAGGAAACGCCCCCCGCCACTTCCTTGCGAGGTGTCTAAACACCAGACACCGGGGCCAGCTATTCCTAGGGGGCGTCCCGAAGGAATTCCTTAACCCCTGCTCAGGGACTAGACACCCGGATTTTAACTTTACTGTACGTACCTTGTTAACGTGTTGATCTCTTCGCACGAGCATGAGCTCCTGCCACTTGCTCTGAACTTGACACCTGCTCCCTCATCTTGGCGACACCTCATCTTGGCGATGACTTATCCTGGCGACGCTTTATATTGGCGATGACTTATATTGGCGACGCCTACGCCTGGCGACACCTCGACGACTACGCCTGGTGACGCCTCGACGCCTTCGCCTGGCGACGCCTACTCCTGGCGACGTCTACACCTGGCGACGCCTTGAGTATCTGTTTTGTTTCTTAATCTTTGCTCTTACATCATGTGGAAGGGAAAAACTGGGGCAAAGCCTTACTTGAACTTTATTTTCTTTACTTGGGTGACCTCATTAAAAAACCTCTGAGAGGGAAAAAGAGTGTCCCCTTTACAACTGTGTGTTTCATAACTTTCAACTGAAATAAAATTTTAAATTAGCCGCATTCCAACTTCGTGGAATGGGGCCTCCTTCTAGAGCCTTTAGATTGTACGAACCGTTTCCCTTGGCTCCGGTTACTCTGAAGGGTCCGGTCCACTTGGGAGACAACTTGTTCTCCAACTCGTAAGGGTGAGCCTTCCTCATGACCAGGTCACCAACTTGGAATTGTCGCAGCTTCACCTTAGAGGTGTACTGATGCTCTACTTTTCTCTTCACAGCTTCAGCCTTTATCCTTGCTTCCTCACTGGCTTCATCCAATAGGTCTAGATTCACCTTCTTTTCTTCGTTGGACTCTTCTGCCACAAAGCTTAGGAAACGTGGAGAACTCTCGTGGCTCTCTACTGGGATCATGGCATCTGACCCGTATACTAGGTTGAAAGGCGTCTCCATGGTGGAAGATTGAGGCGTGGTGTGGTAAGCCCACACTATTCTTGGTACTTCTTCCGCCCACGCCCCTTTAGCCTTCTCAAGCCTTCGCTTGAATCCCCTCAGCAAAACTCTATTGGCTGACTCTACCTGCCCATTCGTCTGGGGGTGTTCGACTGATGCGAACACCTGCTTGATTCCCACTTTTGCACACAGCTTCCCCAACTGGTGGCTCGCAAACTAAATGCCGTTATCTGAGATGAGACGCCTCGGCACCCCGAAACGGCACACAATGTTCTTCCAAACAAAGTGTTGTACCTTGTGCGCAGTGATTTGTGCCACTGGTTCTGCCTCTATCCACTTCGTGAAGTACTCGATGGCGACTATCAAATACTTCATCTGCCTTATAGCCTGAGGGAAAGGCCCCAGAATATCGATTCCCCATGTGTGGAAGGGCCATGGGCTGTAAATCGATCTCAGCTCCTCTGGAGGTGCCTTATGCCAGTCTGCATGCATATGGCACTGCTTGCATCGTTCGGCGTATCTTACACAATCTTCCCTCATTGATGGCCAATAAAACCCTGCGCGAATCACCTTGGAAGCTAATGATCTTCCCCCCATGTGGCTTCCGCAAATCCGCTCTTGAAGCTCTGACATGATCCTCGTACACTCGTCGCTGCTCACACATGTCAGAATTAGGTGCGTGAATCCGTGCCTAAATAGTACTCCATCAACGAGAGTGTACCTTGCAAAATTCTTTCTATCCTTTTTCCCTCTCCAGGCTCTGCTGGGAGAATCCCATCTGCAATGTAACGCCTGTAAGGCATCATCCACGTGTCGCCTTCCTCCAAGGCACATACTTGCACACACTTCTCTCCTTCGGGCGAGGCCGCATAGGTGCTGATGCGGGGTGCCCTCGTCGTATCCTGAATCAAAGAGCGATGACTCCTTGGCTTTCCTCTTGTTGTGCTAACGTGAAGGACATCCACCCTGTTGTCTGCCACAAACTTTCACGGCGTTTTGAGCGTCTCTTGGATGACTGTCCTCTTCCTGCCCCCCTTGCCTGAGCTGGCCAGCTTGGCGAGCAGGTCAACCCTGGCATTTTGCTCTCTAGGGACATGCACCAGCTCAAACGCAGCGAAAGCTCCCTTCAACACCTCTACGTACCTTAAAAACGCAGCCATCTGTGGATCCTTTGCCTGATACACCCCTGTTACTTGCCCTGTGACCAACTGGGAATCGCTCTTCACCAAGAGGCTTTGAGCACCTATTTCTTTGGCCAAGAGCATTCCAGCAATCAGCGCCTCGTACTCCGCCTGGTTATTGCTTGCTTTGAAGGCGAAGCGTAAGGCTTGCTCGATCAACACTCCGTTAGGCCCCTCCAAGATTATCCTAGCGCCACTCCCCTGCTGGTTGGAGGACCCATCCACTGAGAGCATCCATTGTGATCCTAACTCCACCTCTTGAGGGTCTCCTCTTGGTGAGAGCTCTGCCACGAAATCTGCATAGACTTGCCCTTTGATGGACCCGCTGGGTTCATACTGGATGTCAAACTCTGACAACTCCACTGCCCAGCGAACCATCCTCCCAACTACATCTGGCTTCTGAAGTACTTTCTGGATGGGGAGATTCGTCATCACCACCACTGTGAAAATAATGGCGGAGCCTCCTGGTTGAGAACACTACTGCTAATGTCGCCTTCTCCAGCGACTGGTATCTCGACTCTGGGCCTTGCAAGGCCTTGCTTACGAAGTAGATGGGCCTCTGCACTTGGTCTTGCTCCTGGACCAGCACAAAGCTGATGGCCCACTTTGTTACTGTAAAGTATAAATGCAGGGGGATGCCTTCCCGTGGCTTGCAAAGCACAGGTGACGTCGCCAAGAACTCCTTCAACTTGAGGAACGCTGCTTCACACTCATCTGTCCATGCAAAACGGCTATTCCTCTTGAGGCACTGGAAGTAGGGGTGGCCCTTCTCAACTCCAGCAGATACGAATCTTGACAAAGCTGCCATCTGCCCAGTCAGTTGCTGCACTTCTTTCACTGACATTGGGCTCCTCATGGAAATGATAGCTGCACATTTATCAGGGTTCGCTTCTATCCCCTTCTCAGTGAGCATGAATCCTAAGAACTTCCCTGCCTCCACGCCAAAAACGCACTTTTCTAGGTTTAATTTGAGGCGGTACTTTGATATGGTGGCAAACAGCTCTTCCAGATCCGTTGCGTCCTGCCCTCTCTCATGCGAAGTCACCACCATGTCATCTACGTAGGCCTGCACGTTCCTTCCCAGCATAGGTGCGAGGACCTTGTCCATTCGCCTCTGGTAGGTGGCGCCGACATTCTTCAACCCAAATGGCATCACCTTATAACAGTAACTGCACGTCTCCGTCATGAACGCCGTTTTACTCTCATCCCTTGGATGCATCTTGATCTGATTGTAACCTGAGAATGCATCTAAGAAACTCAGCATCTTGCAGTCAGAGGCGCTATCCACCAATGCCCGAGGGTCTTAACCTTGTGGTCGTGGGTTCGAGCCCAACGGTGGGCGCCAAATGTTCCCGCAGGTTGACCGGGTGCGAATCTTTGGAGCACGCCTTGTTCAAATCTGTGAAGTCGACGCACATCCTCCACTTCCCATTCGCCTTCTTCACTAAAACGACGTTGGCCAGCCACTCAGGGTATTGTATCTCCCTAATGTGTCCGGCACTTAGCAATTTCTGCGTCTCTTCCTTCACGACAAGGCATCGCTCTTCGTTGAACTTCCTCTTTCTCTGTCGCACAGGGCGAACCTTGGCGTCCATGGTAAGATGGTGGCACAAAAAATATGGGTCAATGCCTGGCATGTCTGCAACGGTCCACGCGAATGCATCTAAGTGGCGTGAGATCACTGCTGCCACTTCATCTTGTTCTTCCTGGCTCAACAAGCGTCCCAATTTGAACATCTTACCACCTATCTGCCTTTCCACCACATTGTCTACTGGTTGGGGTCGCCTGTCTCGTGTGCTCTCTGCACGAGACTCATTTTTGCGACCTTCTTCTATAGGCGTCGCCCCACCGGATGCTTCGGGCGTCGCCTCCTGATGAGAATCAAAAAGATGTTATTAATAGGAAGAATGGACAAGGGCCAAAGCATTTAAAGTTCTTCTTATTAGTCTTTGCAAAAGATGAGGCCCAAGCCCAAAACCCAAGCCCAAGAAGCCCAAGTTCAAACCATGAGGGGCAAGGCCAAGCATTAAATAAAAGAGCATCATTTGAATGACTCTTGTAGGAGGTGTGGATATTAAATAAATAGGTGTGAATGTATTA
>Ga0123342_1005940_pt1 | contig 17280 bp, 10 predicted proteins | sample Turbeawhitnodule_FD_89960 | JGI IMG/M metagenome (GOLD analysis project Ga0123342, IMG submission 89960) | Root nodule microbial communities of legume samples collected from Mexico - Turtle bean Mexico white nodule | ecosystem: Host-associated > Plants > Roots > Nodule | place: Mexico: Nepantla... | reverse complement strand
TCTTCTTGCATCCAATCCTATTATGCACTCCAAGACCAAGCATTTTGAGCTTGACCTCCATTTTGTTCGTGATGCTATTCAACAAAAGCAACTGCACCTTCTACATGTCCCTGCCACTTTACATATCGCGGATGTTTTCACGAAACCCTTAAGTGCTGGCCCTTTTTCAGCCTTCTCACATAAATTAATGGTGTATCCTAAACCATCAATTTAAGGGGGGGATATTAGGTATAACAGTAATAACTGTTTATAACAGTCCTAACTGTCACTTGTATTCCATACTGCACTGGGTACAATTAATACCCAGGCTGCTCTACATGTAAATCAGAATCTAAAATACTAAAGTTCTCTCAATCTCTCTCTCTCTTCTTCCTAATCCTTTCTCTCACCCTCTTTACTCTTTTATCATTGATGAATATTTTAGACGTACTTGGCTTTCTCTTAGAAAGATTGTTCTTTGAACTATTGTTATCTTTACATTTTATTTATAATTTTCTTAATTATCACAAGTTATCTACTTCTTATTGTTCTTTTCTATCCTCAGTGTCTTTTATAACTATTCCAAAAAATGGGAATGAAGCACTTGATAATCCTAGATGGGGACAAGTCATGACTGCAGAGATGCAGACTCTTGACTAGAATGACACATGGGAGTTAGTTCCCTTTCCACCTAGGAAGAAAATAGTTGGATGGCGATAGGTTTATGCCTTTAAAGTTGGCTCCAACGATGAAGTTGATTGTCTCAAGGCAACAATTAATTGCCAAAGGATACACTCAAATTTAAGGCCTTGATTATAGTGATACGTTTTTTTCAGTGGCCAAAATGACTATTGTTTGTCTTTTCTTTGCCATGGTTGTTATTTGTCATTTCATAATCTGGATATGAAAAATGCCTTTCTTCATGGATATCTAGAAAAGGAAGTCTACATGGAACAACCACTTGGGTGTGTTGCTTAAGGGGAGTTTGGTTTGTATGTTATGTTGCTCTCTCTGTGGCCTTAAACAATCATCACGTGCTCGGTTGGGAAGTTAGCTACATTGTTCAAACCTTTGGGCTGAAATGTATTGAAGTAGATCATTCAATTTTTTTTTTGTCATATCTCTCTTGGAAAATGTGTTTGTTTAATAGTATATGTTGATGATATAGTCATTATAGGAAATGATGTTGCTAGAAAATTTTAGCTAAAGGAACACTTGTGTAAACATTTTCAAACCAAGGATCTTGGGAGCCTCAAATACTTCTTGGGTATTGAAGTAGCTCGGTCAAAAAAAGGTGTTGTAATTTTTCAAAGGAAGTATACTCTAGACATCTTGAAAAATGTGTCTTTTGCAGTTGGTGTTGTTAGTTAGTTCATGCAGGTTCCTTGTATTGGCCATTGGAATGCTGTCATTTGTATCCTAGGGTACCTCAAAAAGGCTCCAAGACAAGGTCTACTATATAAAGATAAAGGAAACATCCAAATCTTTGGGTATTGTGATGCTGATTGGATAGGATCTTCTATTAACATATGCACTACTACAAGATATTGTGTTTTCCTTAGAGGAAATATTATTTTTTGAAAAATTAAGAAACAAAGTGTAGTGGCTCGATAAAATGCTGAAGTTGAATAGAGTGGCGTCTCTCACTGACAGGTGAAACAATTCCTTCAAGAACTAAACATTTGTGAGATTCAGTTAATGAAAATGTTTTTGATGACCAAGTTGCTATCCACATTGCTTCCAATCTAGTATTCCATGAGAGAACTAAATACATTGAAATTAATGATCATCTTATTCGAGAAATATTGTTGTCCAAGGAAATTTGTACTTGAGCTTGTGGGATCCAATGATCAACTTGTAGATGTGTTAATAAAGTCCTTAAAGGGACCCCATATTGAATTTATTCGTTCCAAGCTTAGTACATATAATTTGTATACTCCAGCTTGAGGGGGAGTGTTAGAACAGGAATTGCTTGTAGGTAGAAAGTAGTTTTATTGGAAAATTACTTCATGTTGCACCTATCTTTGTATATAGGAATCTATTTCAGGCTTTTAATCTTTGCTCTTCCCTCTACTCATTTTATCAAAATTCTATCATTATAAATAGGTGTGATTGGCCTTCTAAAATATATTGTCTCTTTTATTTATCTCAAGTAAACTCTCTCTTTATTTTATTCTTAAGACTTCTGGTTTTGGGAGATGAAATGAACAAAAGCATTGTAAAAGTATGGCTTATTTGCAAGAGTTTGGTTTTAGCAAAACTACATAAGCTATTAGATTGTGGGGTTGGGCCTAGCCAAACCCTAAAAAGCTAGCCCTTAAGATAAGGGTTGCCTCCTCTTATATTCATTGTGTTGGCATTATCTATAGTCGTGAAACTTGAGTTTTTCTTAATATACACTAACTTGGTACTATTTCTAGTCAGCATGAGACTTAGTTTTTCCCAATGGAAGTCTCTCCTAGGGATGCAAATTCGATGTACCTTGTGGTCTTTTATTTATCCATTAATTATTAATGGTTATTGTTTTCTTATTTGTTTTGTGTGAACAGGAATTTATATGGTTCCATACAAGATGTGGTGGTTCCTTTAATGTATACGGAATACACAACGCGCAAGGTCCTAGTTATGGAGTGGATTGAGGTATTTTATGATTTGTTGTCTGCTCAGTATCTTGGCTAGAATAGTTCAGTATTTGTATAAATAAGATACATAGTATTGCATAATTAGGAGATAATTATTTGATAATTAGTGCAAATTCTGTTTTCTATTTATTAGGATAGATTTAGTATCTTTTGGTGATTTGATTTGATTTCTATAGTTTTAATTACCTATTATTTCTTGCTTTAGTTACCTATTGTTTCTTTCCTTAATTAGGTTGTAAATAGTCTATAAATTTAGACTATAATCACATTTGTAAACACATTCAGAAATATATTCAATTTTCTTCTTTCAACTCATAGTAAGTTTATTATATATATCTGTGAATGAGATAAGCAAGTTTGCAATTAGGAAATATCCTAAATATCCCTTGTGATGATTTGGAGATGAACACCTGATATGTACCTAGAGAAATGGTTAAATATTGTCAACACCTTCCTAAATTATGTGATGTGCATTTCAAGTTTTGACATTTAGTTCTTGGAAATATGCCTCAAGTGTCTCTTCCTTGAAAACAAGTTAAGGCGCATGGGGCAAATTTGTCTTTACATATTCTCTTTTGTTGCGCACTGATGAAAGAATTTAGACTTCCTCTAACTTATTATCTATATGGTGTAGGGGGAAAAGTTGTCTGAAGTGAAGGATCTCTACCTGATTGAGGTCATTTGTGAAACTAGCATAAAAAGCACGTTATTCTATATTTTTAATCAGTAAAATTCTTAGATTTTGCATCGTGCTAATCAAGTTTTGTATTTCCTGTTGATGATTAGGTAGGAGTTTATTGCTCATTCAATCAACTTCTTGAGTGTGGGTTCTATCATGCAGATCCACACCCTGGAAATCTTCTTCGAACATATGACGGCAAATTAGCTTATTTGGGTAATTGAAGTTTAATATTTAATATTTTAAATTCTTTGGCTTTTTGGTTAATATTTAAACAAATATGTCTTGTTTCAAGAATTTAATGATAGAAATAAGCTAAACTCTTGGAATCAATTGGTCATTTCTTTGATTCAATGATGCATTCTTTTCCCTTCTTCTGCACTAGATTTTGGTATGACAGGTGAGTTCAAGCAAGAATTACGTGATGGATTCATGGAAGCTTGTTTACATCTTGTAAACCGTGATTTTGATGCATTGGCTAAGGACTTTGTCACTCTTGGGTATTTATATTTATTTATGTTCCCTTGCAGTTATTAAAGTGACTATTGTTATTGAAATAAGATATCACTGCTTGTATTTTTTATAGGCTTCTTCCAGCAACTGCAGACAAAGAAGCTGTTACAAAGGCTTTGACAGGTTTTTACTTTATTGTGTTTAGTTGAATTTTAAACAGCTGTGGTTATGTTGTAGGTAGTGTTCCTCATTTTTAGAGATTTTAATTGTTAATTTTGGCACTTGCGTTTGTTTCTTGATAGGGGTCTTCCAAAATGCTGTTGCCAAAGGAGTTAGTAATATCAGCTTTGGAGACCTTTTAGGAAACTTAGGAACCACCATGTAAGCTCTTTGCTAATGGTTGATGCATTAGATATATAATTGTTGAACCTACAATATATTGGAAATTTCTTTTTTGTATGGTAAGAAAAAAATGGCATATGAAATACAATATAGAAGATCTGTATATCTTACAAGATTATGTGCTGCAGAACGCCAAAGTCATTGCTGATTTATTATATTCATATGTTACAAAAAATTTGGCAAATGTTTTGAAACATGATTCACGTTTGAGATTTTGACAAGTTTAATGTTGGTTATTGAGGGCATAACAGTCTCCTCCTTTACCCATAGTTGGGAACAACTATGAGACCTTATGTGAAGTTAAATGTTTTGAAAACAAGACTACAAGGAAATAGAGGCGCATAAAGAGATAAAGAGAAACAAATTATATTTACATTTTCTCTTGATTAAAATTTCATGATTTTAGATGTCGAGGGCATAAAGATTAAAGACATAATGGAAGAGTACATCAAACAAGAGGGCCCCTAAAACAATTAGAGCAAAGAGAATTATATACTCATCCTATTCTAGGGTAAATGAACATGGGGTAAAAATGTGTTTTAGACCTCTTTAAGATTGGGTCAAAATTGGTTTTGGTCCCAACATTTTCGTCCTTGTATTTTTGGAAATATGGGATTTGATAGAAACCCCAACAAGGATTACACTGCAACTGTATTATTTGATGAAAAAGAGAATCTAGTAGAATTATTGCAACCAATAAAAAAGATAAACCAGAGTCTAACCACCCTTGTACAATATTCTTTTCTGCCTTCTCTCATTCCCCTAATGTCCTATTAAAGCATGCTGCAAAAAAAATATTTTAACAGAATTCTTTCTGCAAACTCAGTAATGTGTGCGACCTCTTAACTAATTCTCTCTTTCTCTTTTGGATTCTCTTCTTTTAGAGTTCCTCATTTTATCACTTTAGCCAATGGTTCCAAAGTTGTTTTTCCAAGAAGTTGTTCAAGTTTCCATTCTTCTTTGAATCTAAATTTGTCCTTGTCCCTACTAGTCCTTTTATCTCATTCCTCTGAGTCAATTAACTTAGTCATTCAATTGTTCCATAACCTTTAAATCTTTCATTAATAAACTCAAGTAAAATGAGAATACTCATCGATGAATGTAACAAAATATCGAAACCCAAAAGTGGTACTTGGCTTGGTCCACAAATGTAAAAGTGAAATATAGAAAAGACGAATTACACCGTGTTTAAGGTCTTTTTGGAAAAGAAGATCTAACATATGTTTAAGACATTAAGTTTGTTAAGTCGAGGAACCATTTTCTTCAATTTTGATAAGTGTGGACGACCCAAGCTATCATGCAAATGTTTTGGAGATAAGATGCAAAATAGAACACATAAGATTTGATTCCAAGATAGTAGAGTCCACTAGCATGTCCTCCACCAATCAGTCCACCCGTACCATGCACGTCATCAAAATGGTATAATCGAAAGGAAAAGCAAACAATTAGTTGAAATTACTCATACCATATTACTTTGAGCTAATGTGCTTGTTCATTACTTGAGGTGATGCTATTCTTATTGCATGTTGCCTCATAAATAAAATGCCCTCTTCCTCTCTTGACAATCACATTCCCCTATTTTATCCTATTTTTTAATGAACCTTTATTTCGTGTATCTCATTCATTCAACCATTGTCTCTTTCTCCTCATGACACTTCAAATCGAATCACTTCTCAAGGTTCCCTGCCTCTTTCAATTCCACCTGAACCATCATCCCCTCCTCTGATCATTTATCAACGTAGAACACACAAGATTGGTCCAATGTTACCCTATTAGTCCTTTTTTCCAAGTCTTTCATTACCATCTACCTATAAATGAAGATCCTAGTTGACTAATAGCTGTTTGAAAAGTTACTCGCTATTAAGAAGTGCAATTTAAGTCTAACTCAACCTTATAAAACCGGTTTATAAGGTGAGGTTTGCACATATTTATATAATATGAAATGTTTTTATCTCTAGTCGATGTGGGATCTCCAACACACCTCCATCACGTTGAGGCCAACTCGTACGTGAGACTATATAATGGGTCGTTCAATAGCGGCCTGATAGCGGGTGGCCTGATAAGCCTTACAAATTTCGCTAAGATAGACTCTAAATGACTCTGATACCATATAAAGAAGTGAAGTTTAGACCTAGCTCAATCTTATAAAACCGGCTTATAAGGTGAGGTTTGCACCCACTTATATATTATGAAATGTCTTTATCTCTAGTCGATGTGAGATCTTCAACACTCGCTTTACATAAAATCCTCATCGTGTTTGTAATTTTCTAAGCTATCATAGACTATCTTCTTATCTTTTCTCCATCTCATTTGTGTTTATTAAGAAGTGAACTTTAAGCCTAACTCAAACTTATAAAATTGGCTTATAAAGTGAGATTTGCACCCACTTGTATACTATGAAACGTTCTTATCACTAGTCGATGTGGGATCGGATAGCCTGCTAACCCACCAAACTCTTGCTAGGATAGAGTCTAAATGACTCTGGATACCATATTAAGAAGTGGATTTTAAGCTTATTAAGAAATGGACTTTATGTCTAACTCAACCTTACAAAAGCGACTTATAAGGTGAAGTTTGCATCAACTTATATACTACAAGATGTCCTTATCACTAGTCGATTTGGGATCTCCAACACACCCCTCACACGAAGACCTGTCAACTCGTGTGTGGAATTGTATATTTATAGGTGGTTTGATAATAGCCCAATAATGAGTGGTCTAATAAGCCTAACAAATTCTTGTTAGAATAGGCTCTAAATGGATCTGATACCATATTAAGAAGTGGACTTTAAGCCTAACTCAACCCTATAAAATCGACTTATAACGTGAGATTTGTACTCACTTATATACTATGAGATGTCCTTATAACTAGTCGATATGGGATCTCCAATAGTGTGCTCTATTACTATCACCAAAAATGTATATCAAACACTTAATCATCCTGGATGGCGACAAACCATGATTGTTGAAATGAAGGAAGTTGACCAAAATCAGAGATGGGAGCTTATGCCTCGTCTAGCTAGAAATAAGATAATTTGATGCAATTGAGTTTATGTCATTGTAGTTAGGCCCAATGGTCAAATTGATTGTCTTAAAGCCATAATAGTTTTCGAAGGATGCACACAAATATATGGTCTTGACCTATGAAGCTCCGACACGGCGTGGAGGCTATGTTTTCGCACTTTGGACACATCACTGACACAGACATGCAGCAGATGCGTGAATGACGCGGTGTCAGATACACCTATGTGGGCCAGATACGACCCTGTTTCTGGACATGTCTCACAAAAATCATCCATTCTAATTAAAACAAATAGAAAAATGAGGAACAAATAATATATTTGTAATCTTAACATGCCGTTTTAGCAGGAAGATCAAGTAATCTTAACATCCCGTTTTAGGAGGAAGATCGAGTGCTTATACACTTTATAAATTACACAGAAATTATAGAAGAGGGAAGAAAAAAGAAAAGAAAAACCTTTGTTATGTTGAGTTGCAAAAAGAAAAATAAAGAAAGAAGCAAAAGAGAGAAGAAGGAACAAAAATGGTGAGCAAATTTGAGAAGAAAGGAGAAAGAACGTTAAGTGAAGTTTTACACTGTCCTTAAATTGAAATGACAAAACAATGTAATTTATTACAAAACCATTCTACCCCAACTTGCAAACGACGATGATTTAATGCACTCTAAAACTTTGCAAACGCCAGTTATTTAATGCAAGAAACTGATATTTGTTTTATTATACTTTATACTACCAATTAATGCATTACACATATACATAACAATGTTTTCAACTAATTAACTTGCTATACATTGGAGTGATCCACTTTTTATGGTTCAACAATTTTTTTTAACTAAAGTCCAACATGCCATGCACTAAATTCTAAATATAAGTAAATATTTTGAATTTGGAAAACCATAATTAATGACTATAGGAGAATAAAAGAGAATATCTTTACTTATTTTGGTTAGATCTATTATTTTAGCTGGTCCTTTCAATTAGGTGGTTATAACTGTCACCGTTGTCACCTCATGTAGCTATAACTTCTCCTTCTATACTACTTGTACATTCTTTGTATATTAAATAATGTCATTTTTATTCCCTGCTGCTTTAGTCTTCCCGATGTTGGTTGTCTACTCTATATTTCACTTTGACAAACTGTCATTTTTTTGTTCTCTTTGTCTCCAGGTATAAATTCAAATTTAGGATACCTTCATACTTCTCGCTTGTGATTAGAAGGTAGTTCTTTTCTTTCCACAAGTTACTACAACACAACCAATAATGTCTGTTAAAATTTCTAAACAATAATTTATTTCTTTTAGCCTTGCTGTATTGGAAGGAATTGCAATCAGCTTTAATCCTGAGTACAAAGTTTTGGGTAGTACATACCCTTGGATTGCACGAAAAGTACTTACTGATAGCTCTCCTCAGCTCAAATCTTCTTTGGAAAATCTTCTTTATAAGGTAAACATAAAAGAGTGAAGTCCAAGATTTCTCTGTGGTACCTCACCTGACATCTTGATGATCAATACATACGATTTTGATTCTCATTGCCATAATTAGTGTTGGAATATTTTCTAAACAACTTTCACATAATTTTGATTATAATCTTTTTTCCAGGATGGAGTTTTTAGAATAGACCGTCTAGAGTCTTTGCTGACAGAGGTAAAATTATCTTAATTTTCTTTACTCTTTTTTTACTATTTTTGGTATGAAGTCAATCTTTTATTATTAGTTATATTTTTAAGTTCTGATCTTGGAGCTGGATTTTAATCCATTCAATGGTCTGTTTAAAGAAAGTACTTGATTGTTATAGTTAGGTTTTTTTGAGAAATCTGCCAAGGTGTCCTGCTAGTTCTTAGTTTTTCTGAGGATTTAATAATTAAAAAGACTATATATTGAAACTTTTCTATTAACTTTGTTGGAGATCTCACATCGACTAAAGATTAAGATATTTCATAGTACAAGAGTCAGTTTTATAAGGTTGAGTTGAACTTAAAGTCCACTTCTTAATATGGTATCAGAGTCTATCCTAGCAGTTTGTTGGGCTTATCAAACCACCCACTATCAGGCCGATTGGACCACCCATAATATGTAGTCTCACGCACGAGTTTGCAGGTCTCAGTGTGAGGGAGGTGTGTTGGAGATCTAACATTGACTAGAGATTAGGACATTTCATAATATATAAGTGGGTGCAAACCTCACCTTATAAGCCGGATTTATAACGTTGAGTTAGACTTAAAGTTCACTTCTTAATTTTGTCATTTATTTCCAATTTAGTATTATATAGTGTTGGTTCTAGCATTTAATTAAAAATGTACTGAGTTAAATCAAGCTATATTAGGTAGATGTTAGTATCACTGAATGCTTCAAGGTACCTTGTGCATTTTTGGCAATATATTTCTTCATCTTGTTTCTTGAATTTTATTTGTTCAAACTATCCTGATATAGTTTCATGACAGTCTCTCCGTGCCAAAACAGAAAAGGCCATAGTAAAACAAACTGAAGGCACTGATTCGACAATGGCTATGAAGGAAATTCTTTCTTTTACACTGACAGAAAAGGTGCATATTGTTCATTATGGATTAACATTATATTTTTGGCCACCTTTACCTTTTCCCCACTAAATTGGATTTTGCAAAAATCTTTGCAGGGTGAATTTGTGAGGGAAATAATTGTTCAAGAATTTGCTAAAGTAAGTTTCTTCTTATTTTTTTACAGCACTAAATAGCAGTGAGGTATATGAAACATTGGATATACAGTGTCAAAATTGATTGATTGATGATTTTATAGTGTATTTAATAATCATTACTGTTATCATTTGCTTATTTGATTGCAAACTCCTGCATTCCATGATTATTTTAAAGATACTCGACATATTACTAACAATGTCCATATCACGGTGTCACTGAACTCACCTATAATATCAGTTAAGTATTAATTTTCTATTATAGGATTTGATTGAGGCTTTGGTTTTTAACCATGCCAAATAGCGTCCAATGTAGCTGACCTCACCTAGAGGGATAAAATTTTGTTGTTATTGTAAGGTTTGTATGAACATGTTGAAGCTAAATAGAATTTCAACTACAGCATTGAGCTTTATGTTTTGTTCTTGTATTTTGTTGCTTTACTTTCAGCATATCAGTATGTTGTCTAGATTCTTGAAAAGAAACAATAATGATGGTTTAATACCATCTGATCATGGTTTTTATCAGTTTGTCAAGTTAGCACAAGCTTAAATTTGTCTCTTCATACATTTTAGGTAAATTAGTTTAATCTTTTTGACATCATTAGATCCTTTATTCTTATTTCTATTTTTCACCCCTACTGCGAGTTTTCTAATTTGCTTTTAAACCCATATTCAGGGTTTAGATGCACTTGGGCTAGCAACCTTGGAGACAGCTGCTGCCAGAGTTCCTTTCAGTGCTCTCTTTTATTCCCCTATATTGACTGATGAAGATATAACCAACTTGAGAACCTTCCGACGCCTTATGCTATTGCTGTTAGGAGCTAGAAGAAAAGAAGAGTTCCATACTGTAAGATTTTTATTTTATTTAAAGAGAACAATATCTTTGGATTTTATAATCATGTATTATTTCATTTGGAGGGACACTTGACATTTTACCTGAATTTTTAAACTTAGGAAGCAAGGACCTCAGGATGTTTCATGTCAAAACCCTTTGGTCTTTGCGTCACATTATATCATACCAAATCTAGAAACTAATTCTCTTCCCTACAAAGAAAAAAATGTGTAAAAATTAAAAAATACAACAACCAAGCCTTCTTTTGCCACTAAGCCAAAATTTATTTCAAATTAAAGTCCTAATTATAAAATTACTGTTCTTTTACTATCGACTTCCCTTTAAAGACAATGCTAGTAGACTGGTAAATATAGGTTTTTGTTAAAAATTTGGTTTGGGATTTAATAATTATGTTAAATGTTGACAATATTTAAATTTTTCTTTCTTAAAGTTTAGAGTAAAGTGCTACAAAGTTAAAGTTTAGAGTGTTTGATCGAGTGTTTACCATTAGACCAAAAGTTATAACTAATAGTTAGGATGTAATTGTTTTTACTTAAGAGCATAATAACCCACCTAGCCTCACGGGACAATTGATACCATACATTTTTATAAATTGTATTGCCTCCTTGTGTTTTAATTACCTCGCAAAGAATAAACTAGGGACTAAACATGTATTTCTTGTGAAATGTTGAAACATGAAGTAAGTCAATCTTTCAGCAATAAATTATTAGACTTGGAATGCTAAATGGATAATCGTTTCCTTGTGTTGTTTATCTTGTGAATTTTTTTTTGTACTTTTTTTGAATGACATGTAGAGAAGCAGACAGGCCAGTCCTGACAAGAATCAAATATTGTACATGGAGGAGCTTTCTTCAGTCTTAAATCAAGTTGAATCCGTTCAAGACATTCTTCCTGTTCTTTCTATCATTCTCGAGGTAAACCTAACCATTAGCATTTTATTTAAGAATTATAGCCACTTACCCATTTTTTCATTAACCGGGACAAGTCACGGGTCAAGCAATTTTGCCCCTTAATATTGGCTGGTTTGTTGAAGGTTTTTTTCTTCACATTATCACTTCATTTTAAAAAATATTCACTTTTTTTTCTAGTTTTTTGTGTTGCGTTTTTTCAAAATAACGTGAACGGAAAAGAGTCATAAATCTGGGGTATAATCAAAAGTAATTTCATAACTTCTCGAAATCTGTTATTGTGAACAAACACGAATCAACTTCTGCTTTTTTAAAATTTTTAAAAAATAATCATTAGGTTATTTATATTTGAATTACTTCTTTTAATCTGAAACAAACAAGCCATTTCTTCAATATACATATGTAACTGCTGAAGCATGACTATATATGTCGTTGCCAGCTCCCACCAGAATCCCAGCAGCAATTGCTTCAATTGCCAGCCAACTTGGTTAGACAGTTAATATCTCGTGCTGCTGCAAGAACTGTCAGGAGAGTGTTTTTGTGACGCGGATGCACAGAAGCTGCTGAACCTAAAATATTTTTGTTCTTTTCATCGAGACTGGAGAGCATTGAAAAAGTAAATAGGGCTTCATGACGGGGCCAAAATCTCCTTATCATATATTTTTTTTAGAAATGAAGACTCTATGTTCTGCTTATTTGATTTATGATCCAACAAGAAAGAAGGTTACTAAACTGAGATCGGTCATCTCAAACCCCATCATCATCTCTTTCTTGAATATCTTCGCTAGCCTTGAACTGTTTTCCTTTAATGAAGGTATTATTTGAGGCTATGCAACATCTGTATGAATTGATTACAACTTTGTTGATGCTCTTCATGTTGTCTTTGGAAAAGATATTTTTGTTTTGCTTGCCAAATTGACAGCCTTTGCAGTTGGAAATTTGATCTTCAAGCTTAGAGACATCAACTGTCAACCTTTTTTCTCTCAACTGCAACACCCCTTGATGATGATAATGCCTGATCCATTGTGCCATTTGTTTGAGTGAGAAAACAACTTGCTCCTCCTCCAATGATTTAGAGCAAAACTTTTTTCTTTAATTTTCACCTTAAAGATTTATTGCTTAGTTTCATCTTCATTCAAGCAATATTTGTTTCTAAAGACAACTTTAAATTGCTGTTTAATAAGTTGACTGAAACATAATAAGTTTTTGGTCAATTTCATGAAAAAAAGAAAATAAAAAATAACTTGTGATTGTAATTGTCTCCTTTCCTTTGACTAAGATATAGTCACCATTGTCAATTTTAACTTTGGCCTTAAATATATGAAGACTGCCTTGTCAAAACGCATGCGATTGGTACAACCACTACGAAGCCACTAACTTTTACTTAATTTACCGTTGAAGAAACAAGTGGTCACAAATGGTATGTCTTCCTCCTCTTTGATTAACAACTCATGTCATGTCTTATGAAAGGTGGTTGGTCCTTTTTGCCCCAATATTGAAAGGGTGGATACTTTTTTCTTTCTTTCCTTGCCTTAATTTGGTTGTTTGTTGTCTTTTTTGATGCCAAATTTTTCTAATTTTTTTTTATTCTTCTCAATATCATCATGATGTTTGGCTGGGCAAAACACCTCTAACATGATTTTGTCTCATTAATTTTCGTTACTTTTGGGCAGAGCATGTAGCATTTCTTCCAAAGCAGTCTTAGGCAAATATTTTGTATTCTCCACGAGGCTATAGATGTTTCGTATCTATCCAACACTTTTATTCAAATTTTCTAAACTATTATGGAATAAGAAAAATCTCTACCCAACTTGTTAGTGACACCAATTCGAGCTTAGATTGAGTCGAGTTAGCCCTTAGTTTAGGTTGAGTTGAGTCAACCTGGACCTATGTCAAGCCAACTTGACTTAGGCCCATGTCGAGCCGAGATGGCTTGGTATCAAGATGAGTCGACTCGGGTCTAGGTCGAGCTGACTCGGGTCCAGGTCGAGTTGAGTCAGCTCGGGCCCAGGTACAGGTCAAGTCGAGTCAGGTTGAGTCGAGTCGGCTTGAGCCCATAATGAGTTGAGTTGGCATGGACCCATATCAAGTCAAGTTGGCTCGAGTTCAGGTTAAGTTGAGTTGGCCTTGTATGAACTCAAACGTAGTCGGCCCAGATCCAGGTCGAGTTGAGTTGGCCCTGGTCCAAGTCGAGCTGAGTCGTCCCAGGTCCAAGTCTAGCCGAGTCAATCTGGGTCCAGATCTAGTTAGGTCGAGCCAAGTCAACCTATGTCCAAATCGAAATGGATTTAATGTAATTGACAAAGTGGATTTAATTTATTTTAAGTAGATTTAAAAAAATCAAAATAAATTTAATCTTGTTAAAATAGATATGAATTTTAAATCCAATCAATTTTATTGGATCTGGATCTAAACTGGATTTTGAAAAACCCAATTCATGACCCCTAGGGTGTAGTGTGGTACAGTTTGTAATTATTGGAGTGCAAGAAGTAAAACCCTATTACTCCTCTTTGGAAATCCAAGTTTTTTTTTATCATGTCTGAAATGGTGAGATGAGGTTTCTCATTCACAACTATTTCTCCCTTCAAAATCAAATATCAATGCCACGAATTCCTCTTGTTATTGTCCAACCTTCTCGATTGAAACTCACTTAGAGGCCACCATCATCCATTACGGAGAGGAAAATACTTAGTTCTATTCCTACAAAATTGTTTTAAAAAGAAAAGTTAAACGAGGCTCAAAACTCATGATATTGTGGTTCAGATGCAACAATGGTGGATTAGAACTCAAAAAGTTGGGCAACCAGGGTAAATTGGAATAGATAGAAAAAAATGGAAAAAGAAATTAAAATAATTTATTTCAGATTTATCATTTCTAAAATAATTTTATTTAACCGAGGAAGAGAATAGCAAGAATTAAGACAAAGAACAAGAACACAATACTAACGAAGATTGGAAAAAATTAACATCAAGAAAACTTTTCAAGATAACTAATCACATGCTAAATTAAATTTTGTTGAGAATGAAATATCTTATTCTAATTTAGATTCCTTTTCAAGATACAAATATTCTCTAATTGAATTAACTTCTACTTATGTGATAAATATATTCAATTAGACTCATTTAGTTTTGTATCCTATGTTCATATTATAGTTCTAACATTTTCGCTTAACTTTCTGATCTTCTTTTATATTCTAATTTGAAATATATTAGGAACAAATTCATACTAACAAACCTAATTAGAATAAGATCAAAAGGACCTGAATGTATTAAAGTCATTTTGCCCAATTCCAGAAACTAAAGAGAGAAGTAATGATAATAAAATGAAGAAGTGAGATCATTCAAATTAGGAAAGTAAAAGAAAGATAGATTGTTTTCAATTGGGATCCTTGTGCCATCGTTTCTCCTTAATATTTTTAATGGAAAAGTTATTATTTTAATTATTCTTTTGAGTTCCACTATGTTATATTACTTCTAATACTTTTTTTATACTTTTGTTTTAATACATCACTATAACACTAACTTTATTAAATTTAATTTATGAAAAGTTTTCAATCATTTATTAATTTAAAATTTTCAACTGTATATAGTTTTTTTTAATGATATAATTTACCACTGTCCAAAAATTCAGCTCAAACTGTCAATTAAATTAAAAATAAGTAGAATTTGATTAAAGTTTATTTTCACTAAAGATCATATTGGACGAATAGTCACACTATTAGATCTTAAATATGTTATCTTTGCTAAGATGCTGTCCTAATAAAAATATATTAGAAAATATCTTATTTTATTGGTTGCTGCCATTGCTTTATGATCTTATATCCTCATTCTCAGGTGCGACCCAGTCACGAAGCAATTTCTTTCATCACTATCATACATTTTTTCCATGGATACGGAAAAGGTCAAAATTGTTGTTCATAGGTGTAATCAATAATTCAAAAAATATATTCTCAAATATATTTATAAATCTGAAAATATATTTTAAATTATATAATTAAGAAACATTTTGTATTTTACAATATCAAATATGTCTCTGGATTATTAAATTTGAAATATATTTTCAGATTACGAATCTATAAAAATATTTTAGATTTAAAATTTGTAATAAGGTTGCATAATTAGAAAATGCATTTTAAATTTAATAATCTAAAATATATTTTTTATTGTGTAATTAAAAATTATTTTGGATTATTTTGCATAATTTAAAAATACACTCTACATTGTTTAATTCAAAAATACATTTTGAATTAGATTGCCTAATTAAAAAATATATTCTAGTATAACTTTAAAATAAATTATAGATTATAGAATCTCAAATATATTTTCAAATTAAAAAATCTAAAGATATATTTTAAATTAATGTAAAATATATTTATAGATTCATAAGTATATATCGAGAATATTTTAAATTTAGAAGTATATTCTATATTGTTGCATCCAAAATATATTTTCAAACTTCTTGACTTTAAAAATCTAAAATGTGAATATTTTAGAATTGTTTTTTTTAATACCACGTGAAGATACATGAAAAAAAAAAACCTTGATAGTAGAGGTATAAAATAATGAAGATGTTGTGACCATTTCCATTCACGAAGAATCAGAGGGATGTGTCTTCCTGCACCTATCAGAGGTTTTTTTTTTTTCATAGGTGAAATTATCAAATGCTCAATCTACTATCAAACTGCATCTCATTAATTTCTAAAAAAAAATATTCTCTTTTATTCAAAATAACTTTAAAAATAAAAATAAAAGCTTTCATGTTGGGCATCATTATGCAACTTTAGATCTCAGTTAGTCTGACACCTCAAGTAACAATAATCATTTGCCATCACATGAAAAAAATATTATTAAAAAAAAAAGAAAATACAAAAGATATGGAGGACTAGACTAAAACTCATGTTAACAAAAACGATACATAGGTAGACTTTACCTATTCATAAAGAACTCTAAGAACAGAATAAATGGAAGTCTATTATACCAATGAAAAGATTCTCTATGAATAAATCCAAAATTAGTCAACTTTTCACGAAAAATATGAGTAACCTTAAACCTAATTTTCCCACGGTAATTAAGATAAGTATTCCATTGATTACGAAGCATATCAACACACGCATTCTCTTCACGAAAAATATGAGTAATCCTAAATCTAATTTTATTTTCCCAAAGTAATTAAGACAAATATTCCATTGATTATGAAGCATCCAAGGAGTAGTGAACGCAACACAAACCAAAGTAGAATCACATTTCAGCCAGACATTATTAAGCCCCATCTTTTGAGATTCCTCCATATCATGTATAACACCATGAAACTCAACAACCAGAGCAGTCTGAACTTCAAGAAACGCATAAAAAAACTCCAATAAATTCTCCCATACTTCAACGGAAAATACCTCCACAAGTAGCAAAACTAGGATCTCCCCTAGCAGCCCCATTAGTGTTAATTTTAATCCAGCCTGGTGAAGGAAACTCCCATCTAACAGGAAGAGGACGCAAAACTTTACCAATACGAGTGTTAATACCAAAAAACTTGAGCACGTTGAAATCGAACATATGTTGATTCAAGGGGTTTAATTTGAAATTTCTGGTAAGATGGGATCCTGAGTATATAAAGTCTATCTTGCATCTTAGCATAACCAATTATTTTCAAGGAGTTTTTGTCTTGAATGTGACAACCATTA
>Ga0123342_1005939_pt1 | contig 17280 bp, 12 predicted proteins | sample Turbeawhitnodule_FD_89960 | JGI IMG/M metagenome (GOLD analysis project Ga0123342, IMG submission 89960) | Root nodule microbial communities of legume samples collected from Mexico - Turtle bean Mexico white nodule | ecosystem: Host-associated > Plants > Roots > Nodule | place: Mexico: Nepantla... | reverse complement strand
TGACTGTGAGAGAGGATTTGCACGGTTCTTGTTCTCTTAGTATTTGGTGATACCGTCACTGACTTGAGCGTTGGAGTGCGATCGGCCGCAGCGGCGCCGTGCTGTTTCTTTGCAGGTTCTTGAAGTAGATCCCGAAGAGGAACGGAGGTGAGAAGCGGTGCGCACGTCGATCCTTTGACGAGGCAGTTTCCAGCGTTCCGGTCGACAGGCAGGATCAATTCTTGTAATTGTTTCCTTTCTGTACTTTTAAGTTTGTAAACTTGTAAGGTCAGAGGTTGTTCTGACTGTAGTTGTGTGAAAAGCAAAGAGGGTGAGTGTTCTTGTGTGGTCAATATCACCTCTTTGGGGTGTTGAGTGTTTGTAATCTGTGATTAATTGCTAGTGGAACACCAAATGGTTTTTCTGAGGACTGGATGTAGCTCAGGGGTTGAGTGAACCAGTATAAATTGATTGTGTAATCTCTCTTTCTCTTACTCATTACAAACTGTTTGATTTGATTTTTGTCTTTGCTGCTATAAACAACCGATTAAAACGAAATTTCAACCGATTGTTTTTCTGCAAAAAGTTTTAATTGCTTTGATTGTTTGGCTTCCCCGATTGCTCTTTCTGTGATTGTTGATAAATCTTCATTCTTAGCCAATCTTTGCGAAAATCTTTTGACAAACAATTCACCCCCCTCTTGTTAAGCCCATTAATTCTAACACTAAGCATAATTAGTAGGTTCAAGATTTGTTTCATAAAAGTGTATTAGAAGTTGAAAGTGAACTTGGGATTTGAAACCATAGTTGACTAGTGCAAGCCTTATTATAACTTCATCCATACGTAGTATATTGGTGCATAATTTTAAAATAGGTATAGTTACCTTTCTAATCTCGATATTTAGGGCCAATATTCAATTTATTACGGTGATTATTAAAAAATTCAATTTCATCCAAACGTTTTTTAAAATGTATTTAAGTTGACCCCTTCTGTTAACTTTGGACTAATATCGTTAAGTGTTTCTGATGGGGCACAGACAACTACAAACGTAAACTCTGATCTGTTGTACACATAGAAAAAAACGCAATGACCACATCAAGAACTAGCTTGTTGGGTCCATGATGATGCTTCTTCTTGTGAGTAACAATGGCACCACCATCATCATAATCTCCATCATTGTTGTTATCATCTGCAGAAGAACCCTTGGACGGTGGAGGAGATACCAGCCTTCCAAACTTATCGTAGTGAACCAAACTGAGTATGGCAAACAAGGAGTCAATAAAAGATCTTGAGAAGGAGTTGGAATCCAAAGAGAGGTTTTTTTAGAGAAATGAGGTCCCCAATGGAAGAAGGTATCTCACACTTGAGTTGATTAGAAGAAAGGATCAAAACTTGGAGTGTGTCCAACATGGTGATGGAAGAGGGTATGTTTCCTCAGAGGTTGATGGAAGAAAGATCGATGTAGGTGAGGTTGGGAGAGTGGATGTGTTTAGGGAGAAACTCGACGAGGTTGGCATGGGAAATGGTGAGGGATTGAAGGTTGGAGATGTGAGAGAGGAAAATGTAGGGAGCAGAGACTTTGATAGTGAGGTTGGAGTGGGTGAGGTTCCTAAGGTGGGAGAGGGAGATGACGGAGATGTTATGGAGGCTATTGACGAAGGTGAGGGAGCGGAGCATGGAAGCGAGTTGAGGAGGGAAGTTGAGGAGGAGGACCCCTAATGTATAGGACAAAACCAACCCCTAAATTTATTGAAAGGTGTCATCCAGCTTTTTCCCAACCACCAAGTGCCACAAGCTAAACCAAATATCCAATTTTATCTAAATTCGTAGGGAAATAGTAGGATATTATTAACTCACTCTGCTTCTCCTAGTAATGTCTTTGTCCCATGCATGTCTTTAAAATTACAACATTTCTTAATTCAACTCCTCAATTTTTTTTCATCCCTCTTAATTTTCTTCTACGTATCTTATCTGAATCGGCTTAGAAAGTGAGGATTATAACATGAATAAGCTTGTCTTACACAACAAACTCCTCTCTTTTATTACTATAATCATGCAAGAAGATATAGATTCAAAGATAAAGTTAGTCTTCACGGACCAAGGTCACTTGAATACAGTCAAATATACACAGGTCAATCATACGAACAAAACATTAAACATAGGTGATGTGAGCTGATTTTAGGATTGTTCATTTAGGTGACACTTTTAGAATTAGAATTGAGATTGTTAAACAATTAAAAGGGAAAACCTAAGGAAAATCCCCACTGGACATTAACTTAACCAAATGGTTAAGTAGATGTGAAGGTTCATTTCACAAAGGCAAAAGGAAAAACACAATTATATGGTGAAGATGATGACAAGATATGGAGTGGAATTTAAGCATGGAAAACAATAATAAAGACAATGACCAAATGTAATTCAAGACAACAAAACAAGAACATGTTTATGAATAGAATGGAATGATAATGGAAGGAATAGATGAAGGAAAAGGAAGCTTATGAGAATTGGAATTGAGAATGGTTGCACGCCACTTGGATGGTGAAATGACTCCAAGATAAGTGAAGGATGCTGCCACTTGAGAGCTCTCAAAACTCACAAGATAAGACTAAGACTAAGAGGATAAGCCTCACTAGTCATTCACACACAAAAATGTGCAGAGTAACTTTTCTCTATTTCATTCAACTTGTAAAATACACTAGGTAGACCTCCTATTTATAGGTGAAGGAGCCTTGGAGAACAAGCTAAAGGGGTAGGATGGGAAAAGAGAAAAAATGGACAGCCTTAGGATTTGACTAAGTCAATCCCGCATCCTAGGCTTGTCCTTCTAGAAACTAGGTCAAAATGCCTTCCAAAAGGGCTAAGAACAAGCTAAAATGCTACCCACACCCCTTATTGTGCTAATGGTACCTTATTGTAGCCTATTTTTTTCTATTTGGACCCCTAAAGTGAGCCCAATTTAATTACAAACATATTCTATTTTTTTTAAGAAGACCAAAAGGAAAAACTTCTGATATTTTGGTTTATAGCTTCTTCTTCTTTTGTTGATTCTTTCTCGACGCTTGGTGGGGCCTAGCTTTGTATCTTGAGATGACTGACCCTTTTGGGAAGTTCTTGTTGTATCCTTAGTCATCTGTCGGTTTGTATTAGTAGGTCATCCAATTCCATAAAAAATATAAATCCTTAAACAAAAGTCGAGTAAAAAAAGCACTAACCTTTAGGTTCCACCACAAACGGATTAAGACTAAATCAAATCTTAGTTCTTCATATGTTACAAGTAGTAAGTTTTCTTGCTGATTTTACTTTTGAAATAAAAGGAAAATAGGGCACAAATTAATATATTAGAAGATGCATGAAATTAATTAACTTACCAGAGAAATAGCTTCACGTGCTGATAGAACAACCAGGTTAGTTGATGGCAGAGACCTCAGTTCAAGACCAACCACTAAAGTTATGATAAGGAGAATACAAAAAGATTGGGACTCTATTATTGATGGCAGAGACACTCTCTTATATATGTTTAAAGTGTCATGACCTAGTGTAAATTCTATAGTAGGATTTTAAATTTCTAACTTAAAAGTATAGTAGGATTTTTGCTTAAAGTAAATTAAGGTTAAGGTTAGGTTTCTAAAACCTACCTATGGTATAATTGGGCTTAATTGCATCCCACATTAAACCCTAGGCTGGTCATTAGACCTAATTAGGTCACATGATGCACACTTTAACATGCTTGTCTTGTGACTTGTTTAGACACATAATTCAAAACATTTCGTTTTAAATTTTCCCACCACTTTTTGTAACCCTTGGCTGACCTCCTTCACCTATAAGAGGAGATGCTTGGTTCATGATTTGATAGATCAAATATATGAGTGTTATGCTTCCAAATTGCAAGCCTAAGCACTATCTTGTCTAAACCTCTCTAGGATAGACATCTTTGGTCTCATCTTCCCCCTCTTCCAAGTGATATGGCTGAATCAATCACTCTCCACACTCCAAGGAATCCATAGCTCCAATGGAGCTCTCCTTGACACAACTCTTCTATTAAGCTTTCGCCAACTCTCACTCAATTTCAAGAAAAAAACTTAGTTTGGACGAGGGAGATGCTATCATCAACACAATTGCTTTTGAAAAAAAGATCGAATGTCTTCAATGATCTGCAACACCTATGGCCTTATCCCTATGTTTTCTTCTTGATCCTTTTCATTTGGACTTCCATCCAACAATATTGACCCATCACAACCTTTCATGTATTCTAACATTATCCAACCATATGTTAATATCGTTAAATTTTTTGTTAATATGTGATTATATACAAAATGAAAATGACTAGTTAGAGTATATAGTTTTGTATCATTTGAGAACTTAACATTTTCTATTTGTGAAAGGAGAAATTGTTTTGAAGGGTTTCTAAACAAGCTAAAAGTACCAGACTGATGGTACTAGTTCCAAAGCTGTGATTGTTTTAACATTTAGGATTTAGATGTATGTTGTAAATCTATATAATTGAACTACAATATCAAACTCATTTGGCATGTGTATTTAAGGTAATAAATTCATATGTTTTGTTGCTAGAATATGATTTGAATTGAATGCTCGACGTGCACTAGAAATCAAAACTCATCTATTATTCTTTGTAACACGCTTTTTTTTTCTTGATAGGAAAGGAAATATGATAGATAAGAAAACTTCTTGTAAATGTCTCCTTTTTCTTCCCTAGCAAACTCTTTAATATTGTTCCTCTTTTAGGAATCAAGGAATTGGCCTTTAATTTCTCCCTTACCATCTTATGGAAGAGGGAGGGAGCTCCTTGGAAGAAGGTACATCAATTTTATTCGTGGAGATGGACTTACTGATGTGGTGATCACAGATGAGTATCAAATCTTTAATATTTTCTGAAAAAGATAAATTAAGGGGGAAATCTCCCTTTCTTGTACACTTTATAAACAAATTAACTTTAAGGGAGCCTTACCCAATATATTTACAAGTGAGAATGAGACCATTGATAGACAAGGAGTGATATGAGTTTATTTGAGAATTGCACATGTTTTCACTTGAATTAGGAATTAAATTAACAATAATGGTGACAACTCTGTGAGAATTGTCACTGGACACGAACTTAACCAACTGGTTAACCAAGTGTGAAGGTTCTCTTCAAAGAGGAAAAGGAAAAATACACACACTCTAATTAATGATGAATTGTGGAAATGAAAAGAAACAACAAGTAAAGACAATGAATAAAAAGAATTGAACAAGACAAGATGGAAAGGATGAAGACACTTAGATGGATGGTGGGGTCTTGTGTCCTAGCCTGAGATGTTTGACCTAGCCTTGAATAGTCTTTTTTGCTCTTGGTCATCTTCTCTTAAATTTGGGCTAGCTTAGATGATGATGCTTCTTTCATGGTTACATCAAAGAGATATGTGGTGGAACAAGTGAAGGAAAATAACACTTAAATATGCAATACCAAACCTGGTTGAATTTGTAAATTCTCAAGATATTATTATTTCAAATGTGATTTTCAAGAATACTCCTTTCTCGAATATACATCCAGTTTATAGTAAGTATGAATTAGAAGTAATTTTTTTAATAGTATTTTCATTTTTTTTCATTACAAGTTGCTTGAAAGAAACTAGAATGAAAATTGAGAGGTAGAGATGTTTTCATGAAATATAATCTCAAACCTTGTTCCTTCTTTGCAGCTTAGGTATAACCTTTTAACACATAATTATATTTCATCACAGAGTAATAAATCGAAACACACATTACCATTTAACATATAATTTTTATTATTTTTGTTACCATATATCTACCATATCTTTGAGACAAAGTTTAGGTTCCAAGTTTTGGAAAATACAATGAGTCACACGATGATGCGTCTAACACTAGTCCAACGAAAATGGAACCCTAGGGTTCAAACACTAGGTCCTTCCTTGGTCGGTCGGTTGGTCGGTCTATACTTCAACTCCTCTCTCTACAAGCTCTTTCCTTCCCTCTACTCATTCCACCTCTCGGTCTTCTTGTAACCCAGACTCGGATGGTACCTGCAGAAGGCACTCCGATGCTCAAGTCAGTTTTAGTATTCGACCCTCGGTAGTTAGAGCATTGTATGATGATGTAACTGGTTCTTGGAATTTGTGCTATTTATATTATTTTAGTGGACCTTTCTTGTTGGGCCAGATTAGAGAGTTTGGGTCATGTTTAGAAGTGTATTACCTAGCTCTTGATTGTTGATTAACTACATTAACTCTACTTAAACGTAATTAGATTTGTGGTGTCGGTCGGTCCATTCATGAGGATTGTGATGTGAGTTGATTTTAGATTTATCCATTTTAAGAGTGACACTTTGTTTATGATTTGGATTTTAGAAAATATAAGGTGAGACCTAGGGAAGATCCCCACTGGACACAAACTTAACCAAAGTAAGTGTGAAAGTTCACTTCCAAAGGCAAAAGGAAAAACACATTATATGGTGAAGATGATGCATATTGCGAACTTGAAAGACATAAAAGAAACAAATATGATGAAGGAAGCCGAATTGAAATTGGAAGAATAAAACAAGAACATAAACACAAAGAACAAAGATGTAATAGAAAATGGAAGAAGAGATGAAGGAAAGAAAGCTTATGGTCGTGGACAAGAGAAGAACACGCCACTTGGAGTGTGGATTCTCCAAGATAAGTGTGGAGGGTCGTTACTTGAAGAGCTCTCAACTCTCACTAGATAAGACCTAAGCTAGAGAACACAAGTCTCACACAAATTGTGCAGAGTTTTCCTTCTATATGAAAATACATGGATTAAGGCACCCAATTTATAGGAATGGGTGCCTTGGAAAACAAGATGAGCAAGGATATGATGGTAAATGTGTGAGGGGGCTGCCTCTAGGGTTTGACTAAGTCAAAACCACACCTTAGGCCACTTCTTTTAGAAACTAGGACAAAATCAAGCTAAAATGATAACTACACCCCCTATTATGCTAAAGGCACCTATTCTAGCCTATCTTGATATTTGGACCCCTAAAGTGAGTCCAATTTATTTACATGTTTTATTCTTAAGAAGACCATAAGAAAGAACATTTGATGTTCTGGTCTTTGCCCATTTCTCCTTCTGGTGAGGTCTGCTAGATCCTTGGTGGGGTCTTCACTTGAAAGTTGAGATGACTTCTCATAGAGTGAATGGTAATTTCAGTCCTTGGTCATCTCCTTGTTGGCTTGGATTGTATCAAACTAAGACATGGTATCGGTCAGTCCATTGATGGGGACTGAGACATGGTATCGGTTGTACGACTCTCACTTGTACACAACGAAAATGGAACCCAAGGGTTAAAACACCAATTCAAGCACCAGTTCAACACCAAACAAACCAAAAAGCTACAGAAAACTCTACCAAAGAAACCTTTATTTTGTCTTTGTCTGTTATGATTCTAGTATTTATTGATTGATTATTTCTTTCTTTGGCTAGACCTAGAATGAGTGTACAACTTGTATATATTCAAACTATTCGTTTTGATTTCAGATAAATAAAAAGAGATATTCATTCTCATATCATTTGCCTTCCTTTTACTCTTTTGTTTTTCTTTGTTCTCTTTTGTTCATATCTGTTCTACTTTATAATATGGTATCAAAGCCATTTCGAGCCTATCCTAACGAGTGTTTGTTGGCCTTATCAGGCCACCCGCTACCGGACCATTATCTGACCACCCATAATATGTTATCCCACGCACGAGCTGGGTGCAAACCTCACCTCATGAGCCGGTTTTATGGGGTTGAGTTAGGCTTAAAGTCCACTTCTTAATATGGTATCAGGAACCCATCAAATCTATGCACACATCAATACTGTTAATGTCAGTGCTAGTGATCTAGAAACCCTTTGGCATTTTCGATTAGGTCATATTTCAAATAAATGTATTGATGTTATCAAGAATAAATTTCCTTTTGCTAAATATAACAAATCTTTTGTTTGTGATGTTTGTCATTTTGCAAAGCAAAAAAGACTTTATTTTCCTATTAGTACATCTAAATCAAAAAAAAATTTTGATTTGATTCATGTAGATATCTGGGGACCATCTTTAATACCATCAATTTATGACCATAAATATTTCTTGACCTTAGTTGATGACTATTCGAGGTACACATGAATTTTTCCTTTAAAACAAAAATCTGAAGTTATCAAGGTTTTGGAATTTTTTGTTGTTTTTGTTCAAACACAATTTAAGACAACAATAAAAATAATAAGAAGTGATAATGAGACTGAATTATTCATGACTAATTTCTTAGTCAGTAAATGAATAGTACATCAAACATCATGTGTCAATACTCCACAACAAAATGGTATAGTTGAAAGGAAACATGGTCATTTATTAAATGTAGCAAGAACTATCATGATCAAATCTCATTTACCCGAAATTTATTGGTCATATTCTGTGATACATGTTGCTTATATTATAAACATGCTTCCCACACCTATTTTAAACTATTCTTCTCCTCATGAAATGCTTTACAAAGCTGAAGTAGATTTTACTGGATTGGAGGTGTTTGGTTCTTTATGTTATGCTAGTACTTTGTCAACCAATAGAAAAAATATTGATCTAAGGGCATCAAAATGTGTTTTTATTGGTTTTTAAAGGGGGACAAAAGGATATATTTTGTTGAATATTCAATCAAGAGAAATATTTCTGTCTAAAGATGTTGTCTTTTACGAACATGTTTTTCCATATCAAAGGGTTCAAGATACTAGCAATGAAATTAACAATCCTTACATTTATGATCAAATTTTGTTTGCTAAAGATCAACCTGTCTTAAGTCAGCCATCATAAACCATTCTTGAACCTTGTGATAATGTTGAAAATAATAGTGATAATAACTGTGAGTCACACATTGAGGTTTCAGAAGAAGTTTGTTCCCATATAGACCAAAACCTCAATGAAGATCATGAAATATAACAAAATTCTGAATCAGATCCATCTGTTCGAATGAGTACAAGAATAAAAAGATCACCTGAGTATTTAAAGGATTATCATTGTATTCTTAATGTTTCACATACATCTTCAAGAGTTAAATATCCTTTAAATTATGTTTTGTCTTATAACAAATTATCACCTTTTTACAAGTCTTTTGTTATGTCTCTTTCTTCACATGTTGAGTCAAACACTTATTCTGAAGCTGTGAAACATGATTGTTGAAGAAAAGCTATACAATGTGAGATATCTGTTTTAGAGTCAAATCAAACTTGAGAGACTGCTCTTCTGCCTAAGGACAAAGTTGCCATATGTTGCAAATGGGTATTCAAAATAAAATATAAGGTTGATGGGATAGTTGAAAGGTATAAAGCAAGGTTAGCGGCAAAGGGATACACCCAAATAGAAGGCATTGACTACCTTGATACTTTCTCTCCAGTAGTAAAGATGACCACCATAAGGTTGCTTCTTTCTCTAGCTTCTATATATAATTGGGAATTGAAACAATTAGACATAAAGAATGCCTTTTTACATGGAGACTTGAAAGAAGATGTATACATGGTTGCTCCTCTTGGATTGACTTCTATTCCACCCGGAAAAGTTTGTAAACTAAAAAAGGCTTTATATGGCCTTTAGCAAGCCAACAGAGAGTGATTTGCCAAACTGTCATCCTTTTTGCTTTCTATGGGATATACTCAATCTATGAATGATCATTTCCTGTTCATTAATTCTTTTGAAGGAACTTTTACAACATTATTGGTGTATGTGGATGATATAATATTTGCAGGAAATGATAAAGAAGAGATTGCTCGAATTAAACAAGCATTGAATTAGAGACATTTAAGATTAAGGATCTTAGGATTTTAAGATATTTTCTTGGTCTAGAAGTAGCAAGAAGTAAAGAAGGAATAATGGTGAATCAAAGGAAATATTGGAATGTTTAATAGATGCAAGTCTTTTAGCCTGCAAACCTACACCCACTCCTATCGATAATCATGAAAAATTTTCTTCTACTGGAGGTATTCCTTTCACAAATATTCAAGCCTACAGAAGATTGATTGGAAGACTTATGTATCTCACTAATACCCGACCTGACATAACATTTTCTGTGCAACAACTTTCTCAATTTCTTGCTAAGCCTACAATTTCTCACTATACTGCAGCGATTAGAATTTTCAGATATATTAAAGGAGCTCCAAGTCTGGGTTTATTTTTCTCTTCCAACACTTATGCTCATCTAAAAGCCTTTTGTGACAGTGATTGGGGCACTTGCACTAATTCAAGACAATCAGTGACTGGTTTTAGTGTGTATTTTGGAAATTCTCCCATATCTTGGAAATCAAAGAAGCAAGGCACGATATCGAAGAGTTCTTGTGAAGTTGAATATAGGGCAATGATCACTGTTACATGTGAAATTCAATGGCTAACTTATCTTCTTCAAGATTTCAAAGTTTCTTTTGAGCAACCATCTCTTTTATGCTGTGACAATGACTCAGCAAGATACATTGCAGCAAATCCAGAGTTTCACGAGCGTACAAAACATATAGAAATAGATTGTCACGTTGTTAGGGAAAAATTAAAGAAGGGTCTCATCTATTTACTTCCCATTTCCACCACAAAGCAATTGGCTGACATTTATATCAGAGTTTTAAGTCCTCAATCTTTCAAGAGTATTTGTTCCAAGTTGGGTCTCATCAATATTTGTTCTCCAGCTTGAGGGGATATTAAAGAAAAATGTTAATATTAATTTTGTCTTTTCTAATTCTTAGTTGTTTCTCTCAATAGAGGTGAATAACCTTTATTTTGTCTTTGTCTGTTATGATTATAGTATTTATTGATTGATTATTTCTTTATTTGGCTAGACCTAAAATGAGTGTACAACTTGTATATACTCAGACTATTCGTTCTGATTTCGGATAAATAAAAAGAGATATTCATTCTCATATCTTTTACATTTCTTTTACTCTTTTATTCATCTTTGTTCTCTTTTGTTCATATCTATTCTATTTTATAATAATTACATAAAACTCTACCAAAGTAAAACGTAAACCTGCAACTCACCTTAGGAAAACTCGTAAAAATTCCTTCTCTTTACCTCTTGCCACCATGTTGCCACCGCGGAGGTCGATTTCAAATGCTTCACATGATCATACAGTCAGGGTTTATCAGTGCCCTACTTACCGTACTTACCAATGTAAACACTAGGTTTAAAAAAATACTTACCTTCAAGTAATCCTCCATTGTCACAATGTTGTGGATTAGGAAAAAAAGGGGATGAAGCTCAATAATAGGGAAAGCGGACACACAGTAATTCAAGTTTGAAAGGGGAGAGTGAGAAATGAATTCAGGAAGCTCCAAATTTTATATTTTACTCTTTTAAGATCATTTTTTATCTGAAATCGACTCATTATTTATTTATTATATTTATTTATTTTTAGTGTTCTCCAGATAATTATACAAATTTTGTTTAATGTCCTGTTAGAGTGGCTTGATCCACTCTATTAGTCCCCTAAAGGCCATCCTTATTTTGCGGAAAGTAATTATTAATGTTTTTTAGTAATTATATATAAACTGATATGTAAAAACGCAAAACAAATAGCAGACCATTTTGATCTGGTTTTTCTTATTATCCCATCCCATTAAATTATGATCACATCATCATATATTATGAAGCGAATATTAATCGAGTATAGATTGTATTCAAACTCCTAGATTTATTATCATTGTTTCAATGAAAAAGTACGAACTCTTTGACGATGAATTAATATTATTATGGCTCAATGACAGATGTTCATTTTATAAACTTCGTACTTATTAAGAACTTCTGAAAATACACAATAGAAAAAGACCAAAAAGAAAAGTTTGAATGTGATTAAAATAGTTGTTTCTCATTGACAAAATAAAATGTTTATATTTTAAAGAAAAAATATATTTTTTCTACATCTCTCAATAAAATATAAAAATATATTGTTCTAATGTAAAGTAATACAAGCTCGCTATTATCCGTAACAAACAATAAAATTAAGAAAATCCGTGTTTAAAAGTATTCATTGAGCATTTTAATGACTAAATGTGAATATCGAAGAAAAAGACCTTCCGAATAACGGGTGGGTCATGTTTGTAGCATTGCAGTTTGAGATATTTCCACATTTCCGAACATTCTTCTCAGTCACTGACTTGTGTTTTGTCTCCATTATGTCAATCCCTTTACCTACACACTCTTAAATTCTTATTCCACAACTCTACACTTGCACAGTTTGGAGCACGTTTTTTTCAGCTTTCTCTTTCCCTTTTGTACTATATCCGGGGAACTATCACCAAGTTCATGCACAATTCTTTCGAACTTAGAAGTAAAAAATTTTACCTCTCAAAAAATAATTAACGGTTCCTTTCAATTTGTAGCGTTGTACACAACAGAAAGTTATGTTTATATATAATAACAACCCGACCAGAAGATTCTTTTTTTCTTTCTATAAACACTTTGATCAATAAAAATTCCATTTCTCTTCCTCTCACCAGTGCCCTTTTTATATATATAAAAAAAAGAACTGAACCAACCACTGCTTTAACCAGTTTGATTCTGAACTACTGTATTCTTTTTTCTCTTCTTCTCTCGTTTTCTTCTGTTCAACTTCTTTTATGTCCATGGCGTCAACATCCACACCAAGGTCATCTTCAGAACTAACTATCACAGTTGAACACAATCCTTCCAAATCACGATTAGCCGAGCTGGGTATAAATTCATGGCCCAAGTGAGTGAAAAGTTATCCATTTGATAGATTATTGCTAGTCTCTAACATCTAAAAGGTGTCAGAGAATTGTTTTTGTGAGCTGTGGATGATTAACCGATGGATCTGATGAAATTTTGTGTATTTTCAGATGGGGTTGTCCTCCTGGGAAGTATATGCTCAAATTCGACGCCCAAGAAACGTGCTATTTTCTGAGAGGGAAAGTGAAGGTTTATCCAAAAGGTTCGTCTGAGTCAGTAAAATTTGGTGTGGGGGACCTTGTCACCATACCCAAGGGACTTAGTTGCACATGGGAGATATCCGTTGCAGTGGACAAACATTACAAGTTCGAGTCTTCTTCCACACCTACACCCTCCTCAAAATGTATCACTGATATTTGAATTTTATTTTATTGTTTATCGTGCTTAATATTCACTAGGATTATAAATTTTAATAAAGGTACTACTCACTACTGGTGTATAATTTGAAACGAATATATATTAGGGTTATAACTTATAATATGAATGTTTGTTTCTAATTCAATGTTTGAAGTTTTCTTTGGCTTTGTATATGATTAAAAAATGAATAGCTTATCTAGGAAAGAAAGAAGGAGCATGCATTTGCATCTCGTGTTTGAGGATGCATGCACTTTTCTATGTTGCGAATGCTTATTTTGACCGGTCAGCTTTAATTTTTTGGCCGTTTACTATTCATGTTGTTTACATCGTGCATTGAGAAGCTTGATTTTGCCTTCTCTTTATCAACTCGATGTTGATAGACAAACAAGAGGTTGGGTGATGTGAATCCTAGCTAGCTGCAATTGGAGTCTATCAGTATCAGAATAGATGCTTTGGAACTGAGTAACGAATAACGATGGTCCTCCTTTAGTTTTGATCTTTCTGCATGTGATCCCACAGCCACTACCTAGAAAATCTCAGGCTTTATGGATGCAAGAATATAGGAGGCAAATGTTGCATGCACGCATATTCTTTATTGATTAGGAATTGATGCTGGAGATTTGCACCGTTGATGTCTAATTTGACCCTTTAACACAGAATAAAGGGTACCCGCATCACATTATTTTTGGGTGAGGGCAATATCTATATGCATCACTGAGCTTATTTGTCATTTGTGGGCGCATAAAAATTGTTTTTAATTTCAACGGTGTCATGCCTTAGGTTCTAGGATAAGAAATACATTTTTGTCTTTTATACTATACGGATTTTTCACCTCAAGTTTGTTAAGATAGTATCGTTAGGATCAATCACCGCCTTCAAGTTATTTGTTCACTTTGAAATTTTGAGCTTCATCACAATTTTACCCTTAAAAGACGTCTCAAAGGATTAAGGGAGGAAAGTATATTTAAATTATCTCGGACCTTAAACTCTAAGTGATGTTTGACTATTAAGCGTGCCGGTACAAGTCCCCTAGTCGAGGTCTAAGGGGAGCGAGGTTCATCTTTAAAACCATATTTCCAGTCCCATGAGTAGCGTCAATGTTCTAAACTCAAGTTCGTTGAGATAACATCATCAATTACCGCTTAGAGGTATTGTTTGCTTTGTAGCTCAGATCCTCATCGCAATTCCTAAGAATGAAAAGAGGAATGTGTATTTAAATTGAAACGCAATTCATTTTAAAATGTATTACAGTTGAATCGTTAAAAGGAATTGTGTACTATTTTTTCATTATAGCTCGATTTTTGTCCCTAAGAAGGGTTTTACCGAGCAACACATTATTGAAATACATTTTAATTTTTCATATTTAAGAAATTACATCCAAAGTCATTTTCGTTTGAAAATAAGCGAACATTACGTTGGATGTAAAAAAATCAAAGCTATATAAGATCGTTTGAAACTAAGCAATCACTACATCGGATCAAAGCAATATACAATTGTTTGAAAAACGAAACGAACATCATAATCTAATACTGTTTGAAAATAAATTATCACTACATCAGGTCAAAGGAATACACTCATTTAAAAAAAATGATCATTACAATATGAGATCGTTTAAAAATAAATAGTCACTACATCATATCGTAGTACGAAATTGTTTGAAAATAAATAATCATCACATCGGATCAATGTAATACGTAGACATTTGTAAATAAACGACCATCAAAATAAAGCCAAATTAATTTGAAAATAAACAATTGTCACAGTAAATCGAAGTCGTTTAAAAATAAATGACCATCTTAAAGTAATCCAACTCATTACAAGTAAAATATCATAGGATCAAAATAATTTGTTAAACACTTGCAAGATACTGAAACTCATTCATCCATCAAATCATCCTACTTACACCTCATTTATGGATTTTGAGCTTGGTGACTTATGTATCCATGTGTATTAAAGATATATAGAAATATTGATGCAAAACTAGCTTGTTTTGGCTTCTTCTTTTTTTTTAGTTGTGTATGTTGCGGAAGAGTGGACTTGAAAGTGACATCAATGGCTGAATTGAAGTGTGGAGAAGATGAAATGGAGAGGAGAGGTAAAGGCTTAGAAGAGGTGTGACCAACTTCTAAGAAGATTCAAGCAAAACACTAATAGAAGTGCAAACTTGAGAGTGAGAATTTGAAGACAAATGAGCTAGCAACTTGAGCAGCATTTCATTATCAATTCAAATCTAATTTACATGGGGGCTAACACTTATATTTATAGTGCTATGGGCAGCCAAGGTGCAAACTTTAACCCTAAAAACTCTCCACTCATAGAAAGACAAGTGTCTCTCTCTAATTGGAGCAAATCCTCTCAAATTAGAGGTTGACAAGTGTCTTTATCTAATTGGAGAGAATCCTCTCCATTCCCATGAAGACAAATGTCATTTTGGTATTGGTGGGAATCCTCTCCATTAAGGAGATGACATGTGGACCTTCATGCCTTCCTTGTCACTCCATGCTTTCTATTTGCACTCTAGTAATTTATTTGTGCATCCTAGATGGTCTAGAGTTCCATTGGGTCCAAGAAGGCCCAATTGTAACTCTAGGTAGACTCTTTCTTTTTCTATTTACACCATATTCTAATTGGCCCAAAACATGGCCCAATAAAATGGCATAAATACAAGCCCAAAAATAAAGCCTATACTACTCTGTATAATATTTATAAAACTAGATAAAAATGGAAGAACAAACAACATTAATTCTCCCTGAGATGAGAGTCTTCTAAAATCCTTTTTCTGCTTCCAATCTTCTTAGCCAAATGTTTTGAGGTTGGATGGCTTTCACCAAATATGCATAATAATATAAAACCTATTCAAATTAAATGCAATCTAATCAAATCAAAATGCAACGATATAACTTGGATATTTATATATTAATTTTTTTATCAGCAAAGAATAAATAAAATAAAATGAGACACTTCAGGGGTGTCTCAACCCTTATACATAAAGTGGTCAAGGCCAACCTGCGCAATAACACCTGACCTACAAACATTCTTCAGACTCTATAGACCACCAAACCAATCCTCAAGTGAAAGGAATGGTAAGGCACATCAAAAGAAATTAGCATCTACCATATCAGGGTCCTTATAACCAATCTTTAGTCAAAACAATACACACAAAACATCCTCTGATACAACCAAAAGTCCACAAACACATTTACAAATCAAATTCCCTCACCCACAAACAAAACCCATAAAAACCACTCAGAATCGAACCTGCTTTCTTCAAAATCTAAAGAAACTTTACCTGCCTACTAACCTGTATGAGAGTCGAATACCTATTCATAGCCTCAACAACTATATACCACAATACCTTGAACAAAAATCCAACAAACCTGATCGGGAGCCACATTCTCTTTTCATAACCACACCAATAGTAAAACAAGTACCTGCTTGCTTCATAGCCTCAACAACTATCTACCACAAGAATCTGCACCAAAATGTAACAGTCCTGGACATATAGAAATTAACATTCAGCACAACATCATTTTTTCAAATACTTCATACAACACATGGGATCCAAGCACCAATATGAGTATGAGAAGTTCACTAAACTTTCCTTAGCTGTAACCCAAGACCAAGATTTTCTTTGAGCCACAATGAAAACCTCCAAAAAAATCTACTCTCTCAGTTTTAAAAATACATTTATTCCTGTGATTCCATATTTAACCTACAATTGCTACCCAAATCCCCCCTAGCATCTGATGTAAGCTTCCTTCATACCTACAAGCTTAAACAACATGAAATACATTTTTGCATCTGAATGATACACAAAGTATAACTCAAGCCACTCCAAACAAAGATCCCATAATCTCCAAGAAATCTTACACCGAAAGAAAAGATGATTGAGTGACCAAAGAGACTTTAACCACTACACCAGACAAGTTCTTTTGTCATATTATGATTTTTTATTATACTTATTATTATTATTAATATAAATGATATTAATAAAATAATAATAATATCATTTATATTATTAAAATTATTAATATTATAATATTATAATATTATTAATATTATTAATGTTACTATATTATTAATATTATTATATTATTAATATTATTAATATTATTATATTATTAATATTATTAATATTATTATATTAGTAATATTATTAATATTATTATATTATTAATATTATTAATATTATTATATTATTAATATTATTAATATTATTAATATT
>Ga0123342_1005938_pt1 | contig 17282 bp, 9 predicted proteins | sample Turbeawhitnodule_FD_89960 | JGI IMG/M metagenome (GOLD analysis project Ga0123342, IMG submission 89960) | Root nodule microbial communities of legume samples collected from Mexico - Turtle bean Mexico white nodule | ecosystem: Host-associated > Plants > Roots > Nodule | place: Mexico: Nepantla... | reverse complement strand
TCTTGATTCCAGCAAAAGTAAGGGTAACTTTGTAACTTGCTTCGGATGACTTGGCACTCCCTATCTACAGTGCAACTTTCTCTTCTTCTTTGCGCAGATAAACAATTCGCTCAACTTTCTGCTTCCCTCCACACTCACCCGCAACCATGCATGGATCCAAACGGGTTGCTGTTGTGACATCCGTCGTTGCCAACAGTGGCACCTCTGGATCCAAACGAAGCCTTAAAGGAAAAAACATAGTAGAGAAGGAGGATTGAAAAAAATGAAAAAATTTAACGTTGAGTAATGAGTGGATTTAGTGCAATCCAATTGGTCTGTTATCTAAAAGGCACAGAAGACGTTATTGTCTCGGCCAATAGCGCGGGAGAATGACAAATACAATCTATCCAATAAGTAAGAAAAGGCGACGGCTCCTTGTCAACGGTTAAGAATCTTAGTTTAAGCGCGTGGGATAGAACGCGTGCCACGCCACCGCGGATTCGAAATCGGAAAATTCTGGAACCACCTAGAGGATGTAGGAGATACCCCACACACCCCACGCAATACTTCGCTTTTTCCCAACTCCAATTCCATTAAGAAACCTAATATCCAACCGTCCAAAATTCCTGATCCAACGGTTCACACCTCACAGAACCTTCCAGAATTCGAACTGGTTCTTTAAAACACACCCCTTCCCTCCTTCCTCCTCAATTCATTTCAAATTGCCGTAAGTTTTTGATTCCTTACCCTAGAGTTCGAGTTCAGATTCCGTTAGGAAAACAGTTGTGAGAAGAATATGGCTGGTAAAGGCGAGGGTCCTGCGATCGGAATCGATCTGGGAACCACCTACTCTTGTGTTGGCGTTTGGCAACACGATCGTGTTGAAATCATAGCCAACGATCAGGGTAATAGAACTACCCCATCCTACGTCGCTTTCACCGACTCAGAACGGTTGATCGGCGATGCGGCCAAGAACCAGGTCGCTATGAACCCAATCAACACCGTTTTCGGTAAGCACCTTAAGTCATCCTCTATTACCTTGGTTATCCGCAGTATTCGTCACTTTAATTGATATCTTAGTCAAGTTGTCGTGATTTATATCGATCTAGGTCAAATTCTAAGTTAGTCAGTAATATTGTCATGATTATTTCGTTTTTATTTATTTAAGAAAAATAAAATAGAGAAGTTCGGTTTTTTTAAGGTTGATTTAGCTTATTCACTTCTTAAAAGTGAAGCTGTACATTCTTTTAGTTTTAAGATTTTTCCTTGATAAAAATATCCCGTGCAAAAGAATATTTGGTTATGCAATTAGGTAGTTAGTTGATTTTGGTGGTTGCATGCATGCTAAAAAATTGATTTTTAGGCGTTATACCGATGCTAATCACTTAATTTAACTGGATTCGTTTTTGCATGATTAGATCGAAGCACTTAATTGAACTGTTTTAGATATTGGCTGACAAAAGCACTTACTTGAGCTGTTTTGGGTTTCCGTGATTATTTTTGTTAAATTGAATTACCCATGCAAAACATCCTTGGTTATTATACATTTTTTTTTTTTTGCGTATCTTTTTCTGATTGTATTGATTTGATTTGGCGCGTGCAGATGCTAAGCGTTTGATTGGTAGGCGTTTTACTGATGCTGCTGTACAGAGTGACATGAAATTGTGGCCGTTCAAAGTGATTGCTGGTCCCGGTGACAAACCTATGATTGTGGTGAATTACAAGGGGGAGGAGAAGCAGTTTTCTGCGGAAGAGATATCTTCCATGGTTCTAATTAAGATGAAGGAGATTGCGGAGGCTTTTCTCGGATCCACAGTGAAGAATGCCGTGGTCACTGTCCCTGCTTACTTCAATGACTCACAGCGTCAAGCTACCAAGGACGCTGGGGTCATTTCAGGGCTCAATGTTATGCGTATTATCAATGAACCTACTGCGGCTGCCATTGCTTACGGGCTTGACAAAAAGGCCACTTCCTCTGGGGAGAAGAACGTTCTCATATTTGACCTTGGTGGTGGGACTTTCGATGTGTCCCTTCTCACCATTGAGGAAGGAATTTTCGAGGTGAAAGCCACCGCTGGTGATACTCACTTGGGAGGTGAAGATTTTGATAACAGAATGGTGAACCATTTTGTCCAGGAATTCAAGAGGAAGAACAAGAAGGATATCAGTGGAAATGCGCGAGCATTGAGGAGGTTGAGAACTGCATGTGAGAGGGCGAAGAGGACTCTCTCTTCCACCGCTCAAACCACCATTGAGATTGATTCCTTGTATGAGGGTATTGACTTCTACACAACCATCACCCGTGCCAGATTTGAAGAGCTGAACATGGATCTCTTCAGGAAATGTATGGAGCCCGTGGAGAAGTGTTTGCGGGATGCGAAGATGGATAAGAACAGCGTCCATGATGTTGTTCTTGTCGGTGGTTCCACTAGGATCCCCAAGGTTCAACAGCTATTGCAGGACTTCTTCAATGGGAAGGAGCTTTGCAAGAGCATCAACCCCGATGAAGCTGTTGCCTATGGTGCTGCAGTGCAGGCTGCTATTCTCAGTGGTGAGGGTAATGAAAAAGTGCAGGATCTTCTGTTGTTGGATGTCAGCCCTCTCTCCCTTGGTTTGGAGACAGCAGGAGGTGTCATGACTGTGTTGATTCCCAGAAACACAACCATTCCCACCAAGAAGGAGCAGGTGTTTTCAACCTACTCCGACAACCAGCCTGGTGTGTTGATTCAGGTCTATGAAGGTGAACGTACGAGGACTCGCGATAACAATTTGCTCGGAAAATTCGAGCTGTCTGGAATTCCTCCTGCCCCCAGAGGTGTTCCCCAAATCAATGTCTGCTTTGACATGGATGCCAACGGTATATTGAACGTGTCTGCAGAGGACAAGACAACTGGACAGAAGAACAAGATAACAATTACCAACGACAAGGGTAGGCTTTCCAAGGAGGAAATTGAAAAGATGGTGCAGGAAGCTGAGAAATACAAGGCTGAGGACGAGGAGCATAAGAAAAAAGTGGAGGCCAAAAATTCGTTGGAAAATTATGCCTATAACATGCGGAACACAATTAAAGATGAGAAGATTGCTTCCAAGCTTCCTGCGGAAGATAAGAAGAAAATTGAAGATGCGATTGATCAAGCTATTCAATGGCTCGATGGGAACCAACTTGGTGAGGCTGATGAATTTGAGGACAAGATGAAGGAGTTGGAGAGCCTTTGCAATCCCATCATCGCTAAGATGTACCAAGGTGCTGGTGGTGAGGCTGGTGGAGCCATGGATGAGGATGGTCCTGCTTCTGGCAGTGGAAGCACTGCTGGACCCAAAATTGAGGAAGTTGATTAAGCGGAACAATTGCCATGGGTTGTTCTTGATTTTGCCAAGACCCTTATATTTTATATGGTGTCAGAATGTTTCTATTAGAATTTTAGTTTACTTTTTCTCCCCCTTTTTTTTTTTCAATGTACTTCTTCCCGTTTCAATTTACACAATGATATGAAGTTTGCTCATTTATAGGGTGGCGCTTCAATATTGGCTTTTAAATGTTAAATGAGTTATTATGATTGCTGGCCAAAGTGAAACTGAGAACATTACAAGTGGTTGGATAATGACTTGCTACTGTGATTATTTGACTTGGGGGCATATGCTGCAGCATCTGCATAAGATATAGAACAGGTCCTTGTGTTCTGAAAATGTTTGTATGAACTAAAATACTCAAATTATCCCGTCTTTTGAGAGTTTAGAATGTTTTTATGCCGCTTAACATGTAGATGGAGGTGACCCAATTAATAAATTATACAAATTTAATATAAATCTTGAGAAACATCCCTAAACAAACAACCTTATGCTTTAAGTGATTCACTTTGATGTTACTTTTTCAGCTAATTAATTGTTTTAATTCCTTTATTGTGTTAGTAAGGAAATTTAGTTTTATGGCGTGTTCCTGAAAACTTTTTTTAAAATTCTCATACGATTTTCATTTATTGATTAAAATATTTTCAAATAAAAATTCTAAATTATCTTTAAATTTTTTCCAATAGAAATAATAGTTAATTATTGTTAGTGAATTTCTTTCACGCTCACATCTAATGATCCTAGAATAATTGTTAAACAAATTATTATTAAAAAACTTCTTTTTATCTTATCATTAAAAAAACAATTATTTTTTATTTTTTATTCATTATCCCTCATAACTGTTTGGTATCCTTGTTTGGTATATCTTTATCATTTACTGACAACACCTAACTAAATATACGCAAGTGCATTATAAAAAACACTTCTGTGAATGGATTAATTGTCATTAATATAATATTTATTGTCATAGCTAAAATATTAAACGCTCCATAGTGTTTGGACTAGTAAAAATTATTAGTTTAAAAAAAGTCCACATGAATAGTTTTCTTTAGTGTCAATCATATATGAGAGAAGAAGAAATGAAAAGATAAAATAAACGGAAGAGAAGGGTTTTTTTTTTTTATGTTTTAAGCTTAAGATAAAATAAACGGAAGAGAAGTAAAAAAATTATTTATGTTTTAAGTTTTTTTTAGCTTTGTATTTTTAATTATAATAAATTATAATTGTATTTTTCACATTAATTTGTTTCTTTTAATCCTTTTTAATACACAATGGACAGTGTTAAACTTCTTAGCATCAGAAATACGTTTATGTTTTGTGTTAGCTAAAATGTATTTTTATTGTACTAGGAATTATATTTTAAAAATGGGATGAATCATTCAATCAGTTAATATACAGGTTTAAGATTCAGTACAGATTTTTTTAATAATTAAAAGACAGAAATATATTCAAAAGATATAATATTATAATTTTATGATGTTAGAAACTAAAATATATAGGTTAACAATTAAAATATACGTAAAATATGTTTTTTTATTTAAATTGAAATTTTAATAATATGCATCAATATTATTAATAATAAGTAGAACAAAAAAGGAAATGATATATATTTAGTAGTTTTTTTTTATTTTTTAGGAAAAAAATTTAAAATTATGATTTTTCAATTTTTTTAATCTAGTTTTTTATTAGTGTGACTGGTTAATTTGGTTTGATTTTTATAAAATAGGTTAGGAGTGTTGTCATCCACTCACACCAAAAGCATATTTTCGGTTTCATATTATATAACAAAAACTCGATTCTATTGTGTATGGAAGGAACACTCCTAAGAGAATTGAAACACGTTTTCTTATTGTGTATATAAGAAAACTATGTTTTTTATCGAAAGTATTTTTACTTAAAAAGAAAAAGCAAAATATGAAATAAAAATAGTAAAAAATAAGGTGTGAATAAGAAGCCCGCCAAGTAATTGTTATATCGTATAAAATTATTGGCCCAATTTTAACTCTACGCATACCATGTGTTTGAGGACTGTTTCCTTTTGCACCTCTCCATAGCTTCTTCGGTATCCCGTAGGTCAGACAAAATGATCATTTTATTTTAAAAAAAAATATTTTAAATTCTATAATTTAAAAATGTAATTTTATTTATTTATTTATTTACATGTTCCAAATTATAGAATCTAAAAATATTTTCGCCGGATTCAGCAATTTAGAATATTATTTATTTTAAAAAATACATTTTAAATTATAAAATCTGAAAATTTTCTCAAATTCAAAAATACCTTTGTATTCTATAACCAGAATTTCATAATTAAAAGATAGATAAGTAAAATATTAGTACAAAAGAAATAATTTTTTTTATTTACACCCTAACTATTAGTAGGTACTCAAAATTAAGAAAAATAGGTTAAAAAAATTCTAAAAACATAAACAAACTTACATAAAACAACACTGTTTTTGCAATTCTAAATCCGTCCAATTTGCTTTGGCGCTCTATAGGAAACTTCCTATACTAAAAAAAACACTATAGTAATAATCTTTTTGAATTTTTTTTATAAAATTATGATATTTTCAAATTTTAGTTGTTACTGAATCTTTTCATTGTCAAAATTCTAATGACCACATCAACTAGTAAAATTACAATTATAATATAAAAAGCAGTTAGTGAAGAAGAAAAAAGTTGTGAAAGTGAAGAAACATGTTTCGTTAGTGCTATGAAATCAGAACTTACAACATTGGTTACTATAAGAACAAATGTGTATGTGTTCTAGTTAATTATAAAAATGTCATTACATTACTTTTAGAGATAATTTCATTAGAACCAATGTAATATGACATCTTTATTTTTCATTCTTACACTAATGATTATTGTTTATGCTTTTTTCGAGAAATAAAATAATAAAATTTAATGTTTATTTTTTTTAAAATGAATTTTAATATCAGTTGTAACAAGAATCAGATGTAATTTAATATAATTTTTTTTCACCAATTCTAACATCTAATATAATATATCTAACATGTATTTCCCAATTAAAATAAACATAATCATTAATAAGTTAAAGATATATATTAGTTACTTACAAAATATCTAAAGAGATGGGTTTTACCCAATCAAATATTTAAAATATTCAAAACAACATCTACTTCTAAACTCGTTCTATAAACCACTTTATCTAATAACATCTTATCTTATTGTATACAATATAATTATCATAATTATAAAACTTGTGTAATTTAATTAAGTGGCAAAAACAAAAATATAACTTTTATATTACACCAGTTTACAAAACACAACCATTTCACATTTTATCATACATCAAATTTGTTTATTAATCACATTCTAACTTCAATTTAAGATCTTAAAGAAATGACTAATTTACAACTAAACTTTTCATCATCTTTATTTCTCTCATAAGACACGCATTGAGAACATATAATAAAGATTAATACTTGAATCAAAATTAAAATGGAAGAATCTTATTGCAAGAATCTTCCAAAACCTATATCAAAATGGAAGGAGGATTCGATGTACTGTTGGAAATCCACATCGACTAAAGATTATGACATTTCATTATATATAAGTGGGTGCAAACCTCACCTCATGAGTCAGTTTTATGGGGTTGAGTTAGGCTTAAAGTCCACTTTGTAATATGATATCAGAGTCATTTTCGAATTTATCCTAACGAGTGTTTGTGTTGGACCTATCGTACCACTCGCTATTGGGCTGCTATCAGTTTTATGGGATTGAGTTAAACTTAAAGTCCACTTTGTAATATGTAGAAAAAAAATATTAATTTCACACTTTAAAATTGTAAGTAATAAGTTATAATGTTTATCGTCACAACTTACTATCATAAGATTAAAATTTAAGTTCTCGAAACTAACAATTCCACAAAGTTCTCATTAAAAGAAAATATAATATTAATTTCAAAATTCATATATACCCATTACATAACAAGTAACATTCGATTTTATTCAAATTAGTTTAGCTTAACTAAATAAATAAAAAATCTTTACTTTAAGAAAAACACTCTAGAATTATTTCTATAAAAATTTCAACCTACACTAACAAGAAAGTCTAATTAAAAACCCAACCACACCGCTACATACTTAAACTATCAATAATAGAATTAGTTTTTAGCTCAAATCCTTAACTACAAAATACTAACCATCACTATTTGTTGATCTATATGCATTATATTTAATGCATGTTGATATATAGTACATTTTAATTTGGATGATTCGGATTAGTTTATTAGGAGGAGTAATGGTGCTCATTGAATTATTCTTTTGTAGAAGAGTTTGAAACATCCTCAAATGTTACTTTTTAATTTAATTATTTTAACCGTAAAAAAGTGTATAAAAAATGAAATAAAGAATTTAATATACAAGAAAAAATAACTTTTTATATTATATATAAATTTTACAATTTTAATATAATAAGTATCCATTCAACAATCATATTAAGCTTTCTCATCTAATAAAAACAAGTTTGCACACACTGCAAGAAAATCATCAAGTACTAATTTTAGAGATAAAAAAAATAATTAGTCACTAATTTATAAATTAAAAAAATATTTATAGTTAATAATTAGTTTAAATTAATTTTTATTTAATAATTTTCTAGTAGTGACACTGCCAAATTCAAGAGTTCAAAGATAATGATAGATTAAGGTTAAAATGTTTCTATGATGCTGATAAAAAGAATGTTTCAATGATAAAATTTATTTGAAGTTTTGTTGACTACTTTAGAAACATAAATATATTTTTATCGTTATTTTTTTCTAACAATAAAGAATGAAATAAAATGAGAGTACTAAGGGTACTCCAACCCATCTACAAAAATCTCGCAAACGGTATAAATGATGGTAATACATCATATAACTATATGGTACCTAACCAAAAAATTCAAATAAAAAATAGATACAACTACATGTTATAAACCCTTTATATTATAAGAATATGTTATAAACCCTTTATATTATAAGAATAAATTTATGACATGAATACTAACTAACAATATTAGATAAATAAATAAAATCTACTATGTATGCATAACCATTTTTCTGCTAGTGTCCCTCCCTTGCAAATAAATCCAACAAAGATTTTTCATTTTTGCAACAACACAAAAAGAACAAAAGGCAGTAACCTAATCCAAAACCAAAGTCTAATATTCTCATATTTCATTCATATGGTTAGCAAATGTGCATAGACAAGAAACGCAATTAAATGATTTTAAACATGGCAATTACTTCCTACACCATTTTCAGTGTGAAAAGACGAAAATACCCTTAAATAAATTGATGGTACATATAAAAATATATTCCAATCTTTTTTCCAGAATGTTTTCGGAGTTTTTTTTTAATATGTTTTCTGATTTATTTTTTCAAAATGGGATTTTGATTTTGAATTTTATTTCAAATATTCATTTCCAGAATACAATAATCTTTTTCGAATTTACTTTTCTATTATGTATTATTTCTAATTTTGAATTTTCATTTCTAAAAGAAGGTCATTTTCGAAAATTTAAAACTATGTGAGTGCAAATTCAAAAGGATTGGATGTATCAAAATTTAAGCATCAGAAAAAGAAAAATTTGTATTAGACAATTTATAATTCACCCATATTCAAACCTTAATTTGTATTTGTGGCACAATACAAATTTCAATAGCATTTATCCCTTTACTATTAAAAATAATATCTTTATATAATTTTAAATTCCCCAAAAATAACTGCTAAACCATATACAACTATTTAACAGTTGCATATACTACAGTTGCTCTAAATGTCATTTATGAAGATATACAGTTGCTCTATATATATATATATATCAAAGATCTAAGTTGGATTTGAATATATAAAACAGAAATAATAAAAAAAAATGTTAAAAGTAATTACTCAAATAAATGCATAAATAAATAAAAAATTAATGATTGACAAACCTGAACTTAATAAAATATATACACAAGAAAAATACACTGATACAAATAATTTAAAAAGATAAGTTGATGAAAATAAAAAGTGCAATAAATTATTTAGAAAAAGTAAGATGAGTATATTATGATGATGATTATTGTTATTGTAGTGTGGGTTGAATGGGTGCATATTCAGAGGTGAGGATGCATGGTTTCACCAATCTGCATCGAATTCCGTGGCCCTGAGGCGAAGGGATTGGTGCTTCAATTCCCTTCGCCCCCGCCTCTGCTTCCGCATTTCACGAGGCCACGCTCGCCACCTATCTACTTCTCCTCATCACACAATCATATCTCATTATCTTTCATTTCAAATTCTCACACAAACACTTTTTCTGCTTAATATCATTTCACATCTTCCTTCTGTATTATAGTAATGTTAATGTCTTTTTAGCAGATTGATGAAATAGGAAAAGTTTGAATAGTCTAGTAATAAAATGTGTTACTACTACTAGTATTTACAGGAACCTAACAGTGTAAAAAAGAAGATAAAAAAGTGAGTATATATGATTATAGTGGAAAAGTGAAAAGTCAGAGCAGTGATCACATATAGTAGTACTAGAACAACAATATAGTCAGCGCAAAAGCCAGTTATTATGCAGGAATTGAATTGAGAATTGAATAGCATGATCACTCTCACTCTCTTACCCATCAGCTCCACTTTTTCTCCCTATATATTTTCGTTGACCGTATATGCTAGTAGGATGCAGCAGTAGCAGTAGCAGCAGCAGCAGCATGCAGAGACATTTATGGCACATACGTCCAACCAATATCCATCAACTTGGTGTTTGCGTTATCCTTTCTTTATCTGCATGCGCCAAAACGCACTGCCACCTTAATTCCAGTAATCTATCTCAGCACGCATCTTCATCTTCTCACATGCACCACCACCACCATCCACCACCACCCTTTTCGACCCATTGCTCTCTTTCAATGTTCAAACCCTTTATCTGGTTACATCTACGTTTCTGCTCCTGCTTTTTCTGCTTTCTAATATCCATGCTCTATTTTATTCTCATATATATCTCCTCTGTTCTTCTTTTGTTTTCCTTCTTTTAAGGATTTGGTTTTCAACTTTTTGGTGCCTACTTATCTAGCAAAAAGAACATTCCGCCAAATATATAAAATCAAATCTTAGGCCAATTACCTTTTCCAAGGTAGACTATGATTTTTTTTCTTTCTCACCCATGCCTTTTGAGATTACAGAACGATTCCATTCCATGGTAGTCTAATTGTTTAGACTACAGATCATTTGAGAATACCATAAGGAAATAGTAGAAACATGTCTAAACAAAAAATATGAGAAATACTATAGTGTATCTGTAGCATGTTAAAATATTCCATATCTAACTTTTCGTCATCAACTTCAATATAAAAAAAAGATACTACGGATCCCAGAAGTTTGACAAGACCCGTTCTCTCTTTTCTGTTGATTTTGACATACGGGTAATATATTGATTCCTAAACGTGGATATTTCTTTGGCTCCGCAAGACTCGTAAAAGAAAAATGCAGCATAAATACATAATGTAATCCACCTTCTGACACTCCGTTTCTCTATGCAGTATACTTTTTTATCGAGTGAAAAATTTACGTGCATTCAACTTAATTACGTTTTTCAGATTACCAAAATCACATAAATTTTAACTGAAGAGCGAAAATATTAAAACGATGCTCAAAAAACGAGAGTGCATTATAAAAGAAGCCTGACTAACTATCTTCTACTAATAATTTACACACAAAGAACCCTTTTTTTGAAAAAGTTAGTGTATTAGCATCGTCTCATTTATGCTCGGTTCTTCATGTGTATAACTTGGAATTTGAATTCGGCGGTTGTTTCACTTTCTTTTTCTTCATATGCATGTTGACCTGTTAGAAGGTTCAGGCACTCGATGTTTCTTCTTGCACTAGTTTGGGTTATTATCCACGCTGTACGAGTGCTTTGAATTTTACAAAACTAGTTCTATTTCCCCACATATAAAGTGGTAATCCAAATGATATTTGATGCGATTTTTTGGGAAAAAAGAACTGTGGTGCTGGAAAGCAATGCTGTGCCCACTGTAATCACGTTGAATGCATTGTTACAGTGAAATAAAACACATTAACAGCTAATGAAGCACTATTACTCCTAGCTGGTGCATGCAAAATGACAAAAAATCTTCACGCCAGAACTGTTTTTCTTGACAACCCAATGCAAACTAATATTTAACTGGTATCCCATACGTTAGTCCTATGCATGACAATTTTTTGGTCTTGGGGGGTCATAAGCATAATCATGCCAATTGCATGACAGTTTGGAGAAAAAAAAGAGAATGTAGATGAAATTGGACCACAAGTGGTGGGCATGTTAGGAATTGAAACGCGAAGAAGGGTGGTCCAATTGGGGCACTATAGCAGACAAAAAAAGGCATGAGAACACACAGTGGCAAACAATGGTTTTATAGAATACTAGTAATAATTAAGATGATGTAGTAATATTGTGACCACTAAAAGATGGGAAGTTCACAGTTTCACAGTCACCTTCATACTCGTTCTGAGTGAGGCTAGATAGCTAGACGTTTGAACCTCATTCATTCATTCATTCATCTCTCTCCTCTGAGCCTATCTGCTCTCACTTCAATTCCCAAAGCCTAGCCTTCACCTACACCTTACAACCCAACCGGCTGTCTTTTTCCATCAATGACTTTTATGCCCTTCCTTTCCTTCAATGGCGTAACCTACGTTCTTCTCTCTCTTTCTCTCCATCTATCTATCTGTCATTCCCGAGATACAAGACATTATGGGCTTAGGAAAGAGAGAGAAGTAGTAGTAGAAATCAACGTTAATCTTAAACAGCGTCGTTAAATCTGCTATGTATGCACCAAAATCAATGGCACGAAGGGGGGCCGTTTGGGCAATTATTGTCTTCTCGTAAGAATTCTACACGTCTTGGAACGAAGACGACGAAACCTAAGCCTCTCTCTGTGCCGCTAACCGCCATGTTTTCAGAGATGTTCTGCACCAAAAACAATACGCATGTTAATCCTCTCTCTCAACTCTCAACCATTTTGTTTCTCCCTACCTACTCTATAAAAAGAGCGATTCACAAGCCATGAGAATAAGAGGAGCACCCAGTGGTGTGGTGTGGTGTAGTAGAGTACTAGTAATTTTAGTAGTGGAGTAGTAGCACTAATAATCAAATCAAAACAACCCTTTAATTACCTCTCCTACTATAATACTATCCAAACCCCATTAGCATTGATTCATATTATTATTTGGTGAAGAGAGAAAGAACTTGAGATGGAGAGTGAAAATGAGGAGTTGGAGATGGGAGGGTCTAACGGGGTTGCAGCCAGTTCACGGTGGAACCCTACAAAAGAGCAAATAAGCATGCTAGAGAACCTGTATAAGCAGGGAATAAAGACTCCCAGTGCTGAGGAGATACAGCAGATAACTGCTAGGCTTAGGGCGTATGGTCACATCGAAGGAAAGAATGTCTTCTACTGGTTTCAGAATCACAAAGCTAGGCAGAGACAGAAGCAGAAGCAAGAAACCATCGCTTACTTCAATCGCTTTCTTCATACTCCCCAGCCCTTTTTTTCTCCGCCAATTTGCCCAAATGGTTCCTTCATTTCCTTTCTCATCATTCATTATTTTATTCAATCATGCAAACTATACACATTCCCTTTTTATCTTTATATCTTCACTCATCTCTTTCTGCCTTTGCCTTTTAATTGATTAAATACTGTTTGATTGTTAAGTCACCAATTCGTCTCTTCATGCAAATGTGCTTGGTGTATCTGTGTTAAGTAAAAAAAAGTAACAAAACTAAATATTGAGTAGAAGATTATGTGTATTCTTTAAAGATAATCCTCTTCTAACCAGGTTATATCTCTGAATCATATAAGCTGAGATCTACATACTGCGGTTCTTTTCAATAGTATTTATTTCTCAAGAAGCACTGAAATCATCTTAAAAGTCACTGTCTCCACTTTTATGTGTATAGCCAAATCATGATAGAAGGACAGCTGTTTCTTTTGCTTTCTGTTTTTTCTTTTGTTTTTTTTCTTTTCAAAAAGCCCTTTTTCACACACATATATATAGTAGTTTTTCAAAATTCAAACTGTTACATCTCTTTGTGATTAGTGAGTTATTTACTTTACATAAGCTTGGTAATTGAGGGTGTTTTTGGTTTTCAGGCCTGTGCCCTCCATATTGTGTACCTCAGGCGCAGAGTGAAAATGGTTTTTATCCCCCACATCCAAAGGTGCTTGTACCAGTAGGTTTTAGGAGAAGCCCATCTGAGATATTTGTGCCCACAGACATGTCAAACATGATCAGCAATGGCCCTCTGGCATACGAAGCCATGCAACAGAGAATCTTGGATTGTAACTTCAGCTACAGTAACCAAGAAACCTTGGATCTCTTTCCTCTGCACCCAACTGGTATTTTGGAAGGGAAAACAACATACCAGGTGTCTTCTCTGGCTTCAGTTTCTGCTGATAGTTCCAGTGATACACCTCCTGCTCCTTCTCCTGATATCAATGAAGATGATCCTTCCCCACTTAACCAACCCTTCTTTGATTTTTTTACTACTTCTGGTCAAGGTTCTTAAGAGACTTCTTTTATGTCATTGGCTTGAACTTTTAATTCCCATGGCTCATCACTGAAATGGGTTTATTATGCCTTTCAGTTTATTGAATGAGATTGGTGTCTCATTTTTCTTCTCTTTTTAATATATTACTATTAATAACTTACATATCCTTGTCAACCTCTCGTATATGTTGCTGTCATATTTACTGTCACCGTTTCACTCATGAAATGATTCTTTTTGCTGACTATTAATTAAAAGCAAATGAAATTGGTCTTTAACATCTCTGTTTTGGGAGTTTTTATATTATTATCTATCTTCATAGATTTGAAAGATTTAATAGGACAAGGAACAATGATTTTTTTTTTTAGAAAAATGAAAGATAAAAACAACTCGATTATTAAATGACCCATAAATGATATCTAATAAGAGAAAAAAAATATAAAAAATCATCAATATATGATAGGTAAAAAGAGAGATAGAGAAAAATTACAGGGATTTAAAAATAAAAGGTGTTCATCAATTATTGGTTTTTAAGATTTCTGTTTTCGGATCTATCCTATGTTTCTTGGCCAAAATATTTCTTACTGACTTTTTTTGGTCTATTCTATAACCATACAAAGTTTCACAGACACGATTCTGTGTTCTTTTAATACTTTTTCGAATTCTTTTTTAGTCTATATTTTCCAGGTCAAATTTTGAAGACACGTGGTTTTTTTATTTGGGTAAAAAATTGAACATGTTTAGAAATTAATTTTAACATACCTAAGGTAAATTAAATTATCACTTACCATTATAATGGTCAAAGAAATTGGATATCCATATTTAGGATACTAGTTAAAGTTGAATATTTAAGAGGCTAATGAATTGAAAGAATTTCCATTGTGACTAGACACTTTAACTCAATTTGTCCAGAGACTATGTGCATAATAACACTTTTTAATTTTTGTTGTGGGAATATTCTGAAATAATTATAATTGCAAGTTAGTATTTGATTCAATGAGTTGAGATACTCTTTAATACGTCAATAAAAATAATTCAAGAAGGTAATCTTTTGAATAAATAGTTTTTATTTTAGTTATTTCCAAAAGAAAAGTAAGCAATAGACAAAGAAAAACTTAGTACATACTTGGTTGTGAATATTTTTGAATTTTTTAAAAATCACTTTCCTTAGTGAAAAAAAAATAAAAGTAAATGATTTTTGCTCGAAATATACTAAAACGACCAAAACACTTAGAACAAAAAAACAGTTGAAGTTGTGCTTGTTCAAAAATCGCAATTCTGAATCCAATTTTTGTTCTAAGGCAATAAAAAGAATTGGTAGCTAAAGCTATGGTTGAAGAACTTGAGTTGGTGGTCCCAAACCTACACTCCTTCTGAAAAGAGACAATGTCACCCTACTGCTACTATATACTAAATATTCATCTATTCCTAGTTCCAAACGAATCCAAACCTTTTCTTTCCAATTGCATATATAACATTTTCTCCAACCACTCTCATCACTAACAATAAATGAATAAAGATTTATTATTCATAATTTATAATTCAATCTCATAAAATCGGCTTATAAAATGAGGTTTGCATTTACTTATATCCAATGAAATGTAATAATATCTAATCGATATGTGATCTCCAACACACCCTTCTCACGCCAAGACTACCAACTCATGCGTGATGAAACTATATATTATATAGATAATTCAATGATTGTCTGATAACTGTCTGATAGCGGATGAGTGATACGATAAACCCAACAAACAATCATTAAAATAAACTCGAAATGATTTTGATAGTATATTAAGTTGAATTTTAAACTTAACTTAACCCCATACAACCCACTTATAAAGTGAAGTTTGTACTCATTTATAATTTTGTTTAATAATGTCAAAATTGTAGGTTAAACTCTTATGGTTTGTATGAGCAGGGAAATTTGAGTAGAAGCACATGTGCAGAGAGTGATGATCATATGCTTTAGAGAATGTGCAGTAAATGGGTGTGTGGATGGTTTATTAGGAGGCTCACGGGCTAGCTTTTTGTGGATAAACTACCACACGTTATCTACTGTTGTGTATGCCCATGTTGAAGCTTAAGAGGATGATTCTAGTTTTACGAAGATATATTAATTACTTTTTATGATAAATTTTAAACTTAATTTAATTTTATAAAATTAATTTATAATGTGAAATTTATATTCTTTTATATACTATAATATGATAATATTTTTAGTTGATATAACCCATCTCCTAATATTAAAAATAAAACATCTATATTAGGATTTTATTTTATTTTTATTTGATATAAAAAATTTAATATTTTTTTTACAATAAAAATTTATATTGTCAGTAAATATATAATAATATTTATAGTAAGATTTGGAAGATAACGGTGGTTAAGTTATTTTTTTTCATAAATTGGAGGATTTTAGTAAAATTGAGTTGTAAACTATTTCTTTGTTTGCATCCCACAATCAATTCTTTCTCAACTATAGTAATATAGATGAATTTACAAAATGTTTATTTCCATCCTACAAAATCATGTCATTTATTGGTATATTGCTTTACACAAAACTATACAACACTTTGAAAACATGATTTGATTATAGAATGGATTAGAGGTTGTCTCAAATCAAAATCTATTTCAGTCATAGTTAATGGTAGTTCAATTGAAAAATATTCTAAAATTTTTTTTAGGCTAGGTGATTCGTTAGTATCTGATGACTTGTTATAGCAAATGTACCGTATTGTCAGAACGGACACTACAAAAAAAAAATCAATATTATTTATGGATTTTTATCCACGAACCTGAATCCGTAGATAAATTAAGCATTACTTACAAATATTACCTACAAACAACATTACCTACGAACATTACCCTCAAATTATGAATTCGTACGTAAATTCAGTATTACGTACCAACTATTACACACAGATCTTATTACTTACCAACTTTTACCTACGAATCTCTATTACCTATCAACTATTATCTACGAATTTCTGCTGATAAAAAAAAATAATAAAAAAAATAAAAAAAAAATTTATCTACGAATTTCTATTACTTACGAACTATCACCCACGAATCTCTATTACCTACCAACTATTATCATAATAATTATATACATAATATTAAAAATATTATTATAATATGAATAGTTATAAAATCATAATTAATATTCATAAATAATAATAATCATAACTAATAAGTATACATATTATTAATATTATAAAATTAATAATATTAATATAATTAATATTATATTAATAATATTAATAATAATGATATTAAAAATATGAATAATGTTATTAATTATATTAATTTTGATGATGATGATAATGATAATAATAATAATAATAATAATGATGATAATGATAATAATAATAATAATAATAATAATAATAATAATAATAATAAATAATAAT
>Ga0123342_1005937_pt1 | contig 17283 bp, 7 predicted proteins | sample Turbeawhitnodule_FD_89960 | JGI IMG/M metagenome (GOLD analysis project Ga0123342, IMG submission 89960) | Root nodule microbial communities of legume samples collected from Mexico - Turtle bean Mexico white nodule | ecosystem: Host-associated > Plants > Roots > Nodule | place: Mexico: Nepantla... | reverse complement strand
AAGACATTTTTGGACGAAACTGGTGCAATCGCCTTGGACGGTCGGCCAGTAGTATCCGGCTCGGAATACTTTGGCTGCCATTGTGCGTGCGCCAGAGTGAGTTCCGCAAATTCCTTCGTGCAACTCTCGAACGACATATGAAGCTTGGTCGGGCGTCAAACATTTAAGGAGTGGTCGGGTATAACCTCGGCGGTAAAGGTCGTCACCAATTAAGACAAAACGGGCGGCCTGCAGCTTCATGGTTTTTTCGCCGAGTGGACCACATGTGCCGTCGAGTAAATATTGCTTGATTGGGGTAATCCAAGTAGATTCCGCGTCGGTCGTTAGGCATTCCTGTAGGTCGATGCTTGGGCGTGCAAGCGTAACATGGATGACCGACTTATGCATTCCTTTGCACTTCGTGGTTGCTAACCGGGACAAGGCGTCCGCGCGAGTATTGTGATCGCGTCGAACGTGTTGCATAGAAATTTCATATGCAAAGAGAACACATAACTTTTATAAATTTGATACAATTTAAATGTTATAGAAATATTTAAAAAAAATATAAGTCTTACTAATGAGATTTTTACCTCTAAACTAAAAAAAATTAGTGAAAGTAAACACAGTTAATAAAATAAAAAATAAATTTTGACCTTGTAATCACATTGAAGACTTATATTTTAACACCATTATGAAAACACTGATTACAAAAATGTATAATAGATTATATTAATATTGAAAGAGATACACAGTGAGTCAATACACGTATTTAATCTTGTTGGAAGTATAATATATTATGTACTCAAACATGATTAAGAATTTACTTTTCATAAAACACATAATTAACTATATGAACTAAAATTAAAAAAATAATTTGTATATTTTTTAGAATATATTTTATAAATCAGTAGTACATATTTAATTATGTTGGAAGTATATATAATTTAAAGGTTTTTTTTTTGTTAGAATAGGATAACTATCATATAATTTTCTAGACAATTGTTTGGTTATTTTAATGGGAATGAGTTAGGGTAAAAGATATTAAGATTGCATAATCTATCATCTCTTCTCTTCATCATCATTATTTTTATTATATTATTATTATTACTATTATATGAATCATCATCATTATCATTTCTTCATGTCATTGTATATTAATATCTTATATGAATTATTATTATTATTATCATTGTTCTCATTATTATACCAACCATCATCACTCTTAATATTTTTTCAAAACTTTTATCTAATATTTTTACTATTTTTATTATTATTTCTTTTTTTCACTATCATCATATCATAAGAATTAAAATAATTAACTACATTCTCACATAATCATTAATGTCATATTTTTGTCATTATTAATGTCAATGTCACTTCTTTTATTACTATTATTATTATTATCACAGTTTTCATAATTATTATTTCTTTTATTATTGTTGCCATTATCTTTAACCCCTTATATATTTATTGTCACTTTCGCATCATCATCATAATCATTTTATTGATGATGTTATAGTCATTGTAACTATTTCCTTCAAGCACCAAATATAATTAATGTTTTTCTTATTCTTATTTATCATGTTTCTATTTTTATACCTTATATGAAATTATATATTAGGGATAAAAAAAACAAATTTATCTCTTTAATCTCATTTAAACCACATAACTTTATCCTTCTATCTCTTATCACATATTTTCAGTCTTAGAAACGGCATATGCTTTCTAAGTTTGGTGTGTCATAATATTCTACTCTATACGCGCACAAAAAATTAATTAATCTACTAAAATAAAAGATGAAGTGGTATTATTTCAATTCAAAAGGCAAAATTATTCAACTATAATCAGTAGAACAAACAGATTTTTGTCAGGAATCTTAATTTCTAAAAAATCCAATATAGCTCCACATGATTGTAGGTTCAAAGTCCATAATATCCTATTTCAATAAATATATGGACAAAAATATGTCCAATGATTGAGAGAATGGGTACACTATCCGTTCAATACATATTACGATCAGCGCAGCAAGGACACTGAGTAAAAAAATCCACATCAAAGCCATATGCCGTTACAATAATCCAACCTACAATAACTAATGGTTGAACATAAAGCCAGGGGAAAATTCCCTTCCATCAGACAAATGTATAGGCTGAACCATTTACGTCCAACGTAGAATCATGAGACCCCTGTTCATGTTTCATTACCACTCAAGTTAACTAGCGTCACTGCCCATCTCTTGTTTGATTAGTTTTTGAATCAGAATCATGTTCATCTTCGTGTGATGTCAAGCCCAAACTTAAATCCAACGTGCTTTCATTCAGATCTTGGCGCACCACCTGATTTTTGTACTGAGACTGAAAAATACAAGACCAAAGTCACTAGTTTTGCATATTATTATTAAAACGAAAGGGGATCAAGCCCTTCAGTTCATTGGTCACCGCTGTGAACTTTAAATTTAGTAACAGAACATATTTGAGACATGCAGACCACTGAGTACATGATAGTAATGGCCAATACATAAATTTTCAAATTGCCTAATGCTTTGTTTGAACCATAAAAATTGTCCAAAATCTAAAAAGACAGATGAGAACCATCAATCATGGTCAAATTTTAACCACATAAATGATTCCCATTCATCAATTTATGTGGGCTGCAATTATTCCTTTGTAGACAATACTCTATAAAATAGGACGAAAATGTGGAGAAACATGACGTAAACAAAGAAACACGCAAAGCTTTACCTGACTTTCTTCCATTGGAACATCATTTATGTCAGGCTTTTCATCCAAAGTTTCATTCTTGCGAGCTGGCTCTGCTGCACCCGAATCAGCATCACTTGGTTTAGATTCATCAACCTTCTCAGCACCCTCATTTTCAGCAGCCTCATTTCTCTGCTCCTCTAGTAAAGCAACCTGCAACATCAGACTACCCAGGTTATCACCCCTTCCCAACTTCAGTGCCACTGGACAGAATAGTATCGTATTAATTCATTATCATCACTAAAAGCATGAAAATTTGAATAATTCATCAATAGTGCAAGAACACCATGGAACAAAAGCTCTGGTTAGTCCAGCAGAATTACTTTATAATATTGAATATGATTAGTTCTGTGACAATTTTTAAAGATAACTCATAAATACAATACTGATTTGAAAGCAAAATCACTGGTGGTGCGAATGCATTCATAGGAAACAAGATAAACAGCAATAATGTTGCACATACCATTTCCAACATTAGAGCAAAGTGTAAAATGCCCAATACAACACTATAATAAATCTACAACAATACACCACCGAATCATGTCCCACAATAATTAATGAGAAGAAACATCTTTAGACAAACTGTGGCTAACTGCATCAATACCACCAATTTGAAATCATACCAGTGCATGGGCAAACCACATACTGTAGATCTAACAAACTACAAATGCATCTAGATAACTAAAAGAAGAATGAACCTCCATTTTAGCCCTCATGACTTTTGGAACATCATGTTAGCCCTTGAAAGATTATTACATCAGTTTGGTTTTTGACATCAAATTTATTCCATATGTGACTGTTTATCAGGACCAAAATCTTTGTCATTGCAAAATTGATTTTGATAATATTTTGAGGAATAAATTGGGGGTTTATGGTTAATAATATTATTACGCTGGTTGTCTTGCATATAATGCAATACAACAGAAAAAAGCTTATCAAGAAATGATCGACTAAAAATCCTACAAATGTTTATCAGGACAGGAAATGAGATTATATTACAGATGTTCAGAAAATGAGATCAACCATCCACCTATAGTGTATGCATGTTTGGTTCAGTTAACTCCTCATAAATAATCACTTATTTTTGTCAGTTTTCTGAGAAAGCTCTTTGAAAGAAAAAAGTATTTCTCAGAAATGTTGTTTCCAACCACGTGCACATTCTGCCTAAATCATCTTCCATCAAGGGGAATTTAATACCCCCTGCCCCAAAAAAGAATATAGAAACAAATTATTGAAAACCACAAATGGATCCTCCCCATTAAACTCTATTTAGGGTCACAAATAACTATGAAAATATATCCTTCCTTTCCATCTCCATAAAAGCAGTCCTGCTCTCCAACACTTAGGTTCTCACTCCCCTTTTTCTTATTCATAGAACTTAAGTTCAGATATTTGAGTGACTGAGAAATGTTATCTTATGCACTAGAGTTGTTATTTTCATCTATCATATAAATTGCACATTTGCAGTTATCATTTGTTTCTAAATCCCTGCCTTGGACAAAACAAACCCACTTTTTTATATGTTTTATCATTGATTACCTTCATTTAATCATCACTAATCACCTCTAGTTCTAGAGTAAATTCCCATATCAAATTACCATACACTCCATTTTTGGAGCATTAAAAGTTGAGTGAAGTTCACTTCTGAAACAAAGAACTTGGACACTTGGGATAGTGGTAGAGAGGAGGGGAGGGGGATAAAAAAATCATGTTTCTTAACTCTTTCTTCAAAGTTTTGACCAACTGATAGCTCATGCAGTAATGCAAAGTGGGCAGTTTCATTTGACGACATTTAGGAACATAAAGATGGCTAGGTAATTCAACCTCCTCCCCAATAAAATATTTTTGTAGGAGTTAGAAAACTAATTTAATATTTTTGAGATACAAAAGTCACCAAAATAAAAATGCTTCTTCTTGATCAGCTGATTGGCAATCCCACTTAAAACTATGCTTTTAATTCAAATACTCACAGATACACATTATCTCAATTTAAATTAAATCCCACCAAATTGATTTGAGTTTCCCAACATCCCAACAAGCAAATCTTAACCGGTAAAAAAAAAAGATAAGAAAGCTACCGTTAGAATCAGTTGTTTGTAATCTCATTGTTCCCACATTTCCTATCATTCATTACCTTTTATAAATAAATAAAATTTAGAAAAAGATTAATATCAGGAAACAACTTTCAATCGTGCTTCAAGAAAAGGGGACAAGAAGGAAACAAGAAAAACCGAATAAGACACAAATTATCAGGATATTGTAGTCACTACTACAAGCAATCAATTCACACTTAGCGAACATATCAGTGATGTTTGTATTAAACCCTAAAATAATCTAATTAAGAAGTGAGGGAAACAGTGTAATTTGAATACCGGAACATATTTGAATTTTCTCCGAGGCGGTTCTTCGGGTTGCTCCGGCGGCACATCCTTGGCGTTACCGTTGGCGGTGGCGCTGTTGGAGTTGTTGTTGGTGGTGGTGTTGTGGCTTTGAGTGATAGGGGTCCACTTGTAGAGGAGAAGATGAGAGGCGTTGGAAGAATGAGTGTGGTTGTGATTGTGATTGGTGTGGGAATTAGAGGAAGCAGAAGAGGGTGCTACGTGGACCCATTTCTTCTTCCACTTCCGCACCGGTCCAGTGAACACCGTGGCCGGTCCATACCGAGTCGAGGACCGTCCTAGTCGGGCCCCAACTCCCTCCATCTATACCAGATCTGCCTCCGATCCGCCTCCGCCAAAACAAAATCCACCCGCCCTTTTTTCAGTTTCTTTTTTCTTCAGATAATATTTTGATTTTGTTGCAATTTTTCTTCTCTTCAAAACCCTCTCCTTCTTTCCCTTTCTCTCTCTACATAAATACAAAACACTGTCTCTTCTTTTCCGTCTGGGTCAGAGATCCCGTCTTCTGGTTTTTGCTTTGGCCAATCAGGGCCGTCCATAGTGCCTTTTGATGCCACTGGAGCGGGTCGGATCCAATTGGATCGGGCTTGTATTTATCCACATTCCGTTTTTATTAATCGGACCCAAATTTTGACGACTTCAAAGAATTATAATTTTAAAAATTGAATTATATTTTAATATATTCAACCGTTTTAACATTATTATTGTTATTTTAAAACTTGAAACCGACATAAGCAATACACAAGAATGATAATTTTAATTGCTGTTTTATGAAGAGTAGGATGAAGTATTTGTCTGATAATAATTATAAAATTGTGTGATAAAAAGAGGCATGCATACACAAAATCTGATACCCCATTTCAGGTATGGTAGTACAAAGACATGAATCAAAATAAAGAAAGAAGAAAGAAAAGACACATGATTGTTTCATTGATTTGTCTTACCCACTGAATCTATATACCATTTTTGGGTTTTCATTCATATTTTACTACAAAATAGTGGTCACCAAAAAAGTCATTTGCACATAATTCTTTATACTTGTCTATCTGGTCAATTTATTCAAATATTTTCAAGCTTTATCCATTTACTAAATATTTTACAAAATAATTAGAGATTGTCATATGTTTTAAAAAATATAGTAAAGAATTTCAAAGATAAATTCTTTTATATTTCATGTTAAATTGCTCTTTCCATAAACTTATAAATAAATGTTGGTAGTAACCTCAAGAATCAATGATCCATTTCCTTTAGTAAGGTGGATATAGAATATGATTATTAATATTGTAGGCTTTTCTGAAAAACAATGGAGAAGTTGTAAGTTTTAATGAATTTACTAAATATAGTTATATATTTTTATACAAACTGGGTAGAGTTGACTTAAATCTCAGTTCAGTAATTTATTGCAATTAAATTAAATAAAAAATTTATAAACTTTAAATTAGATAGTAAAGGTAGTATTTATCTAATAATTTTAATATATATATATATATATATATAATGTTACAGTTGACTATATAAAACAATTATAATATAAGTGATAATAATGAAAACGATATTTAAATATTTTTTATTAAAATAACAATAATATATAAATAGAAGATTCAAATATTCAAATTTTATTTTAATATAATCACAATCTCAATAAAAAAATATATTTTTTCTATTTTAGGACTACCTCTTTCAAAACCTTGGGGGATGGAATTTGGATTTCAGAATGCTGATCTACTTATTTGTAAAATGACTTGGTTAAATTACTTTTACTTTATGAGAGTTAATTGAGTTTAAAGTAGTACTTGAGTTTGATATAAGTATTTCTTGTTGCCCAAGAGTTGAAATAAGATTAAAAATCATAGAATTGCATACGTTTTATATTCAGAATTTTAGTTTGTGTAATATACATTATAAATGTTAAATTATGCAATTAATATTTATAGTAGATAAATTTTTGTAAGTATATGAAATAATGTATTTAAAGTACTCATTTTATATATTCTACAAAAATAACCAATTCATTTGAAATAGATAATTACAAAATTTGTGTAGAGATTAAATTAAAATAATGGAAGAGGGGATTACAAAGATTTATTTAATGTTTAAACTAAAATAATAGCACTGTCTTTAATTTAAGAGTATGATATTTGAATTAATATATACAGTGGATATATTAGTTTTAAATGTGAGAAATTAGAAGTTTGATACCTAAAAGTACGGCGTTAGAAGCAAAAATGTTAAATATCTACCTTTGCTGCACTCTTTTAGCTAAAATTTGTTTTAAAAATTCTATTCTACAAAACCTATTCAAAAAATGATCTAAAGATTTTTTAAACAAATAATTTATAAATTACCTTTATGGAAGGTAAAATTATTATTTTAGAAATTATAGAGTATAAAAAGAAAAGGTCAAAAACAATTTAAATAAAAGAATATTTAAAGGAATTGAAAATTATATTCTGATGCAGTGTGATATGATAATAATCTTGAAGTGGAGCTTATCACATGACATGATTGTAAGACAAAGCTTCCACAAAATATATATAATTGTTATAAACTTTTGAATGTAATATTGGCCTCAGCATTTATTGTGTAGAAATGCAGTGACGGATCTACTTTAATACGTGTGGGGTCATTGCTCCTTTATATTTTATTCGTAATATATATAATTGTTTTCTTAAAAAATAAATAGATATTATTCGAGGATAAACTCAGTAAGTCTATTATTTTTTCAAAATGAAAAAAAATTAAAACTATATTGCATATTCAACTATATGTTTATATTAATTATGATATATATTAAAATTTTAGACGATATTTTAAATATGAAAATGTAAGGACAGATAAATTATATAAATAAACAAATATATGTATATATTTAAACTGTCCATGCATAAAATATTTTAAAGCTAAGCTTTTAAAACTAGCTCACATATATTTCCTAACATAAAATATGTAAAAACTCTTATATTTTCCAAACTCAAAATAGTTTACATTTTTTTATCATGATTTTATATTTTAACCTGCGTTTTTCAAATTAGTTATTATTTTTAAGAATTAAATATGTTTTTTATTTTTATATTATAATATTAATTTTTTTCTAATCTAAATTTTAGATGTTATGAAATTTGTAATAAGTATTAGTGTTATTTTTTTAAAATAATAAAGAAATTTTGGATTATATTATAATATTATAACATGTGGTTAATAATAAATCAATATAAAATATTTTATTGTACTTTATAAAAAAGTCCGTTTGACACGTAAAAATAGTTTTTAGTATAAGTTTAAAGTTTGAACTTAAAACTAAAACTAATTTATGTGAAATTATAAAAACAAAAATTATATTTAATTTTTATTTTTTTTATAAATTTGAATCAATTCAACTTATTTATATTTGATTTTATTTGATGACAAACTTGTAAGAATCAAACTCATCAAATCTTATACTTAGGTCCGATCTGAACATTTCTTTGAATATAAATCATTTTGAACATTAACTCCGTTCAGTTTGCTAATTTCGTGTTTGGCTTGCTTTCAACATTAAGTTAAGGTCTTGAAAATGGATTTCAACAAATATGGACATTTGAGAGTTATTTTCGAAAACTAAATATTTATGTTTTACAAGGGAGGGAACAACTAAGAGAGAAAAAAAAAAAGTAAAACTAATTTATTATTATATTTGTTTCGACACCTTTTCTTTTTAAAAGTGTTCTTTAGTACACTCAGTTTGAGGAGAGGGGTTTATTACCCTTTTAACATTTATATTTATACTTTAGAAACGATGTAGGACTTTTTTAACACTATTTTTTAAAATAATATTTTCAATTTTTTAATGTAAAATACTATAATCACAACTCAAATGGATTTTTTTTTTCTTCTAAAAACATACTATTTTTTAAATAGTAATATAAAAACTATTTTGTTACCATTTTATTCTTTCATATATCTACATTTTTTAGTTACAAGTAGATTGATATGTCACCTAAATCAATAAAACTTGTGAATATAATTTTTTTTATAATAAATGTTTTAAACAAGAGTATAGACGACTTCCTACCTAAAACATTCAAGATGATTAAGGATAAGTATACATTTTTACCAGTATTAGATTATTCATCTTGTAGCATATTATATGGTATATATAGAAACATCTCTAACTTCTTTTTATGATTATGATTATGTCTTAATTAAGTAATAAAATTAATTATTTAAGATCCAATGACTTGTGCTATGATGCTGCTTTTAGGGTCAGTACCCATAATCCGACAGAACTATGTCTTTACAATAGATAATAGTAATTTGTATTACATTTCTTTTATTCATTTTAAGAAAAGGTTTTAGAAATAAACTTGTTTAAAAAAATTAAATTGTTTTTTTTGCCTTTGGTTATTGTGAAGTTTGAGCCCCGGGTTAATTTGTTATGGGATTAATTGACTATTAACTGGTTTTTTGTTGTTCCGATTGTAAATTGCCTAGATTAATAACTTTACTAGTTTCTAGTTGAAGGCTTGTATCCACTTCACTTTTTTAAATAAAAACAAGTGGTAAAAGATTTCATTAATAATTGGTATCATTATCTGGAGACCATAATTGAAAAGTGGTACAAGTAAGTTGCTTAGAGTGAGAGTATCTTATTTTCTATAAGTGGTAAAATGAATTTGAAAAGAGTAGAATAACTTATATTTTAATATAGTATGTGGTGAATATTTTATCCACGCATGCTAAAGTTTGTTGTCCATGATGATGTGCCACTGAGTTATAGAATTCGAAGGCTGCACAGAAAATAGATCATTTGCCATTTGCTAAGAAACTGATTCTTTATCTTCACTGTACAATTTATTTTAACATTATACTTCTCAAACAAATAGAAGAAATGTTAAAAAAGATGAACTTTGCTTGCTAGTTGCCACATCTATGATCTACCTAAAAGACAAAAATATATGCCAGAAGGTGCATCAGAGAAATTGTTCTCAAGCACTTTTTTGGCCAAGGCACTTCACATAATCATCCATCAACTCCCAAGTTCAACCATCAATAAAAGAACTTGTATAGAACGAATACTACGAATGTGACTTCAATTACACACCAAGGTTATCAGAATTAAACAAAGCTGTCAAATGGCTGATTCTGAAACCAACATCAGTGGCATAATCATCAACCCTGCAATTCTGTGTTTTCACAGGTCGCACTTCAAATCCAATGGATCTATTAGGAAACAAAGACTCAGAAGACAAAGGTGATGATGCCCTTTTGGTTGCTACTGCATTAGTTGTTCGCTTGTAAGCACTGAACCACTTGGCTTGCATGTACACATTTCTTCTCCATGGTGGTATGTGCAGGTTCATTCTTTTCATGGAACCCTTAATAGCAGTGCACATTAGTCTCACAACCTGTTTCAGCTCATCTACTTTACCCACAAATATCAACGGGAAAACATTTAGCAAGTCACAATATTGATTTGTGGGCCGAGCTATTTCGAATTCCAAAGCAAGGCATATTTCAACTACATAGCGTTTTCCCTTCAAATTGACATCAATGTACTCATAGTTACCAGCTGTTAATCTTCCATTTTTCTCCCACTTGGTTTTGCAGAGCCCTGCAAAAGAGAGGGTACAATTCATCAAACCAATTTCCCTCACACAGATCGTTCTCAGTAACAACTTCATACAATTATAACCACACACATACTGGTATATATTCGGCATCTTGCATATAAAACTATAAAGTTAAAATTCTTTATTCTAATTTGACAATATTGTCATTGGCATACAAAAAAAAAATCATAAAAAATTTGTGTGGATGTTATAATTTAAGGACCAAAACAATAGTAAAATATAGGTGTTATACTCACCAGCATCAAAACCTTTTTCCCTCATCTTGGACATCAAGCGGCGTTTTGAATTGTTACTAACAACTCCACATGCAACTTCAACCTCTTTCCTAATTTTCTCTTTTGCGTCCCTTTCATCCACGTCATCCTCTTCGTTTCCAGAAAACAAACTCCGCAACATTTCCATCTTCTCCGAATCAGACCACTCAGTTTCCTCGAGCTGTTCTTCACCGCGCTCTTCCTCAAAGGGAATAACGCCGCCCACTTCTTCTTTCTCTGCCGTTATCTCGTTCTTCTCCATGAAAGACTTCACGAGATCAGACAAATCGGTTAAACTCTCCGGCGAGTGCTCGCTCCCGCTGCTCTCGCAGAACCTCACACGCGCCACGTCAGCGTCAAACGCTGCTGCCACTCTCTGAAACCTCACGGGAATCCTTGCCATGTTGTATGAAAAAATATTATGCACCCCTTTTTCTCTGGTTTTCGCAAGGAGCATATAAGGATAGGAGAAATAAAGCAATGGTGGGGGTTACACTGTGTTATTGTTACATGTGACGTTGAAATGTTGACATTGTGTCTACACGAAAGAAGAGGGAAATGGCATCATTATTTATACATAAATGTTGAGCTGAAACACTGAAGAGTTTTTTATTTTTTTTTGTATAAATTAAAACTTATGAATGTAGGCCAATTATTGAACTGGTTTGGTGAACCTGACCTCAAGAAGCGTCTCGGTTCAGTGGTAACTGTTGTTCAATGAATGAACATCTTCTTATCAAAGAAGATTAAGCACAGTCAAAACTCAAAGTTTATTTGCATAATTACATGAAAAAAAAAAAATCTAGAATTAGTTATCTCATTGTCATCATTAAGGGAAAGGAAAGTTTGCTTCTATTTTGTTATAGGAAATACTTTTATTATAATTTCAGTTCTAACTTTTGTGTCATAAAAAGCATAAATGTACATAATGTTGACATAAAATTAAAATGGTGATGATTACTTTCATATCTTCAATTATAAATTTAATATTTTATTATACTATTTTGTTTATGTTCTTTATTATTATTTTTATATAATATTTTATTATAAAAAATTGTCAAATGAATGTAAGTAAAAAAATGATGTCAAAAAATAAATTTTCAAATAAAAATAAAAATAAAACACATATTTTGTTATTATATAATATAGATTGCATCTCATGATCATTTCATTTTTGGTAGATCTGTTTTTATTTATATCATAGTCCTAGCTACTTGATCAACCAGTGTAGATAAAATATATTTAAGATTTATTAAGTAAAAAATAGACACAGACTTTAAATTAATCTAACATTTGTATTTAAAATATGATGTTGAAAAATCTATTTTTTAATTAAGTATAAGGCGCACTAAATATTGATTGAATATATATCAATTAATTAGTTTATTCTATCAATGTGTAAAGTAGTTCTGATAAAATTTAGGAATGGTACATTATTGGCATTGGGGCAATTTATTATTCATTGAAAAAAAATGTTTTAATTTTTGGGGCAATTGGTATATTTTAATGAGTTTTATTTTTCTGTACTATAAGTTTGTTTATAAAGTTAATTTTAAAAAGAGTGGTGCCAATGCCAATAATGCAACATAAATATACATAAATTTTTGCAAATACACTGTAAGGTGAGTTCTGTTTGGTTAATTATCAACCTATATATAAAGTAAAAAAAAAGACTATTTGAGAAACTTAAAAAATATTTAAAATCATAATATCACCATTGAAATAATATTATCTTATTAAACTATATTTAAGAGTTTTTAAACATGATCACAATGGGTTTAACGAAATAACATGAAATTTGTTTGGTGTGAAAGTCATGTGGGTTTGATTGTACAAATCAAAACAATGAACCACCAAAACCATTTTAACTCAATTCATTTTGATGGTTCAGGTGAGTTGAACATCACTTTTTGTCCACTTTCACATCCTTACCTAAGTTGGACAAAAATAACCATGTTAAAAAAAATGAATTAATCCTTATATTTATGTTACTAAGAATATAAAATATATCATATACTAATATTGTAAAATAGTTCTATACTATATGCAAAGAAAGTTTATTAACAATTACAACCATTAATTTTTTAAAAATCATATGATTATTTTGTCCTTGAAGACTTTACTTGGTGGATTTAAGGTGGATTTAAGGGAGGAGAATTTTTACAAACTAGTTTCAACTCTTTACTTTTTAATATTCTAGAACAAATGTTTTTAAAATTTAGCTAAGAAAAAAAATATTTTCAATATTTTCAATTTATTTATAAGAGATTCAGGTGCAATCTTTAGCCATTTTTTCTACTTAATGTTTTAAATGATTATATTAAACTATTTAATACTATAATTTACAATATTCATCTTTGATTATACTATCTTATATTAAAATATTTAATAGTTTAAAGAAACTGAACTTTGAATATATTATCTTACTAAAATATTTAATATACTTTAAATACTCAACTTTAACTATATTATCTTACATTAAAATATTTGATACTTTTAAGATGTTCAACTTTGACTATATTATTTTATATTAAAATATTAATGTTAAATCATATTTAACTATTCTAAGTATAAATTTATTTCAATAAAAAAAATTAAACAATTACTACTTTTACATTTTTTATATTTTCTTTGTTTCAAATTTAAATATTAATTTTCTTTTCTAAATAGGAACAATATTATTTATTTGTAAAAAAATTGTACGAATTTTTTTCTCATTTAAGAAATCATATATATGTGCCATTTAGATTTGTTTCAATGAAAAAAGTGAAAAAAATTATTTTAAAATAAAATAATCACGCATGCATCTCATCAAAGAAGCTCTACAAAGGAATAGAGTAGGAAAATCAATGAAAAAAAGTTAAAATGTATTATGAAAATAGAAAAATAATTACTTATTATAAGATAATGTGAGGAATGCAAACATAAATAACTGAGTACTTAGGGTACATATAAGGTTTATTTGGATAAACTTCTCTTTGATCGCATCATACTATTTATTTTATATTCTTCCATTTCAATTTTTACATTTAAAAAATTAAGTTGATAAATGTAATTTTTTTTTAAATGTCATATATATATATATATAAGAGACAACGAACATGAGGACCTCAAAGCCTGGCCCACTGAGTGAGAAATAAAAGGTGGGCCATTATTTACACTCAGTGATATATTTGTGCCCGTTGTTCCATTTTACACTTCTGTAGTCTTAAGTAAGTTGCGACGTGGAAATTTGGCGCTGTTGTGCATGCAGAAGCTTCTGTGATTTTTTATTTTTTATTTCTTTTATTTAGATGCAACTGAGAATGTTTTTTAGAGAACATAGAAATGTCATGTGTTGTGTTTAAATGAGACCAGGTTCAATGAACCTCAAATAAAACGTCCATATTCATTGAATCAAACGCAGATTTTATGTAGGAGTCTGTCCAACGCAGTCATCTTAGTGAACTAACTGAAAGATTGATGACTTTTAGTTCATTTATTAAATTAGAAGTTTGAATTTGTTTTAGTAAGATTTCTTAAGTATTATAATTTAATTAACTTTATTTTTATGATATTTTTTAAACTGTTAGAGATCCATTTCATTATATATGAGTGGGTGCAAACCTCAACCCTATGAGCCGGTTTTAGGGGTTGAGTTAGGCTTAAAGTCCACTTTCGTAATATAAACTAAAAATATTAAGTTTTTAAAGTTTTAAAAATTAAATAAATATTTGTCATGTGTATTAGTTTATTATGGACTTAGTTGAATATTATATCTGAAAACCCGAGCCAATGAGCCATTTTCTTTTCACTTTTTACTATTTAACATTCATAATTTTGTGTGAATTTTATCACCCACTTTTTTGAGTGAATTTTATCTGGCACATTTTATTGACAAAGGTTTTTTTTTCAATGTATTTTATCAGCATGTTGAGAATAACATGGGTCGCTTTACAAAAATTATAATAAAATGATACAAGCACATGTAAGTATGCACTTTATAGACAAGCAAAATACACGAAATTTTAAAAAATGCGATAGTGAAATTCACGATTGATAACAGTTGTATATTAAAATATGTAATTAAAAATCTATGTTATAAAATTAATTATTCCATACAAGTACTGGTGTTTTGGTATGCTAATATCTGTTATAGGGGTGGTGTAGATAGAAAATGGTTTTGGTTGTGCATGTTTTTTACTTTGGTTGATTTGAGAATAATAGTTAACAATAGAAGAAACTGGGAATTGGACTTTGAAAGTATTTGGACCGAGAATAGTTAGAAACAAAAGTATATGGAGGGTGAGTTTGGAAAGTGATATCTGCAAAAGGTAAAATTCCTTATAAGAGTACACATTTGTTTTCTCTTTCTTTATTTTCTCAGTTATAATTCTTCCATCTTTCAAAACTTTGGTCAATTTTTTTTTTTAAATATCTACAATTTTTGTAAAATATCTATTTTGGGTTTTGATACAGGTATGTTCCTTCTCCTTCCATTATATTCTTTTCCTTTATATATTCTCCCTTCTTAAAAACTTACATGCAGGAATGTTGATGTTTTAGGAGAAAAGAGTCTTCGGACATGATCTTATGACTAGGGAAGTTAGTTTGATTGTGTGCTTACATGTTTATAATATTTGATTTCTAATATATGTTTATTTTTTTTAAAATAAACTTTTTATTGATTAAAACTTCATAATTCAATGAAAAATTATAAAAGAATAAAAAAAAGTTAACCTTCCATGGAAGCAAAATAAAATAATTAAAAAAAACCTGTGAAACTTCAAAATTTTATTTTGTTTAGATTATTTATTGGAATTTTAATAGTTACATTATAACTATGAGTATGTGTTTGGCGTGAATTTTGGAAAATTTTGTTTGATATTAGCTATCAAAATCTTACTTTCTTACTATTTTATATTTTAAATTAGTCTCTATTAATCTTTTGGATACTAATTTATAATTTAAACTATTAATAATCAAACCTTAGATAACTAATTTATATATCAATTTATAAATTATTTTATAATTTTTTATTAATAATAGAAATAATTTTAAATATTAATATTTTTTTAGTTTTTAAAATAATATCTAATTTAGACAATACAATAACTAATTATTTTTTGTCTTGTTATTTAATATTTGTTATTTAATAGTTTTTTTTTATGTTTTATGGTTATATGTTAGAAAATTATTTGAAATAATTGTTTTGGTACGATAATGATCATACTTTTGATAAGGATAAATAAACTAGTTATAAAATAGGGTTTAATCATACTTTGATAATTCAAATAGAGTATAATAATATATTTTTACATTACAAAGTTGAGTACAAATATAATTTTATTTATTTGTTAAATTAACATTTTTAGTTATGTCTTTGATTACTAAGGTGATAATTGAAATCATAACTTTGAATGAGAAGTTTATAGTACAAATTACATCTTGATAACATGTATGTTGACATTCTCACATGAGTATAATTAGAATAATATTATGTTTAGACTAGTCATTTAATTAGAATAATGTAGGTGTAGTATTATAAAACTATAATAAACAATTTACAAAATAAACTTCATGGAAGACCCTGTACAATTGGTATTCAATAGTTGTAAAGTGTCTTATCGTTTACAAAATCAATTGTAAATTTGCACTCAAAGTTTCTTGCGAAAGTAGTATTCTAAAATAGAGTTTCTCTATTTCGTTGCAGCATTGTAAAATCATGATGAACAATTGACAAAAAATAAAATACCATGGAAGACCTTGTGCAATTGGTATTTGTTCTTGAACACTAGAATCAGGTTGACAAGATTAACTCTTATACAAATCTTTTGAACTTTGGGCTGGACTCTCTCGGTCTCTTTTCACATTGGGTGCTCTAGGCTTCTCCTCAAGGTAGATGCTCTCGACTTCTCTTTCGGCTAAGTGCTCTCGACTTCTCTTTCGGCTAAGTGCTCTCGGCTTCTCATTCGGCTAAGTGCTCTCGGCTTCTCCTTCAGCTAGGTGCTCTCGGCTTCTTCTCGGGTTGGGCTCTCATGGCTTTTTCTCCTCACAGGTGGGTGTGTGTACCTGCAAGGCGCTCCGATGCCAAAGTCAGATATAGTTTTATGTTTATCAGATAAATTGAATCTCTCTTACCTCTTGAGTTGAACCTCTATTTATAAGGCTCTCTTATTGAGCTTAAGAGTTACTTGGGTCTTTTCTTTTTGCACCTAACATTTTGAAAACACACACCTGTATATTTGGGCCCATCTTATGGGCTTTGCTATAATCACTAATTTAATTTTACTTATTTACTTTT